>Ga0209185_1002750_pt1 | contig 11334 bp, 10 predicted proteins | sample SidtaG_2_FD_187425 | JGI IMG/M metagenome (GOLD analysis project Ga0209185, IMG submission 187425) | Marine algal microbial communities from Sidmouth, United Kingdom - Sidmouth_Asex2 metaG (SPAdes) (version 2) | ecosystem: Host-associated > Algae > Red algae > Unclassified | place: Sidmouth... | reverse complement strand
TCATTTTCCATAAGAAATATTCAATATTGATATGAAATTAATATTTTTTTGAAATGTATTAGGAATGTATACATCATAATTTAGATTAAAATTGATCAATCTTGGATTTTAAGTGTAAAAAAATTCAATTTAACAAAGTATGATTCTGCCCTGGTCCAACAGGAGAATCCGAAGTAAAATAATTTAGTTTTTCATAACCTTCCATGGCATAAACTAAATAGTATGTTTTATTACGTTTAAATACGAATGGTCCTTCTTGTTTACCTCCAGGATGATTAACATAAATATATGGATTTGTTTCTAGACTTAAAGATATTATTGTTTTTTTTTATATTTTCATAATTATCATCTAATTCAGCCATAGCACTTTGGCAATATATAGGCTTTGTCATCGTCATCTATAAAAACACTAGGGTCAATACCCCAATAGGTATCGTATGCATTTTTTTCGATAAGTACTTTGTGATTTGTATACTTTACATCAGGTTTTTTTGCTTAAGAAATACCTATACACGGCATTTTCATAAAAACACTATCATAAGATTTTTTTTATTTTTGAGTTGAAAAACATTTAAAAATAACAGGCTTATGACAGCTAAAAAAAGCAAATTAGAAAGTATTATAAACATTTACAAAAAGAAGTAACTGATTTTCGTGATCCAAGAGGCAAAAAACATGATCTTCATTTTGTATTAGTCGGAGTATTATTGTCTGTTATGTCAGGAAAAGTAATGATTACAGAAATTCACAGATATTTAAAACGACATCATTTAGTTTTATGCAATCTCATAGATATTGAATCAAAAAAGACAATTTCAGACAGCCAGTTACGCCGTATTCTATCAGCAATAGATGTTATGAAATTTCAAAGTATTAACTCAGAATATTTTGGTTTTAAGAATCAAAACGTACCTAAAGATCGTTGGATTAGTTTTGACGGCAAAGAATTACGAGGTACTATTGATATTGATGGTGTATTAGGAGAAAAAAGAGGAGTGAATATTGTCAGGGCAGAATCATACTTTGTTAAATTGAATTTTTTTACACTTAAAATCCAAGATTGATCAATTTTAATCTAAATTATGATGTATACATTCCTAATACATTTCAAAAAAATATTAATTTCATATCAATATTGAATATTTCTTATGGAAAATGATAAGTATGATTCTGCCCTGTCAGATGACTAAACGAATTTTCTCCTGTAAAAAAGTATGATTCTGCCCTTAGGTATTACAAATCAAAAAATCAATGATTATTTTGTTGCAAATGGAATTATTGAATTTAGAAAAGATAGAATTTTCAGAACTTCTAAAACTTTAATTACTATTGGATACAGGAATCTTTTAAATACTCTCAAAACAAATAAATCGACAATTGTTCCGAAATCCTTTTAATCACCTATCAAATAATTGAAAACTGACTCTAATAATATCAATTACACCCTACCCACTCCACAAAATAAACACACCGCTTTTAACTAAAATTTTTGACCTTTCTCGTTTTTACTAAGCTTAAGAGCATAATTAACTGACTAACAGTTAATTATTTGCATTTTATGACTACTTTCGTTTCCTTAAAATTAACACTCAAAAATTATGCTCATGACAAAAAAACTACATTTACTCTCTTTCTTAATATTACAATGCTTGTTAGCAGAAGCACAAACGACATTATGGCAAGAGGATTTTGAATCTGACGGAAATGGTTCAACTTATACCGCTACTAATGAATTTCAAGACAGTACTAATGATTATTTCAGAAGAGTTGACGGTTCAATAAGCGTTGGTACTTCTACCAGTCCTGATTGTGGCACTTACAACGGACAAAGTAAGAACTTTTATTGGGCTTGCGAAGATACTGACGACAGCTGTAATACTCCTACCTGCAACACTTTTGGAAATACTGATGCTTTGGATTTCAAATCAATTACTTTCAATCAAATTGATACCAGTGGCTTTACTAATTTTATTTTTAAAGGCTTATTTGCTGCGGGAAGTAATTGCAATGGTACCTTTCAATATGATTTTAATGACGGGGCTGTCATTAGTTATTCTACAGATGGGGGAATCAACTATACACAAGCTTTAAAATTCAGATATGATAATGCAAACGACGACAGTTCTAATGAGCAATTAGGAGTAGTTACTACAATAAACCAGTCTTGCCTGATAAGTACTGGAGATGGCGGATTTGCACCCTGTAACACTACTGAAACTCCTATTGGAGGCAGTAACATAGCTACATACCTTTCAACATCCTTTCAAGAATTTGATTTCTCAATCCCAGGAACACCAAGCACCGTTGATATTAAAATTGAACTCTCATTTAATTCTGCTGGAGAGGAATTTGCTTTTGACAACTTTAGACTAGAAGGAAATAATAATTCTGCCTTAAGCATTGACAAACTACAGGGCTCTAAAAAAACAATTTCCGTCTACCCCAATCCAACTAATAAAGAACTTTTTATTGAAAATTTGAACCAAGAAGTAAAAGCATCAATTTATGCTATATCTGGAGAAAAAATTAATGAACTTAAATTAAACAAATCTATCAATTCAGTAAATGTTTATGATTTAAAGAATGGTGTTTACTTTTTAAAAATTAAAGAAAATTCGATAAAATTTATAAAAAAATAAACTTTTATAAATTTTAAAAATAGTCACTTACAACGTCAGGCACACTTCAGGCTGAATCCTATTGGCTCCTGAAAATTGAAAAACCAATGTTTTAAGTGACTATTCTATTAATTTTTTAGACATTTTACCGCCTATTTCTTTTGCAGCTAAAAACCCTGAGGTCCATGCATTTTGAAAATTAAACCCTCCTGTTATTGCATCAATATTTAAAACCTCTCCCACCAAAAAACAGTTGGGAAGTTTGTTGCTTTTAAAATTTTTAAAATTAATTTCCTTTAAATCAACACCTCCCGCAGTAACAAACTCATCTTTAAATGTGCTCTTCCCATCAATTTTAAAAACACATAATGTAAGTTGTGTTGCTAAATCAACTACTTGTTTTTTATTTAAATCCGCCCATCGTTGCTTTTCTGTAATCTTACTAGCTATAGCGAATTGCTCCCACAGCCTTTTAGGCAACTCAAATAATGGATTTTTCAAAACTTGCTGTTTAGGACTTTCAAATTTTTGTCCCTTTAAAAACTCTTTACAGCTTTCAAAATTTTCAGTGTCCGTCCAATTAATTTGCAAATCAAATTTATATTCTAATTTATTTAGCTCACGTGCACCCCACGCCGATAGTTTTAAAATCGCAGGACCACTAAATCCCCAATGTGTAATTAACACTGGACCTTCATTTTTAAGCTTTGCCTGCTTAACTTCTACTTGAGATTTTACAGTTACTCCTGGTAGATTTTGTATCCGAGGGTCTTTACAATTAAATGTAAATAATGAGGGTACTGGCAAAACTATTTGTAATCCTAAATCTACTAATTGCTTCCAAACTTTAGACTGACTTCCTGTGGCTATAACTATTTTTTTAGCTAAAAACTGATTTGTTTTAGTTTCTAACTGCCAATTCCCATTTTCTTGAGGCTCAAATTTGATTACTAATTGACTTGTTTCAATCTGAATTTTATATTTTTTGGCTTCATTTAAAAAACAGTTTAGGATAGTTTGTGAGGAATTTGAAACAGGAAATACTCGTCCATCCTCTTCAATTTTTAATGATACTCCTCTATTTTCAAACCACTCCATAACATCACCTGTCATAAAACTATGAAAAGGCCCTTTTAATTCTCTTTCCCCTCTTGGATAGTTTTTCGAAAGCTCTTTCGGTATAAATTCAGCATGTGTCACATTACAGCGCCCTCCTCCTGAAACTTTTACTTTCTGAAGCACTTCTTTCCCTCTTTCAAGAATTAAAATTTTAAGAGCTGGACTTTTCTCAGCTATGTTAACTGCTGTAAAAAAACCCGAAGCTCCTCCACCTATTACTATGACGTCGTAACTATTCATAATCGATCTGGAAAATCAGTAATTATGCCCTCGATACCTAAATTACTTATTTTTTTAATTTCCCTAGGTTCATTAACAGTCCAAGCATAAACTTTTATCATTTTAAGCTTTGCCATTCTAACAACATATGGTCTTATTTTTTTATGAAGAATATACACTGAATAACAACTGTTTTTCACTGCAAATCTCAATGCCTTATTTGGTTTTTTAGCAGCTATAACACCTAGCTTGATCTTTGAATTGTATTTTCTGATTTTTTTTAATCTACTACGCACAAAACTTGAAACATACAATTGATCGTAACTCCATTTTTTTTTCTCTACAGCTTTTGTGACTACTGAGGCCACCTTAGTTGCTGTTCCTTTCCCTTTTAACTCTATATGCACATCACACTTTCCTTCACAATAATCAAGCACTTCACCTAAAGTTGGGATTTTATGTCCTTCAGATTCTACTAACTGTAAATCACGATAAGTTAAATCTCTAATTTTTCCCTTTCCAGAAGTTGTTCTATCTATTTTTTCATCATGAATAACTATAACCTCTCCTGTTTTACATACATGTACATCAATTTCCACTGCATCCACACCCAGTTCTAACGCTTTGCCTATTGAAGCCAATGTATTTTCTGCAACATAACCTTTTGCTCCTCTATGCCCTATCTTTTTCATATTATAATTTCAAATAGAAGTCTTTTACTAATCCCATGTACTCCTCAGTATATACATGCCTCTCTTTTTCGAGCACTAACTCATCTTCATGTAACTTATCTACTTTAAATTGAAATTGAATTAAACTCCGTTTTAGTAAAACACTTTCATTGCCCTTAACACGTATTATTTTTGATGGAAGTAAATACATTTCTTTAGCTATTGAAACTACAGCTTCTTCTTGATCATAAGGAATAATAACTGCAAAAACCCCTTCCTCATCTAATAGTTTTGAAGCACCATAAAACAGATGTTTAAAAGGCAGTGCATCTTCAAATCGCGCTTGATTTCGAGCTTTATCTTTAGATTTATGTGTTGGAAAAAAAAAGGGTGGATTACTAACTATTAAATCATATTTTTCATCCGTAACCTCTTGAAAAAATTCCTGAAAAGAAGCATGATAAGCATACAAACGATCTCCCCAAGGAGAGTTCTCAAAATTGCTTATCGCTTGTTCATAAGCATCTTCATCAATTTCAATAGCCTCAATTTCAGAAGCCCCAAAACGTTGCGCTAAAATTAAAGAGATCACACCTGTACCTGTACCTACATCTAATATATTTTGGGGTTCATATGTTAAATCAATCCATGCACCTAAAGCAACCCCATCTGTACCTATTTTCATGGCACATCTATCTTGTTCTACTACAAATTGTTTAAATTGAAATGGAGCTGACATAAAAACGACTTGCTTTATTGTAAATATAAGTCAATCAAACCTTCAGGAGTGTCTACAATAAGTAGTTTTTTATTCTTATCTAACCTATGAATAAACTCGTCATTCATAGGAATTAAAATTTGCTTTCCCTGAAAATCAATTTCAAAAAGCACTTGGGATGTAGTATCATTTATCGCAGAAATCACACCAATATCTCCATAATTAATATCCGTAACTTTAAAACCTATTACTTCATGAAAATAGAATTGATATTCATCCATTTTTGGTAATAAATCCTCAGGCAAATACAAATCTGCCCGCATCATATCATCAGCGTCTTGTTCGCTATCTACATCTTCAAACTTTACACGTAGCATTTCTGATCTATGAAGTCGACATTTTTCAACAAAAAATGGAACCAGATTGTTGTTATAATCAACAAACACTGATTCCATTTCTAAATACTGCTCGGGATTGTCGGACTCTAACTTAATTAGAACTTCTCCCTTAAAACTAAATTTACTAACGATTTTACCTAAATAGAAACATTCTTCCTTACGCATAATCTTAGGTCTATAGACTATTCTCCTTCTTTAGCTGTTTCTGCTTCAGCTTTTTCTGCTTTAGTAGCCGCTTCTGCTAATTGAGCAGCTGCATCTGATTCACGCTTAGCATTAACTTCTTTTTCTGCTTCGATAGCTTTTGCTTTTACCGCTGCAGCTTCTTTTTCCAATCCTTCTTTTGCCGTATTAACAGCTCCTTCTTTCTCAGAAACCCAAGCTTGAAATTTCTCTTCTGCTTGTTCTTCTGTTAAAGCTCCTTTTACAACTCCTCCTAAAAGGTGTTTCTTTAGTAAAACCCCTTTCTGAGAAAGTAAGTTTTTAGCAGTTGCTGTTGGTTGTGCACCATTTTGTAACCACGTTACAGAAGCATCTACATCTAAATCAACAGTTGCTGGATTTGTGTTAGGGTTGTAAACCCCTAATTTTTCCAAATATTTACCATCTCTTTTTGATCTTGCATCTGCAGCAACAATCCAATAAAAAGGCTTCCCTTTTTTACCGTGTCTTTGTAATCTTAATTTAACAGGCATAAAATTTATTTTTGAGGTTCTCGACCTCGATTATAATTAAGGCGCAAAAATACATAAAATATATTAATGCGCCTGAAAAAATCAACTATTATTAAGTGCGTTTATTGTTTTGTTATAATAAATTCACTTCTTCTATTTAATTGGTGTGCTTCCTCTGAACATTTAACCCCATCCGAACAGTTATTTGTAAGTTGCCTTTCACCGTATCCTCTTCCTGTTAATCTTGATTCATTTATCCCACCTTTTTTTACTATATATTTAATCGTCTGAATATTTCTTCGAGAACTCAAAGCTATATTATAATCATTGCTCGCTCTACTATCAGTATGGCTTCTTACATCTATTTCCATTTGAGGATACTTGCGTAATACTACTATAATTTTTTGCAGTTCTATTTCTGCATCTGGTCTAATAAAAGACTTATCAAAATCAAAGTAGATAGGACTTAATTGTAACAACTTTCCTAAATCATCTCCTAATTTAGCCTTAACAATTCCCAATTCTTTATTCCCTTTCCTTAATTGAATTGGTTGATTATGCTTAAATTCATAAGCATTTGTTGTTTGAAAATCAACTTCTGCTTTATCATAACCTTCTTTAAAAGCTCGAATTACATATTGTTTATTACAAACAATTGGTAAATTATATTTTGCATTTACATCAGCTATCGTACTAGTAATCTCTTTCATATTTTCATCAAACAATGTTACCTTAGCTTTTGGTAAAATAACTCTGGTTTCTGCATCAGTAATTATACCACTCAAGTATTGTTTACAACTTAGGATTAAATCTGAAGTTTGAATAAAACTATAAATATCATCACCACCAACTCCACCTGGTCTATTACTAGCAAAATAACCTATTTTGGTGTCAGAGTTAACAATAAATGTAAAGTCGTCGGCAGAGCTATTAATAGGTCTTCCTACATTATAAGGCTGGTCAAACTTTTTCAAATTAGGTACAGCAATAAACACATCTAATCCTCCTAAACCAAGGTGTCCGTCACTCGCAAAAAACAATTTACCTTCCTTATTAATATATGGAAAGGTTTCTCTACCTTCTGTATTAATATTATCTCCTAAATTTTCAGGCTTACTGTAATTGTTTCCATCTAAAATATCTACATAATACAAATCAGACATTCCTTTAGTTCCTGGCATATCACTAACAAAATACAGTTTAGATTCATCTACGGATAATGCAGGATGTGCAACCGAATATTCATCACTACTAAATGGCAATTCAACAACACTACCCCATTTACCTTTATCGTCTTTAGTCGCTTTATACAATTTTAATAAAGTAGTTCCTTCTTGGTTCACTTTTCTTTTTTTGTTTGTATAGTTATTACGTGTGAAATACATTGTATTTCCATCTTTTGTAAATACCGTTGAAGACTCATGTAGTTTAGTGTTTATTTTTCCCTTTATCTTTTCCGCACCAATTACAGTCATCGTGTTTTTATTTTCTCTTTGAGCAGTAAACAAATCCAGGAAACTTGTCCCAGTCCATTCGTGTACTACTTTTAAACCACCTTTATCTCTTGATGATGCAAAAACTATCTGTTCATCATTTAAAAAGCTAGGACCAAAATCAGATGCTGACGAATTTATTGACAAATTAACAATATCAAATTTCCCGGATTGAAGTTCTATCAATTTTAAATAATCTGGCTTATTAATAAAAAGCTGAGCTCTTTTTTGATCCTTACCAGTCATTTTATTAAAATCATACATAATTTTATCAGCATCCTCATATTTTCCAATATTTTTTAAAGTTTGTGAATACCTAAATAAATATTCTGCTTTAATTGATTTTTTATATTCATTGTAAAGCTTTTCATACCATTTTGAAGCCTTGTCTAACTCTGCATTAAAATAATATGAATCTCCTAATTTTTCATAAATATCTTGCGAACTAAATCCTTTTTCTACAACTTCTAAGTAGGCATTTCGTGCATTTACAAAAGAATATTGGTTAAAATCTTTGTTGGCATTTTCAATTTTCCTTTTTTGAGAAAAAGAAGTCGAAAAAGTGAATAATAATATTATATATAAGTAACTATTTTTCATATTGATATTTTTTTTAGAAGAAACGCGGAGTTATTATACGTGAATAGTTCTTAAATAATTCAAATCTTACAAGGATTTCGTAGCTACCATCATCAATTGTTGTATTTCCCAATTCTGTAATTTCTCTGTCATAAGCAAAACCAATCATTAAACCATCTGACACATTGAAACCTAATAATCCACTAAAGGCAGTATCCCACCTATATGCAACTCCAAGAGTAAGTTTATCGTACAATAAAAAATTTGCTGAAACATCAATTTGAAGTGGGGCTCCATCTACCACTTTAGCAAGTGCCGCAGGCTTAAATTTGATTTCACTACTTAAATCAAAAACATATCCTGCAGTTAAATAGTAATTTATGCGTTCTTCAGCTAAAAAACTATTTGAGTCTCTACTATTTATTCTAGATGCATCAAAATGACGTGTTTCTAAAATATTGGGAGCACTTAAACTAGCATAAAATTTTTGATTATGATAAAATAATCCAATCCCCACATTAGGGCTAAATTTATTATCAATATTATTTTGAAACCTTATATCATTAGTTCTTGCTCCAAAATAATTTAAATCATCAAAATTAACATTCAACAAATGTCCTGTAGCCTTTAGGCCAAAGCTTAACTTTCCTTGTTCAGAAGTTGGAATGGTATAGGAAAAATCTAACGACAAAGTTGTTTCTTCTGATGGTCCTATTTCGTCCCTAACAACTGTTCCGCCCATACCTACTCTTCCTGAAGAAATAGGGGAGTTAATCGATAAAGACTGAGTCCTTGGTGCACCATCAAGACCTACCCATTGACTTCTGTGCAAACCTACCACACTCAATACACCCCTATTACCAGCATAGGCTGGATTAATAACTACAGTATTATACATATACTGTGTGTATTGCGCATCTTGTTGTGCACTTAATTTGACGCTATATAGCATTGTAAACAGTACTAAAAAACTTAAAAACTTAAAATATTTTTTTTTCATATCTGCAAGATTTAAATTCCAGGGTTTCTAACGAAACCCTGAACTTAAAGATGAATTCTTCTAATTGATGTATAAATAACCAGCTCTTGATGCTTCTTTACTTGTATTACTTATCTTATATTCAAACACATAATAATATGTTCCCGTTGGCAGTCTGTCAGAAGATTTTACTGTTACCCTGCCGTTAGAGAATCCTCTAAATATATTTCCATTTTCTCCATATTGAGAAGTTTCATAAACTAATACTCCCCATCGATTATAAATCTTAATGCTATTTGAAATTGTGTTCATTAATCCTGAAATTATTAGAACATCATTTTCACCATCACCATTCGGAGATATTGCATTAAAAATCTCAATACCATCTATTGCATTTAGGTTACTATTATTAAACTCTAAATAATCTGCAACACCATCAACGTCCAAATCTTCAGCATCTTCAGGGTTTCCATCTTTATTTAAATCTGGACCCTCTTCAATGGTTGGTATATTATCATTATCGTCGTCAGCATCTAAGTAATCTGGTATACCATCAGCATCAGTATCCTGAGTATCACCCGTATTTGGATCTTTATCATTATCAGAATTTGGATTTTCAAATTTTGTTAATATACCATCCCCATCATCATCTAAATCTAAATAATCTGGCATGCCATCAGCATCTGAATCTTGTCCTGTTCCTTCGTTATTTGGATTTTCAAATTTACTTAACACTCCATCATCATCATCATCCATATCCTGAAAATCATTCTTAGCATCTCCATCTGTGTTTTTGATTTGATATTCAGTTGCACCACTATTTTCATCACCTGAGATCTGAACACTATCAGGAACACCATCAGTCCCTACTGTTGAAGGTGATCCATCACCATTAACAATTCGACCGTCAGAATCTATCGTAATTGACGTTGTATCAATACCAGATTCATACACATCTAATACACCATCACCATCAGCATCTAAATCCAATCTATCAATAATACCATCATTGTCAGTATCTCTAGTAGGATCTCCACCCATTTCATCAATGTCAGTAATACCGTCATTGTCATCATCAAAATCTAGATCATCTATAATTCCATCAGCATCAGCATCAGGCGTTATTGTTATTGTTACGATAGCATCATCACAATTGCTTGGGTTTATTACACTACATATCATATATTTTATAATATAAATACTCGCTGTAGTATTTGGAGCAATTGTTACCTCACCTGTTAAAGGATCAAGTGTTACTCCATCCAATAAATCAGAATCTACTATATTAGTAATAATGACATCTGTACCTAAGACAACTGGATTACCATTTTCTAAATCATTTGAATTTACAATATTTGGAACCACTCCTCCAATTGTATTGATACTTGCAACGTCATCCATTGCATCTAGTGTACTACCAACAGTAACCTCTACCGTTGTATTGCCACAATTACTTGGATTAGTTATTTCACAGATAGTATAGTTAACCGTATAAACTCCTGGTGGAGTCAGTGGATCTACGGTCACTACTCCTGTAGCCGGATCTAATGTAATCCCGCCTGTTGAAACTGTTGGATTGGTTACTGATGTAATCGTTACACTTACTCCTAACTCTGCTGGATTCCCATTTACAGTATCATTGTCATCAACTACATTTGCTATTATTCCACCTGTAGTACCATCTATTGTTTCCCCATCTATATTAGCTACCACTGTAGCTGGAACGGTTACCGTTACTATCGTTGAATTACAACTCGTACCATTTGGTGCGACTGCACAAATCTCATAAGGAATTGTATATACGCCTGGTGGAGTCATTACTGCTACTGTTACCTCTCCTGTAGCCGGATCTAATGTGATCCCGCC
>Ga0209185_1002746_pt1 | contig 11350 bp, 13 predicted proteins | sample SidtaG_2_FD_187425 | JGI IMG/M metagenome (GOLD analysis project Ga0209185, IMG submission 187425) | Marine algal microbial communities from Sidmouth, United Kingdom - Sidmouth_Asex2 metaG (SPAdes) (version 2) | ecosystem: Host-associated > Algae > Red algae > Unclassified | place: Sidmouth... | reverse complement strand
GTCGATGCGCTTCCATGAATTCTCGCGAGTGGTCGACGGTCAGGTGGTCGAGATGCAGGTGCTCTGGGACCTGCCGGAACTGATGATGCAAGCGAGGGTCTGGCCGATGGTGCCGAGTCTCGGGCGGGAGTGGCATGTGCCGGGGCCGGCCTTGCAGGATGGGGTGATTCCAAATGAGCGGGATCGTGCGCGCGCCGTCGACAGTCGAGCGCTCGTGCAGGACATGCTCGTGCACCTCGGCAAGTTCGCCAGCGAAGGCGTCGCCGGCATGCGACTTGACAGTTTTTGGCACCCGGCCTTCAGCTGGTACGGACCATCAGGCATCGGTACCTGCCGAGGGGTTTCAGGCTTTCGGCACGGACACCAGATTCCGTTTCTGAATGGGTTGCCGGACCGTACAGGTGGCACGGCGGGACGCGGGCATCTGTTTGCCGATGGCGACTTCGTCGCGTTTACCGGCTGGCCCGGCATGAGCATGACGGTCAGTGGCGACGGTTGGCTCGGTATTGCCCCGGCAGGGCAGAAGATCACCATGCGCAGTCTCGACTTCTGGCGCTGTGAGGGTGGGGCGATACGTGAGAACTGGGTGTTGATCGATCTCCTGCACGTCTACGCCCAGCTCGGTGTCGATGTCCTCGCGCGCATGCGCGAGCTCGCTCAGGCACGCGGACGAGCGACTGCGTAGCTGCAGGGCGAGGGGGACTCCCGTGTTGCGTCAATATCGCGGTTCCGCGCTACCCGGTGACGCGCTGCTAGCTGTCGCTTCTTGACGTGCCCTTGCGGTGAGTGCGTGACTTGCCCTTTCCTATGCCTTTGTCCTTGCCCTTGCTTGACGGTTTACCGGAGCTACTCCGGGTGTTTTCCGGCCGCTTGGTGCCAGCGCTCGATGATGGCTTTCGCGCAGACTTGCCTGCCGATCCTGACGGCGTTCTGACCGATGACGAAGTGTCTGCACGGTCACCGCCCGCTGCCCGTGACGAATTGCCCGCCGAGAGTCGAGAGAGACCGAGCTGTCGTCCCGCCACCCAGACGCGGCGAAGCTCTTTCAGCATGAACTTCGGCATGCCTTCGGGCAGCTCGATGATGCTGTGATCGCCCTGCATGTCGACACGGCCGATATATTCTGCGCGGATGTCTGCTTCGTTGGCGATGGCGCCGACGATATTCGCGATCTCCGCGCCATGATCGGTTCCGACCTCGACACGGAATCGCTCCATGACGATGTCATGTACCGCCGCTCGCGGCGCGTGCGCAGGCTGACCTGGCGGAGGCGTTTGCGTGGTCTCAGCATCGTTACTGTCCCTTTCGGTTGGGTCCGATGTTGGGTCCGATGCGGTTTCTCCGGTCGTTTCTCGAGGCTTCGATCGGACAGACTTTCTGGCCGTTTCCTTGGCTATTACTCCAGCCGTATTTCGGCTCACTTCCGTCGCGGCATTCGCTGGAGCGTCCCTTCGTGCCGGTCGCTGCGTGTTCTGCGGCGCTTCCTGCCGCGTTGGGCGCTGTCTGCCCTGCGGCGCATCTCGCGATGCCTTGCCCGCGCTGGCGCTGTCACGATCCCTGGGTGACCGGTCTGCCTTGTCTTCGCGCGCGTGGCGCTTGTTGCTTCTCGAGTCGTCGAGCAACAGCGGTCGATCGCCGATGGCGAGGTGCGCCAATGCCGCGGCAACACGGCTCATCGGCAGGGTGCTTTCGGCGGCATAGCGGTTGACGAGGTCTTCGAGGAAGTCGAGATTGGCGCTCTGCAGGGTCTCGGTAATGCGACTTTCGAAAACCTCTACGCGTCGCTCATTGACCATATGGACGGTCGGTAGCTGCAGGTTCTCGATCTTCTGCCCGGTCGCTTTCTCGATGGCGCCGAGCAGGCGTCGTTCACGCGGTGCCGCAAACAGGATGGCTTCACCAGAACGCCCGGCGCGACCGGTTCGGCCGATGCGATGCACATAGGCCTCGGTATCGTAGGGGATGTCGAAATTGATCACGTGGCTGATTCGTTCGACGTCCAGACCGCGAGCAACGACATCGGTGGCGACGAGAATGTCGAGTGCGCCGGACTTCAGCTTGTCGACCTGGCGTTCCCGTTCTTTCTGGGGCATGTCGCCGTTCATGGCCTGTGCCGCGAAGCCTCGGGCTTCGAGCTTCTCCGCCAGTTCCACGGTCGAACTCTTGGTGCGAACGAATACCAGCATGGCGTCGAAGCGCTCGACCTCGAGCAGCCGGGTCAGCGCTTCGAGCTTGTTCATGCCGCCGACGATCCAGACGCGCTGTCGAATGGTCGTGGCCGCAGAACGTCGGCCCTCGATACCGATTTCTTCCGGATTCTTCAGGTGACGCCGCGCGATTCGCTTGATCTGTGGCGGCATGGTGGCCGAGAACAACGCGGTCTGGCGTGACTGAGGCGTCTTGTCGAGAATCCATTCCACGTCGTCGACGAATCCCATGCGCAGCATTTCGTCGGCCTCGTCGAGGACCAGTGTCGAGACCTTGCCGAGGGCGAGCGTGCCACGCCGCAAGTGATCGCTGACGCGTCCCGGCGTGCCGACGACAACGTGGACACCACGAGATAGTGCCTTCAGTTGCACCGCGTAGTCCTGACCGCCGTAGATGGGCAGCACGCCGAGCCTCGGCATGCTGCTCGCGTAACGTGCGAAGGCCTCGGCAACCTGGATCGCGAGTTCGCGCGTTGGCGTCAGGACGAGTGCCTGCACATCACGCTTGTCGACATCGAGTCTGGCGAGAATCGGCAAGGCGAAGGCCGCTGTCTTGCCGGTCCCGGTCGGTGCATGACCCAGCACGTCGCGGCCGGCAAGCAGCGGCGGAACTGTTCGTGCCTGAATGGGTGTGGGGGTTTCGTAGCCGACGGAGGTCAGTGCCGCAAGCAGCGCAGGCGGCAGGCCGAGATCGGTGAACGAGCGAACAGGCTCGGCCATGGGAATTGTCCGGAAGGGAGGCGGTGCGGCATCATACGGTACGGCCGCGTTCTCCCCCTGGCGTCGGGCCACATGGCGATGGAGATTCGTGTGATGAGGTACTGGTTGTTCAAATCCGAGCCGGATGTATTCGGCATCGACCATCTGGCCGCGATGCCGGGTGGCGTCGATTCGTGGGACGGTATCCGCAACTATCAGGCCCGCAATTTCATGCGTGACGATATGCGCACCGGCGATCGTGGCTTTTTCTATCACTCACGCTGCGATCCGCCCGGTATCGTCGGAAGCGTCGAGATCGTTCGAGAGGCCTATCCTGATCACACCGCGCTCGACCCGAAATCGGCTTATCACGATCCGAAGGCGACCGCAGACGATCCTCGCTGGATGATGGTGGATGTGGCCTTCCGCGAGCGATTCGACGAGATCGTTCCACTCGCCGCGCTGAAGGCAGAGAAGCGGCTTGCGGACATGGTGGTCGTGCAGAAGGGCAGCCGGCTCTCGATTACCCCCGTGACGGCGAATGAGTGGAAGATCGTCCATGCCATGGCCGGGGTGCCAGCACCGTAGCCAGGCCTGGGATCGAAGCCCCGCATCGAGGCCCCGGATCGAGAGCCAGGGATCGAGAGACCCGGGGTCGACGACCATGCCGATGATCCGACCCTGCAGCACCCGGCGCCACGCGGGCCAGGCCGGGTCAGATCGGGCTCAGGTCTCGACGGTCTCGTAGTGTTCTCGCAGGTAGTCCAGCCCTTCACCGACGATGCCTGCCAGAACATCGAGATCGATATCCTCGACCTTGTTGACGTACAGGCAGCTCTTGCCGCTTCGATGCTTGCCGAGTTGCAGCAAGCGTTCGGGCATCGTGCCGAACTGGTATCCGGGCAGGATATAGATTGACGTTGCGGCCTTGCGTGGCGAAAACCCGGTCATCAGGTAGTCACCTTCCCGACCGGAATCGTAGCGGTAGTGATAGCTCCCGAAGCCGATGATGGTTCCCCCCCACATTGCTGCGCTCATGCCGGTGACGTCACCGAACCAGGAGAGAAGCGTCATCGCGTCATCTTTACGCTGACCTTCGTCGAGTGAGTCGATGAATCTCTGCGGCGACACCTCGGTGATCGCTGTCTTGTTCTCCTTGCGCGTGGCCATGCTGAACCTCCATCAGGTTTCCAGTATCCGACATTGCGTTCAAATTTGCGTTGGCGATTGGTTGGAAATAGTGTTCGGCTTTCGCATGTGCGCTCCTCGTTCCACTCGTTGCCGATCAGGAACAACAATGGCATTTCGTCGTAAGCCGGTAAAATTGCAGGACTGTGTCGAGCACGGACCGGAAAGCGGCGCGGAGCTCTTTCTGGTGGAGGGCGATTCGGCGTCGAGCAGTGTCGGGAAGGTGTGCAGCGAGAGGTTCCAGGCCGTGCTGCCCATGCAGGGCAAGCCCTTGAACGCTATCAAGTCGAGCGTCGCCCGCGTTCAGGCCAATGAACTTCTCGGTGAGTTGACGCGAGCACTTGGCGCGGGAACCGGTGACGCCTTCGACGTGCGGGCCTTGCGCTTTCAGCGCGTGCTGTTGTTGATGGACCCCGATGCCGATGGCATTCACTGTGGTGCCTTGATGCTGATGTTCTTCTATCGCTTCATGCCGGCGATGTTCGATCAGGAACGGCTTCTCATGGTGCGCGCGCCGCTGTTCCGAATTACCAGCGACCGTCTGGCAAAGCCTGCCTTTGTCAGCTCGAAGGCGCATCGAGAACAGGTGGTCGCGCAACTCGAGGAAAACGCAGCGGAGTACGAGATTCAGCACTACCGGGGGTTGGGGTCGCTGGAGGAGTCATTGATGAGAACGCGATGTGTCGACCCGGCAACCCGTAGTGCGGACATCATGAAGCGAGAAGATGCAGAGTCTGCGATCCGCGTTTTTTCCGCCTCCAGTCTGCCCGATGATCAGTAGATCCAGACACCGTTTCTCCAGCGCCAGTAGTAGCGGTAGCCGGAATACCAGGAGTTGTAGAACACCGGCCGCCAGCGAGTACGCAGTTGATAGGCGGCATCTTCGTTCTGTCGCGCAGCGGTCGCCTCGACCAACAATTGTTCAGCCTCCTTGTCCCCTCGACCGGCGGCAACGGTCAGCCATTTCTCGGCCTCGCGTGGATCGGATCCCATCTCCTCCAAACCGGTCAGATACAGGCGACCCACCGCCTTCTGTGCGCCGAGGTCGCCGCGCTCGGCAGCCTCACGCATCCACTGCAGTGCCTTGTAGCTGTCCTTCCTGACCCCGTCCCCTCGAAAGAGACGCAAGGCGAGATCGTGTGCTGCGCGCGGGTCCTCTCGTGCCATTGTCTCGAGCGCCGGAATCCGCCCCTCGGGGTCAGCATCCGGAACCGTGCTGGACGGATCGAATCGGGCGGTGCTCTTGTCGACTTCTTCACAGCCGTCGGCGTCGCACAGGCGCACGGTATTGCTCGGTGCGGGTGGTGGGGTCGCGCAAGCTGTCAGGGAGATGATGACCAGCAACGCGGCACACTTGAAGAGATTCATCGCATGCTCCGTGAGCGATTTCAGTTGGATAGTGCAGGATTCGGTTGGATAGAAGCTGGACGACTGAAGAGAAGCTAGACGAAAAGGCAGCTTCGCAACCCTGCAACAAACACCGTGGACGTGCGATCGTTCTCGCCTGACGCCGGCATTGCGCTCGACATCGAGTTTGCCTGTGCAACGCCAGAAGACCGCACCAGTCTGTATCAGGGCGGGCTTGCCGTTGCGGTATTCACACCACGTCGAGGTCGAATTGCATGCTGTATATTTGACGCACCCTTGGCGCAGGTGTCAAGAAAGTCCACTTGGAAGAACGGAGCAAACAACAGGCATGAAGTCTTCACTACCGAATCTCGCAACCGCCCTGCGCGTCGTCTTCAGTGCCCTGAGCGTGATGACTTTGACTGGATGTCTGGCCAGTACCGTGACTCAAGGTACTGGCGGAACCGATGTCAGCGGTGCGGCCGGTGGTGCGACCAGTGCGGACGCCAATGCCAATCTCGAGCGCTGTGACCAGACGCTCGGAACCCTGGCTGTCGACGATGGAAGCGGTGCGCCCTGGTACGCCGACTTCAACGCCCGCACCAAGTTGACGACGATCGAGCCGCTCCTGCGCCTGGCGGTACAGCAATCCAACTGTTTCGTGATTACGTCCATCGGCAATCAGCGCACCGAGTCACGCTTGTCGGCCATCACTGACAAGCAACGCAACTCCGGCGAATTCAGAGCCGGTTCGAATCAGCAGAAAGGCCAGCGCGTCGCCGCCGACTACTACATGGAGCCGGCGATCATCATCGATAACTCGACTGTCGGCAAGGTTGCCGGAGGCATCGCCGGCATTCTCGGCGGTTCAGCGTTGGCCGGCCTCGCCGGAGGGAGCACATCCAAGGAGTCCGTCGTCACGCTTTCCCTGTACGACATACGCTCATCGGTGCAGATCTCGGCAGCCGAAGGTAGTTCGTCGTCCAAGGACTATGGCACGGCGGTCGGACTGTTCGGGGGCACCGGCGCCGTCGGCATGGCGGGGTTTTCACGCACACCCGAGGGCAAGGCGATCGTCGCCGCTTTCCTCGACTCCTACAACGGCATGGTCGTCTCGCTGAAGAACTACAGGGCACAGGAAGTGGAGGGCGGTCTGGGCACCGGCGGTACTCTCAACGTCAATTAGCGTTCGTCTTTCCAGGGCAGCCACGAACACGTTTCGTTGATGAAGACAAGCGGTCGAGGTAGCCATGACGACATCAACGCGGGAGGATTGCAGGGATAGGGTTTGTGAAGCACGTCAGATTTTGACCGATTCGGCTTCCATCGAAAGACATGCGCATGAAGACACGATCCCTGTCACGCCGGCCCCTGTCACGACGACCCCTGACACAACGTCCACTGTCACGCACTGCCCGGCGAACGTCTGGCACTCGCATCGGTGTGTCTCTCGCGTGTCTTGCCTCTGCGAGTAGCGTCGGCGCGACCGTCGGCGTCGATACCACCGCCCTGGTCGAAGCCGTCACCGTTGAAGCCGCGCGGGCGCATCAGGCATAGTCCCAGGAGTTCGCCGATGAGGGTGACGGGACGCGTGAAGCGTCGAGCGACGGTTACCTGAACTCTGCGATCTATATCAGTCAGCTGATGATCGAGGCCGGCTACGAGGTCGATCTGCAGGTTTTCCCCTATGTCTATTTCGAGGATCTGAGCGATCCGGTCTTCGAGCAGGTGGCGCCTGTTGCGATCAGCTATCCGCTTGACGTCCCGGAGGGATTCACTTCGGCGACTTATTCGGGTCAGGGCGATGTCACTGCGAATTTCACCGCGGTCGACGTCATCCTGCCGGCGGCAGCCGATCCCAATACGTCCACCAGCGGGTGCGATGCCGATGATTTCGCCGGGTTTCCGGCGGGCGATATAGCGCTTGTCCAGCGGGGCGCCTGTACCTTCGGGCAGAAGGTGATGAATGCAGAGGACGCGGGTGCTGTCGGTGTCATCACTTCAATGAAGGTCAGGAAGGGCGAACCGAGGCATTCGGCGCGACACTGGCGAATCGGGCTTCACGGTGCCGGTAGTGACCACAAGCTTCGCGATCGGTGAGGTATTTGCCCCGGGCGGTGCTCAGGCACGCGTGTCGGTGGACACGCTGGTCGAGAATCGAGATCGCGCTCAACCTCAATTTCGACATGATCGGCTCGCCGAACTATGCGCGTTTCATCTACGACGGCGACGGTTCGGTCACGGATCCGGCAGGTCCGGAAGGGTCGGCCTTCATCGAGTGGCTGTTCCGCGACTGGTTCGACCAGCAGGGCCTCGCATCCGAGCCGACTGCCTTCAGCGGTCGATCGGACTACGGCCCCTTCATTGCGGTCGGCATACCGGCCGGAGGACTGTTCACCGGCGCGGAGGGCATCAAGACAGAGGCGCAGGTCGCGCTCTATGGTGGCACGGCCGGGGAAGCTTACGATCCCTGCTACCTCGAAGCCTGCGATACCTTCGACAACATCAGCATCGAGGGCTTTGACCAGATGCTGGATGCAGCTGCCAACGCGGTCGGTGTGTTCGCGGTCAACTCCTTGTCTGCACCGCCGGCTGCGAAACTGGCTGACGGCTCGACTGCCAGTTTCAAGCGCACCGCGGTCGAAACCGGTTTCCGGGGCAACCGTCTCGAGCGTTGATGTCGGTTGCATGACCTGTAGTACTACAAGGGTGGAAGCGCGCTCGGTGGTGGTTTGCGATGCCTGCGTGCGCGCCACTCGTCACGCCAGCTAAGTAGGCCGAGCAACAACAGCGCGAGTGACAGCAAGACCAGCAAAGCCCACCAGATGGTGTCCTTCTGGCCCAGGCTCGCGAGCTTCAACCAGAGTCGGGTCAGCTCACGATCTTCAAGGGCCAGCTGACTCAGCAGGTCAGCACGCTCGGGCAGGCCGACGTTGATGCGTCTGGCCGGAATGATCGATTCACTCGCCGAACGCGAGATCACATCCCACCAGGAAACCCTGACTGTGTCGAGAAACACGGGCACAGGGCGCTGCGCCTGCATCCGGAAGGTATAGGACGCGCTGGACGTGACCTGGCCGTCGATCAAGCGTTGTTCGCGGATCTGGTCGATCAGCACGCTAGTGATCGCTCGACTTTCCAACGGCTCGACGACAGGCAGCTGATTGGCGAGAACGCCTTGGGCGGTGAGCGTTATCGTGCGAGTGAATTCGTCGCCCGCCCTCACGCTACGCGGGTCTTTCGACCAGGATTCCTCGAGCTCGACCGCCGACGCTGGCAGCCACCACCCGGCTTCGCTGGCGGCAGCGACGGTGACGGTCTCTGCCGTCAGTTCCTCGGTGAACCGGCCTCGCTGCGTGCGCGAGCGAATCATCTCCCCTTCCCAGCGCATACCCGGTATCACGAGATCTCCCGAGCGAGTCGGAAAAAGCAGCCAGCGCCAGGCAATTTCTCGCAAGCTTGTCTCGTCGACCGTCACCACAGTACGACGCGCCTCCTGGTCCGGTAGCACGTCGAAGCCGTCGAACTCAGGTAGCGTGATCTGCTCGTCGGCGATGGCATGTCGGTGACGGAGCGTCAGCGTGGCGACGATGCGTTCGCCGATGAGCGGTGTCATGCTCGAGAGCGTGAACTTCGACTGCAGGTCGGTGGTGGATGGCTGCCATCGAGTATCCGCCGGCGGCAAGACCGTGACCCGCAGGGAATTCGAGCGCACCGGACCTTTGCGCGTGTCGGCCTTCAGCGGGCCGAAGAAGGCCGCTCCCTGCTCTCGCGGCAGGTATTCGAGGCGTCGGGTCACGATCTCTACGACGCGATCATCGACCACGCCGATCCGCGTACCACCGGTATCGTTGAGCAGATCGGCATCACGCGACAGGGGGCCAAGATCGAGCTCGTCGATCAGGCCGACGGCTTCGATCTCGATCATGACGCTGTCGCCTGCATAGACCGTTGTCGCATCGACACTCATCGTGATGCCGGGTTCCAGTTCAGCAGAGAGTGCAGACGGCATGACAAGCATGCAGGCGAATATCAATGCAAGTATCAATGCAAGCATGGAAACAAGGCCACGAACAGCACTTGGCCATCGATCGGGTGTCTTGCTACCAGCCACTGCCGCCCTCCGGAGCCTGCTTACCGGTGGCCTGGCGACGACGCGATTCGAGCGCAATGCGGCGAGCCAGAAACTCCCGGGGATCGTGAGCAATACGATTCAGCCATTGCTCGGTGGCCTGTTCGCTTTCGATGTCGCTGCGACGGGCAGCCGATTCCGACAGGGTCCCGGTGTCGCTTGATTCGGCCTGTCCGCCCCCCGGGTTACTCATCATGTCGTCGCCTCCGATGCCGTTGACCGAGCCGCTGCCCTCATCATTCTGTCGACGCTTCTCCCCGTCCTCTGCGCGTTCCTGCTCGATCTGCTCTGCATCCTGTCGCGTCTCATCGGATTCGCGTCCGGTGCCGGCCTCGCCCGGACCTTGCTCCTCGCTCGCCGTGTCGCTCTCCTCCTCACCCCCCTGACCGCGTCCGGCATCGGCAGGTGTCTCGGCGTCGGTGCTGAGTCTCTCGATCTCGTCGTCGCTACGGGTCGCACCGCCGGACTGTCCGTCATCCTCTGACAAGGCAAGGATACGGCGCATCAGATCGGCATTGAAGCGAGCCTGTTCGAGCGCGGGCTCGAGGGCAAGCGCGCGTTGATAGGCCTGCAAGGCGAGTGCGTAGTAGCCGAGCTTGACGTAGGCATTGCCGAGGTTGTGTGCAGAAGCGGCATCATCGGCCCGAACGAAAGCGTCGGCAGCCCGCCACCACTGTGCCGAACGGTAGAAGGCAACGCCCTTCCAGGCGGGGTCGGTAAAGATCTCGGCCGCTTCGCCATAGCGCCCCTCGGCAAACAGGCGATGGGCCAGCAGGTTCTCGTCGGTCGCCGCCACCGGGGCTACCGAGACCGCGCAGCCGAGCAAGCCCAGCAGGAAGATGATGGTGTATTGCCTGACGCGAGCGGCCTTCATTGACGCAGTGTCGCTGATATCATCGGCACTCTCTTGAGCGACAGGTGCAGACGAGCATGGCGAAGCAGCGAGTCATTACGTACCGGAGCGCCACGGCAGCGGTGACCTGGGACCAGGATCTCTGTATACACGTCGCCGAGTGCGGTCGCGCGGGGAAGGCCTTGTTCGTTGCCGGGCGTGACCCTTGGTGCGATCCCGAAAGCGTCGATGACGAAATGGTGCGCGATGTCGTGAGCCGCTGTCCCACGGGTGCTCTGGCCGTAACCTTTGCCGGCGCTATCGCAGACGAAGCTGCGCCTGCCGCGAATACCGTTATAGTCGCCAACAACGGGCCGCTTTACGTGACGGGTGATCTCGATATCGACGCTGCGCCCGAGCGCGCACCTGCGCTTGCCATGCGCGCCGCCCTGTGTCGCTGCGGCCGATCGAAGAACAAGCCCTACTGTGACAACAGTCACCTCGATCCGGCGTTCGTCGATGCCGGTGCGGTTGGCGACAGGGGTCAGGACTTGCAGGAAAGCGGTGGCAAGCTGGTCATCGAATTCAAGAAGGACGGCCCGATTCGCATCAGTGGAAATCTGACCATCAATGCCGGCAGTGGTCGCACGGCCTGGCAGGGAACGATGGCGGTACTGTGTCGCTGTGGCGAGTCGACGAACAAGCCGTTCTGTGACGGTACGCATCGCAAGATCGGCTGGAGTGACGAGAGCTGAGCGCCGCCGTTGCCTGGCTCCAGGCATGAGATCAGAAATCGCGAGAGCGGAGATCGTGACACTGGAATTCGCGACACCGGATATCACCAGACTAGCGGTCACGAGAGCCACGGCATGACCGGGAGAAAAGCAGAAGCGGCATCGCGATGAGCAACAACCAGTGCGACTGGTCATGCCAGAGCAGGCTCTC
>Ga0209185_1002745_pt1 | contig 11352 bp, 9 predicted proteins | sample SidtaG_2_FD_187425 | JGI IMG/M metagenome (GOLD analysis project Ga0209185, IMG submission 187425) | Marine algal microbial communities from Sidmouth, United Kingdom - Sidmouth_Asex2 metaG (SPAdes) (version 2) | ecosystem: Host-associated > Algae > Red algae > Unclassified | place: Sidmouth... | reverse complement strand
GGCTGTCCCATCCCCCGCCCCCGAACCGGCCGCTCCGACGCCCACAAAGAAGAAGAAGAAGAAGAAGAAGAACCCAGCCAAGAAGAAGCAGAAGGACTCCTGATGCCCACCACCGACTCAGACAAGGTCGATGGCACCAACGTCGACCGAGCCATCGAATTCGTCCGTGTCCAAACTGACCGAAATCGCAGGAGTATCAAGAACGGCTTGCGCCACTACGCCAGGCTCGATCGTCCACCGATCTCTTCGACGCCAAAAGACACGGTGTGGCAACGGGACAAGGTGCGGCTCTGGCGCTACCGCAGCGAGAACCGAAGCGGCGGTCCACCACTGCTGCTCGTGCATTCTCTGGTCAACCGCAGCTACATCTTCGACCTCGTGCCCGGCAACTCGATGGTCGAGGTGCTGCTGGCTCGTGGCCAGGACGTCTACCTCGTCGAGTGGGGCATCCCAGATGCTGCCGATGCCGAGAACTCCTTCGAGACCTACTGCGACGATTATCTGCCCGAGATCGCTGACTTCGTCGTGGCGAACAGCGAAGCAGACGATCTCAACCTTCTGGGTTACTGCTTCGGAGGGATCCTTGCTCTGCTCTACGCCGCCGGGCACACCGAGGCCCCGATCCGCAGCCTCACCACGCTGGCAACCCCTACCGACATGACCAAGATGCCGGCCCAGCTTCGCGGCAGCGCCGGCTCGTCATTCGATCCCGCACTCGTGATCGACGAAACCGGCAACGTCCCCGGTCCTGTGATCGGCAATGCCATCAGATCGCTCACGCCAACCGCCGACTTCGCAGCCAAGGCGAGCTTGCTGGCCAATCTCTGGAATGACGACTACGTCGCAGCCCACAATGCCATCACCTTGTGGGGCGACGATCAGATCCCCTTCGCCGGTGAGACGTTCCGCCAGATGACACAGATGCTGTCCAACGACAACGGCTTCGTGAACGACAGGTTGACACTCGGCGGCCGCCGGGTCTCACTGGGCGACATCACCGTTCCGTTCCTGAACGTCTTCGGGTCAAAAGATCACATCGTGCCCGCGGCAGCCTCGCGGCCGCTCAGCGCGCTCGTGGGGTCCACGGCGGTCACCGATCTCGAACTCGCTGCCGGGCATGTCGGGCTGTTCATCGGACGCCGGGCCCACCAAGTCGGTGTGCCTGCCATGCTCGATTGGATCGAGGGGCAATAGCGAGACGGCTGGCCGCTCAGCCCCCGAGTGGTACAGAGGTCGAGGTATCCCCGAAGCTGGCGCTGCTCGCGATCGCAGCGGCACTGCTCCGGACCTGACCCGATCTGTACCGTTGTGCCAATGATCAGGGGTTCATCGCCGTCCAGATCTTGAGAGGGCCAACGGGCATGTCCAGGTGTTTCACCCCGAATGGGCGCAGTGCATCGAGCACTGCGTTGTGCACCGCTGCGGTGCTACCGATTGACCCGGACTCGCCGATTCCTTTCGCCCCGAGAGGATTGAGCGGCGTCGGCGTCTCGCTGGCGACCGTTTCGAAGCTCGGCATGTCTGGGGCCGATGGGATCATGTAGTCCATGAACGTGGCGGTGGTCAGGTTCCCGTACTGGTCATAGACGATCTCTTCGAAGAGGGCCTGGGCAATTCCTTGAGCGATACCGCCGTGGATCTGTCCTTCGGCCAACAGCGGGTTCAAAAGGGTTCCCGCATCGTCGCAAGCCACCATGCGCAAGAGAGCGACCTGGCCGGTCTCGATATCGACCTCGACGACGGCGACATGGGAACCGAACGGGAAACTCGCAGCTTCCTGTGCCAGATCAGAGACGTGCGAAAGCGGTTCGGCGTCGACCAGAGCACTCCAAGTCAGAACCGGAGTTGGCGACCCGATGACGTGAAACCCAGCGGCATCCAACACGACATCGTCGACCGCGGCTTCGAGGCGATCAGCGGCCAGCTGACGACCGAGGTCGACCACGTGCTCGGCGGCATCGGCGGCTGCGGCACCGGCGATCTGGAGCGACCGCGATCCGCCTGTCACCTCACTCGACGGGATCAGTTCGGTGTCGCCGAAGTGAACCGTGATCGCACTCATCGGAACCTGCAATCGGTCGGCCACGAGCATCGCCCACGACGTTTCGTGACCTTGACCCGTAGGCGTTGACCCGGTGAAGAGGTCGACGCTCCCATCACCGTTGACACAGACGCGGCCATGCTCAGAACCACCAGTGGCGCCGCCGGTGATCTCGACATAGGAAGCAATGCCGATGCCGAGACGTTTGACCGAACCAGCTTCGATGCGTTCGGTTCGCTCGGCAACCAGAGCGTCGTAGCCAGATGCTTCGAGAACGAGATCGAGTGCGGAGCTGTATCTGCCAATGTCGTAGTGCACCCCTCGCTGATTGGGAAAGGGGAATGCATCGTCAGCGATGAAGTTGCGTCGCCTGACCTCGACGGCGTCGAGGCCGACCTCCTGGGCGAACAGGTCCATGGCTCGCTCGATCGCACCAGTCGCTTCTGGCCGACCGGCGCCGCGATAGGCAACAACCGGAGAAGTGTTCGTGACGATGGAGCGGAAGGAGATCTCCAAGTTGGCGACGTCGTACGGACCGGCGCCCATCACGCCAGTTGCCATGGGAAGAATTGCGCCGACAGACGGGTATGCGCCGACTTCTTGGACCATGTCGAGCTTGTAGTGGGTGACCCGGCCATCGGCATCCCCGCCGAGCATGACGTGCTGGTGTTGCGCCCGTCCGTGTCCCATGGCGGCGAAGCTCTCAGATCGGGTTTCCACCCATCGCACCGGCTGGCCGACGATGCGAGCGAGCTCGGGCAACAGCAGCTCTTCGGCTCCTGGACGCCCTCGCACGCCGAAGGCTCCACCGACGTCTGCGTTGATGACTCGGACGCGGTCAGCCGGCAGGCCGTACACCTGCATCAGGGATGCTTGCACGACGTGCACGCTCTGCGACGACGCCCACTGGACGAGAAGGTCGCCATCCCAGTACGCCGACGCAGCGCGCGGTTCGATCGGTGCGCCGGAAAGCCGCTGGTTGACGATGTCGACCGCTACCACAGCGTGACAGCCGGAGAAGTCGATCGGTTCTGCTGGTACGGCGAACGCGACGTTCGATGCCGCATCGGCAAAGACGCGAGGGCTGTCGGGTTCTGCCGCAGCTCGAGCGTCGATGAGTGCGGTGTCGGGTTCGATGTCGACGAACACGAGCTCGGCGGCGTCTACCGCTGTGGTGAGTGAGTCGGCAATGACCGCCACCACGGGTTCACCTACGAACCGAACTCGGTCGCATGCCAGGAGGGGTCGACCCATGGCTGCGTCGATCATCGGGAACGGCGGACCCATCGCAGAGATCGTGAGATCTGCTCCAGTGACCACGGCAATCACTCCGGGAACATTGGACGCCTCATTCGTGTCGATGGATGTGATCGAGCCGCTGGCGTAGACCGAACGCACGAACACGATGAACCCGGGCGACGAGGGAAGGGCGACGTCGGCACCGTAGATCCCGCCGGTGGTGAGGAATCGCGGGTCCTCGACCCGAGCGACTCGGTGGCCCATGACACTCACGGTTTCGGTCATCAACCCACCTCTCGAAGGATCTCAGCGGTCATGGTCTTGATCTTGGCGAATCGATCGAGCGGGTTGTCGACCACCTTCCAGTGGTGTCTCGTGCGGGCGGTGACGATCCCATCGGTTGCGATCCCGGCCCATTCCATGTCGACGTCGATCACGAAACTCCGCTCATCGATCGCCGTGACACCGAGGTTTTCGAACCGATGATTCGTGGCTTCGAACGCAGCCGCTGGCCCCTCTATCCAACGCTGGAGCTGCTCGATGTCTGCGATTGATCCGGAGGAAAACTCGAGTGCGAAGTCGTCGGCCAGGATCTCGGTCAGCGTTTCAACCGAGGTGCTCGGACCATCGATGAGGGCGACCCAGTAGTGGAGCAGGCTGGCGCACCGATTGTCGGCGTAGACGGCGGAGAACTCGGTGGTCGCACCCTCGGCGATAGGTGACGCTGTGAGGCTGGACACCAACGGCAGCACCGAGTCAGCTTGGGCCGTCAGACCGATCTCGTATCTCAGTCGGGCCGCTCGAAGTGATCCATCGGTCTCGGCGCCCACGTTCGAGTACTCGATCTCGACCGTCATCGCCGATGTCTTTGCGTCGATCACCTCGAACTGGTCATCGACGATCATGTGAGCGTTCTGCCAGTCTCTTGGCACTCCTGCGTTCGCCGCAACGAACAGCTCTTTGCCTCGTCCTTCACCGGCTGCCATCTTCATGTAGACGTCGTCAGCGAGTAGATCCAGAACGTTCTCGATCGGTGCTTTGGGCTCCTCGTAATACAGGTACCAGCGCAGCAGCTGCGCCAGCGCAGCGTGATGTCGATGGCCATTGCGGATCGTCGTCTCGTCCATGGGCCGACCCTACGGCCGACCAGATGATCACGAAAAGCTGATTGTTGGGATGCGGGGTCATTCACGAAGTAAATGACCCTGCATGGCAAAGTGACGCTGTCGCCCAAGGCACCGCTGACGTAGTTTCGACGAGATGAACGACGAACTCGCCGACAAACCGGGATCTGGTCGCCTCGCTGGAAGGGTGGCCGTCGTCGTAGGTGCTGGCCAAGCTCCAGGCAGTGGACCAGAAGACACCACCATCGGGAATGGTCGAGCTGTTGCAATGCTTTTCGCTCGCGAGGGCGCCTCGGTCCTTGCGGTTGATCAAGACATGGCATCGGCCCAACAAACCGCTGACCTGATCCTCGCCGCCGGCGATGTCGCCGCTGCCTTTCGAGCCGATGTAGCCGTCGAGGCCGATGTCGCGCTGATCTCAGACGCCTGCGACGATCACTTCGGGCCACCCACGATCCTGCACAACAACGTCGGCATCGGTACCGGCGACGGTGGCGTCACCGGCATGAAACGCGAGGTGTGGGATCGAATCTTCGAGGTCAACGTGACCGGCATGTACCTGACCTGCAAGCACGTCATTCCCGCGATGCGAGCTGCAGGCGGCGGCTCGATCGTCAACATCTCGTCGTCGGCTGCAGAAGCCTCGGTTCCGCTTGCGGCTTACAAGACATCAAAGGCTGCGGTCAACGCACTCACCCATCACCTGGCGACGGCGAACTTCGGTCACAACATTCGAGTGAACGCCATCATGCCTGGACTGATGGACACCCCTATGGCGATCGGTGGTCACAGCGGCGCCCTGGACCTCGACCCAGACGAACTGCGGAGATCCCGAGATCGCATGGTCCCGCTCGGCCGCAGCCAAGGCACGGCGTGGGACACCGCGTACGCCGCCCTCTATCTCGCCTCGAACGAGGCACGATTCGTCACCGGGGTCATTCTTCCCGTCGACGGTGGACAATTGGCAAGGATTGGCTGATGACAGAAACCCCCCTGCACCGCACGACCATGGACGAACGCCGAGCGTTTCTCGGCGGGCTTCACGTCGGCATCATGAGCATCGCTGAGGCCGGTCGTCCGCCACAATCATCTCCGGTCTGGTATCGACTCACCGACGACGACACGATCGAGATCCACATCAGCCCGTCGTCGCGCAAGGCCTCGCTGTTGGAGGCCGCTGGTGAGTTCTCACTGTGCGTGCAGAATGAAGAACCCCCCTACGGCTACGTCACCGTCAACGGACCGATCACGAGCCAACGGGCCGTCGACGCCGAAGCCGACAGTCGCCCCATGCAGCATCGCTACCTCGGCCAAGAGATGGGCGACCGAGTCATGGACTCTCAGGGCCCCTCGGACGCGATCGTCATCACCATGACGCCTGAACGCTGGTACGGGCTCGACTACAACAAGACCTACGGCCATCTCCTCGAAGAGGAACAGCAATCATGAGCGAGCGCGTCGGCCATCCAGACCTCACCGCAGACGTCCGCCCCGACGACCCGGCGTACACGATGGCCGCGACCGGTGAGACCGTCAGCTGGGCCCAACTCCGTGATCGCAGCAGGCAGGGTGGCAACCTCCTGCGATCGCTCGGACTGGAAGCGGGCGGCAGCTTCGCGATGTTGCTCGAGAACCATTTGCAGTTCCTCGAACTCTGCTGGGTCGGCCAGCGCTCGGGCGTGTACTTCACACCGATCTCTTGGCACCTGACGGCATCAGAGATCGAGTACATCGTGAAGGACTCTGGATCGACAGTCTTCATCACGTCCGCACGCTTCGCCGAGGTGGCGACGGAGGTGGCCTCGCGGCTCGACGGTGTCACCCTGCTTTCGGTCGATGATGCGTTCGGCCCGTTCAGCTCGTACGTCGATCAGCGTGACGAAATGCCGACCACACCCGTCGCCGACGAGTGCTTCGGCGACGACATGCTCTACACCTCGGGGACCACCGGCCGGCCCAAGGGTGTGCGACGACCGCTGACCGGTGGCCCCATCACTGCGTACCCGGCTCACTACTCCCACTACGCAGCGGCGGGGTACAACGACCGATCGGTCCACTACTCAGCCGGGCCGCTCTATCACGCCTCTCCCATCCACACGACTCTCATCGGGATGACGCTCGGGGGGTCGGTCGTGGTGAGCGACACCTTCGACGCCGAAGATGCGCTTGCGATGATCGAACGCCACGGTGTCACACATTCGAACTGGGTGCCGACTCACTTCGTGCGGCTCCTGCGGCTCACCGATGAGGTCAAGCAGCGCCACGATCTGTCCTCGCTCCAGTTGGCACTCCACGGAGCTGCGGCATGCCCGGTATGGGTCAAGGAGCAGATGATCGACTGGTGGGGTCCCATCCTCACCGAGTACTACGGGGGCTCGGAGGGCTTCGGAGGCTTGATCATCACCTCCGAGGACTGGCTCGAACACCGTGGCTCGGTCGGACGGCCCGTCACCGGCCCCATCCACATTCTCGATCCGGTCACGCTCGACGAACTCCCAGCCGGTGAGATCGGCCTGATCCACTTCGAGCTGATGGGGAAGATGGAATACCACAACGATCCCGACAAGACCGCCAAGGCGTTGTCCCCGCAGGGTTGGGGAACACTCGGCGACCTCGGCCATGTCGACGCGGACGGCTACCTCTACCTGGCCGACCGGCGGGCGGACTTGATCATCACCGGCGGCGTCAACGTCTACCCGCGCGAGGTGGAGGATCGGCTGCTTTCGCACCCGCTGGTCGCTGACGTCGCCGTCTTCGGTATCCCCGATGATGAATGGGGTGAGACCGTTCATGCGGTGATCCAGCTGATGGATCCCGCTGATCAGCCTCCAGAACTGACCTCTGAACTCGACCAGTACTGCAAGGCAGAACTGGCCAAGACCAAGTGTCCGAGGGGTTATGCGTTCATCGACCAGTTGCCCCGACAAGAAAACGGCAAGCTCTACAAACGGCTTCTCCGAGACGAATTCGTGAAAGCAGCCACAGCATGACCTCAACGAACGATTCCGTCTCCTCGGTGCGAGTCCCGCCCTTGCCTCGCTCAGAATGGACCGATGATGTCCGCTCGGCGCTCGGTCCCCTGGTCGACCGCAAACCACTCGACAACGTCTTCGGCACCTTCATCCAGCATCCCGACATGTTTCGGCGCTACTCACCACTCGGCGTTCACATCCTTGCCAAGTGCACGGTTGCGGCCAGGGAACGCGAGCTTGCGATCTTGCGCATCGGATCTCTGAATCGTTGCGAGTACGAATTTGCCCAGCATGCACCCATCGGCATCGACGCCGGACTGACGAGCGAGGAGGTCGAACGGGTCCACCTCGGGCCGAGCGACCCCGCCTGGGGCGCGCTCGACCGGGCCATCGTGCAGGCCGCCGATGACTTGTTCGACGAAGGCAAGATCGCCGACGAGACATGGACCGCACTCTCGAAACACTTCGACCGGCAACAACTGATGGATCTCATCATGGTGCTCGGGGTCTACAACATGATTTCGTGGTCGCTGAACAGCTGGGGCACTGAACTCGACGACAAGCTCAGCGGCCATCCATGGCCACCACCCGACCGATGAGCAACACACTCGACCAGTGGATCGACCCGGCGCTTCATGCCCTCGTCGACGAGCAGCGCGGCATGAATCGCAAACTCATCGATGCCGGTGCCAACAATCCGCCCCCCGGAGCGGTGCCGCCAGAGAAGATACGGCGGGCCCGCCGAGAAGGTCGCGGCGCTTTTCCAGCGGTCGTCCTCGACCCCAACGCGTCCGACGCCACGATCGAAGCCGACCCTTCGGTTCGGGTCCGCCACCACCCCAACCCGGAAGCTTCCGCCTTCCTCGTCCATGTCCACGGAGGGGGCTGGGTCTTCGGATCACCCGACGAGGTGGACACGATCGTGGGGAGGCTTGCAATGGACGCCGCTTGCGAGGCCATCTCCGTCGACTACCGACTGGCTCCAGAGCATCCTTTCCCCGCAGGCCGCAACGACGTGATGGTGGCCATCGAATGGGCGCTCGATGAAGCAGCGCGACTCGGACTCGACCGAGTGATCGTCGCCGGCGAGTCTTCTGGTGCTCACCTTGCGCTTTCCGCCGTTCTCGAACTCGGCCCAGCTGCGCTGCGCGAGCGCGGCCTCGTCGGGCTGAGCTTGGCGTTCGGGTTCTTCGACGTCGGCTTGTCCCCGAGCGCTAGGAACTGGGGCGATGAGTTCCTGGCTCTTTCGACGCCATGGCTCCAATGGTTCGCTGATCAGCTCGTCCCAAATGTTCCCATCGAGAAGCGTGGCGACTCCGAGTACTCACCGGTCAATGCAGCCGACGATCTCGTCGCTGCCCTCCCGTCCACGCTCATGGTCGTCGGCGATGCCGACCCTCTCCTGGACGACACGCTGACGATGGCCCAGCGCATGCTCGACGCTGGCGCCAGCGTCGAGCTCGCGGTCTATCCCGATTCGCCGCACGGCTTCATCGGCATGCCGACGGCGATGGGTCGACATGGCTGGCAGACCATCACGAACTGGCTTGCCGCCGCTGCCAGCAGCTGACTCAGTCGGCAAGACCGTGTGCGTCGAAGCCGATGGCGGCCAACGCCTGGAGGATCTCGCCATTCAGCGGACCGGCTCGTTCAGCCGCTATCGACTCTTCGAGCTCGCCTCGGTTCTTCACTCCGATGATGACGGCACTCACGTTCGGGACCGATAGCGCATAGCGCAGTGCCAGCGCCGCTGGTGTCTGGCGAAGATCGGCTGCCAGCTGTCGGAAGGGCAGCGCATGGTCGAAGTCGCGCTGCTCCGGGGACTCGGCATCGATGACACGATCGATGCCGCTCGTGAGCGACCCGGCAGCGTGGACGCGAATGGCGAGCGTCTCGGTGCCGATCTCCGCTGCTGCACCGAGGCGCACGTCAGCCGACACCTGCTCGTAGACGATGCGCATGTTGCCGTTTGTCCCGACCGCATTGACAACGATCTGGGCGAGGTCTGGCCGATGGTCACGAATTGCAGCGAGGTCGGTATCGAGATGCCCCGCTGCGGTGAAGCCCCACCGCTCGATGGATCCGTCGTCGACCAACGCTCGCATCGCTGGCACGACCGCCTCCCCGAAGGTGGTCTGCGAAACAGCGATGTGTTCGAGCACATCGGCTCTCGGTCCGCCACTCCAGCCGTCCGGCGTGATGTAGCCGTGGAGAACGAAATCGTTGATGGGTCGCCCGCCGAGCCGCTCGCGACTACCGGTCAGCGAGTCTCGAAGACGGTCGGCGACCTCGTCGGCGGCGATCGGACCAAGCATGCATTTGGTGCTGATACGAACCTCTGGATCGCCTGCGCCATCGAGCGCCGCAGCCACGACGCGTTCTGCTTCACCATCGCGTCCGTACAGCGGTGCGAGATCGAACCGCAAGATTCCGGCGGTAACTGCTGCTCGCACCGTGGCGATCGCTTCGTCACGCGACGTCGCTCCCCAGACCGCCCCAATGCCGCCTCCGCCGAGCACCAACCGGCTTGCAGCAACGTCAGTCATGGATGTAGCTCTCCGGATCGGCTTGCTGCACCATCTCGAAGAAGTCGTGGACCTTCCACGGCATGTTCACCCCGGAGCGTCCGAAGGCGTTGACGTAGTAGCCACCGACTCCTTCGTGCTCCCACAGAATCGTTTTGTGCTCCTCGTCCATGGCGGTGTTGTAGGAATCGAATGCCTCCTGGCTGATCTCGATCGAGGACGAGCCACTTTCGATCATCTCGACCATGAGACCGCACACGTAGCGGGAGAAGATCTCGACCCAAGAGTGGTAGCCACCACCGCGAGGTTGGCTGTTCGGGCCGTAGAAGATGAACATGTTCGGGAACGCTGGAAGTGTCATCCCGACGTAGGCGCGGGCTCCGTCACGAGCCCACAACTTCTCGAGTGACATGCCGTTGCGGCCCGTGTAGGGCACGGGCCAGAGGTACTCGGCCACCTTGAACCCTGCGCCGAGGACGATCATGTCGACAGAGCGCTCGATTTCGTTGCCGGTCTTCGGGTCGATCGAGACGATGCCGGTCGGTGTGATGCGCTCGATGCCATCGGTGACGAGTTCGACGTTGTCTTTGACCAAGGCGTCGTACCAACCGTTGTCGATGATCAGGCGGCGAGCCAGCGGCGGATACGACGGCACGAGCTTGGCGAAGAGCTCGTCGTCGTCGCCGACCTTGCTGCGGATGAACTCGGTGAGCCGGGCTTCGAACTTGGCGTTGCGCTCGTTGACCCTTCCCCCGGCAGCAATCCACTCGGGGTCCATCACCTGCAGGCTCTGCATCTGCATCTGTGCCACATAGCTGGCGAAGATGAACCAGTTCCAGTAGCCAGGCATCGAGTCGAACAGCCACCGCTCCTCCGCCGGCATCTGATTTCGATAGCCGACCACCGGGGTCACCCAGTTCGCCGTTCGCTGGTAGACGTTGAGTTGCGCCGCTGCCTCAGCCAAGTTGGGCATCAGCTGGGCACCGGAGGAACCTGTGCCGATGAGGGCGATGTCGAGGCCGTTGTAGTCGACCGAGTGATCCCACTCGGTCGTGTGGAACATGTGGCCCTCGAAGGACTCGATCCCTTCGATGTCTGGCAGGTTCGGCTTGTTGAACAACCCGGCGCAACTGATCACCGCATTGGTCTGGATCGAGGCGACGCCATCGGGCCCCACCAGCTCGAGATCCCAGCGCTTGGACGTCTCGTTCCAGGTCGCATCGGCTACGGCGGTGTCGTAGCTGATCTTCGAAGCGAGGTCGTACTCGTCGATGATCATCGCGACGTACTCCGCCAGCTCGGCTTGCGTGGCGAAGTAGCTCTTCCACGGGTACTGCTTGATGAACCGAAACTGGTAGATCGCCGACGGGATGTCGACCCTGGCCTCGGGATAGTCGTTGGTGAACCACGTACCGCCGGCCGCTGGGTTTCGTTCGACGATTCGGTACGGG
>Ga0209185_1002732_pt1 | contig 11405 bp, 8 predicted proteins | sample SidtaG_2_FD_187425 | JGI IMG/M metagenome (GOLD analysis project Ga0209185, IMG submission 187425) | Marine algal microbial communities from Sidmouth, United Kingdom - Sidmouth_Asex2 metaG (SPAdes) (version 2) | ecosystem: Host-associated > Algae > Red algae > Unclassified | place: Sidmouth... | reverse complement strand
AGAACTTTCGACGTTCGGGCGTCGTGACCGTCGACCACGTAGTGTGCCTCGAGCTCCGCGACACGATAGCCGCCTCGCTCCCAGCGCAACCCCGCGAGGTTCGTGCCGTCAGCGACACCAAAGTAATGAAAGGGGGACAGAAGCTGCTGATCGAGCGCGTCCCACAGCCGCATCTCGAAGGCGTAGCGCCCGTCAAACAGATCACGCGCGTTCGTACCGTCCGTGCGCTCGGGTGTCGCTGTCAGGCCGACCATGACGCGCGGCGCGAGATGGTTCATCAGTCGGCGGTACGTCGGCGCTTCAGCATGATGAAACTCGTCGATGTAGACGACGTCGAACTTCGCCGGATCGAGCACATCGAGATCCATCGCCGTCAGCGATTGCACTGACGCGAAGACGTGCTTCCACTCCCGCGGTTGTTGACCGCCGACCAGCAACTCCCCGAAGCTGCCATCCTTGAGCACGTCGCGGAAGGTCTGTAGTGACTGCTGGAGGATCTGTTCGCGGTGCGCAACAAAAAGCAAGGTCGGGTCAGGCGACAAGTTGCCGGATGCTGCACCGTCGAGTCCGCCCTGCCCGTCGCGCAGCGCGCGATAGTCCAGCGCCGCCACCACCGTCTTGCCTGTGCCGGTCGGGGCGACAACGAGGTTGCGGGTTCGCCCGAAGCGTTGCCGCTCGACAACAAGTGCCTCGAGTATCTCGCGCTGGTAGTGCCACGGCCGCACGTCCAGACCGGAGACTCCCGTATACGAAGTGCCAGCTGACGTTCGCCGGATAGCCTCGTCGAAGCGCTCGGCGTCAGTTTCAGAGTTGTATTGCTCGAAACTCTCGTCGTTCCAGAGGGAATCGAACGTCGCCCGAAGTTTCGCGAGCACGGCAGGTGCCGTCGCTTCGGCGAGCCGAACGTTCCATTCGATCCCGTCGATCAGCGCCGATCGGGAAAGATTCGACGAACCGACGTAGGCCGTCGAGAACCCGGTGTCGCGGTGCAGCAACCACGCCTTGGCGTGCAGTCTTGTGGTACGCGTGTCGTAGGAAACCTTGACCTCTGCACCGTGCTTGACCAGCCAGTCAAGCGCCTTGCGTTCCGTCGAACCCGTGAACGTTGTCGTCAGCACTCGAACCGGAACGCCCTTCTCGATCAAGCCCAGCAGCGGTGCACGGATCAGATTCAAACCGGTCCAGCGAACGAATGCGATCACAGCGTCGACGCGGTCGGCGGTGGCGAGCTCGGTGCCGAGCGCGTGCGCAAAGGCGGGCTCGCCCGGCGCGTTCGCCAGGAGATCGTGATCGAGAAGCGGCACATCGGGCAAGGGAGGCGCGGCCTGACCCGGAAGTAGATGCTCCGTCAACAACCTGAGGACGCGGGGCGGATCCGCGACGAGTTCGTCTGGACTGACGTGTCCATGCTCACTGAGCCATCCGATCAGCTGATTCGTCAGCTCGGCCTGAGCTGCAGGACGTCTTGCTGCCGGGACTGAGGCGAGCGCACCTAGCAAAAGTCCCGCTAGGTGATGCGTCAATCGCGCGGCGCCCTCTGCCCCGTCCAGCGCGTCCGTGATGACGTCACCGGCGTGCGTGTCAATGGCACTCGCGAGTGCGTCGGTAACCAGCGATTCGTAGGCGCCGTGAGGGAGCAGGTCGTCAGATGCGGGCATGTAACCGGAACCGGGCGATGTCGGGCGACGCCCGCGCGCCCAGCATTGAATCACAAGGCGACGACGCCGTCTGGATAGACGAGTCGTTGAACAGCCTTCTCGGCAACGGGTACATGTTCTCCCGGACGCAAGGAGCCTTGTTGGATAATGCTGTGAAACCGGCGAGAGGGCCTGACAGGCAGCGCGCATGAGCAACAAGCACAACTGGACCTTCCGACGCCGATTTCGCGAGCGTGCGTTCGGCTGGAAATCACAGCCCGCCATCCAGCGCGTGAAGGAGGCGGTCAGCGAGATCAAGGCGGCGGCGCGCACCGACCCGATGCTCGGCGCAGAGGGCGCCGTGGTGTTTCTCGAGAAGGTATCGCCGGCACTCGAACAGGTCGACAGCTCCTCGGGGTCCATCGGCACCGCCGTCAACAACGCCGTGGCGGCACTGGTGCGAATCATCGTCGCGGCACCGGCGGAGGAATCCGTCCGGCGGCTGTGGCTGGAGCGCCTCTGGACGGCCTATCAGGATGACGACATCCCCTACATCGAGACCCTGGGCGAACGCTGGGGCGAGCTATGCGGCTCACCCACGCTTGCATCGCACTGGGCGGACGAACTCATCGGCACCTGCCGGCGTGTCTGGCACGACGACGACGCCCCGGGTGGCTACTTTTGCGGCACGGTGCCGTGCCTGAGCGCCCTCCTCGTCGCCGAACGCCATGACGAACTGCTCGCCCTGCTCGACACGGCGCCCTATTCGAGTTGGCACTACCGCCGCTACGGCGTCCAGGCGCTCGCCGCGCTGGGCCGTCTGGATGATGCGCTCGCCTACGCCGAGGACGGTCGCGGGCTCAACGACAGTCCGTTCGCCGTCGCTAGAGACTGCGAGGCAATCCTGCTGCAGGGAGGTCGCAGCGAAGAGGCGTATGCGCGCTATGCCCTGGAGGCGAATCGGGCGACCACACGGCTGACCTGGTTCAGGAACGTTGCACGCGCCTATCCGGACAGAAGCGCCGACGATGTGCTCGACGACCTGGTCGCCCACACGCCCGGCGAAGAGGGCAAGTGGTTCGCGGCAGCCAAGGACGCAAAGCGCTTTGACAAGGCCATCGATCTGGCCCGCCGCAGCCCCACGGCACCGCAGACGCTGACGCGAGCTGCGCGCGATTTCGAGGCCACCGAGCCGGAATTCGCGATCGAGGCGGGTTTCACGGCGTTGTACTGGATGAGTGCCGGCTACGGTTACGACATCACTGCCGCCGACGTGCTCGCGGCGTGGCGGCACACAATGGCGGCTGCGCAGAATGCAGGCACCGAAGAGCGCACACGCGCACGCGTTCGGGCACTGGTGTCCGAAGTACCACGGGACGGATTCTTCGCGCGGGCACTGGCGCGCAGTCTCGATTGACGAATGACAGATCGAACCCCGAAATCAAGGGCACACACTGCGAACAGAACACGGTCAAGTAACTGAATCACAGGACATCCACGTCGCTATTTTCGTCGCCATCACCTCGGGCTAACGAACCGAACAGAGCAAGCTCGACGACGCCGTACTTGCGCTCGAGTTCGGGTCGCAATGATCTGAGCAACTCGACTGCAGTCTCCGGATTCACCCTGGTTTCTCGGCAGCACAGCGAAAGGCGGCGCGGGATCGACGACCCTGCATGCTCGAAAGATACACCAGACGCAATCCGCCTCGCCGCAAGCCGCTCACCGAGACGAATGCTTGCAGTCAGCCGATCAACTTTCGTGCTTGTCTGGTCCTCACAAATCGGCATGACGCGACGTTGAACGCGAAGTGCGAAAGACATCATTTCGCGCCTTCCCAGGCTACTCCACGTTACGCGCTCGCAGAAACACCTGTGCGGGAGCTCTATCCAGCGTGCCCCGGTGCTCCAACAACCCAGTGTCTCGAAGTCTTGCGTGAGCAATAGCCCCACCGCGACCAGCGATCATTCTCCCTTCCCGCCGGCGAGTGTCCGCACCTGCATCCGAAAGTCATCGAGGCGTCGCTCGCGCAGCCTGCGCCGCTGCTCCAGCCAGCCTTCGCGCAATCGCCGCTGCTCCTCCGAGTAGACCGGAATGTCGCCGGGCTTCACCGGCTCGATGCCGAGATCCTCGAGGCGCAGGAGCTCGTGCACGCCGAGCCATCCGCCGCCCGAGCCACCTTCGGGGCTGTCGTCCTTGCCAACTGCCCGTACGCCGCCGAGGCGGAGCTTCAGCGCCGGGTTGATGATGTAGTTGCCGCGCGAGACGCGCTTGAAGAGCTTTCGGTTATAGGGCGCGTCACGATCGACCTCGTTGCCCGAGAGCACCGAACTGATGTAGGCGCGGCGCTTGCGCCGGGCGGGGAGGATCGTCTCGGGCAGTTCAGCGACCCATTCCTCGAGGCGGATTGCGTCGATCGCCCAACCCTCGCTCGCGAAGCGGCCGACATCGCGGTGGAAGCGGGCAAACATCAGATTCAGCAGGAACAGCCCCATCAGATGTCCGGCGAGCTTTATCAGACGTCCGTCGACCTGGATCGAGAGACTCTCGGGGGCGAGCGCAGGCCAGACTGAGCCTGCGCGCCGGGCGAGCTTCGGGTTTTCCGTCGCCATCTCGAGCAGGATCTGCGCGGCGTTCAATCCGTGGTTGGCGACGAGTGTCGGCTCGGCGCCACGCTCGAGCAGTGCCTTCACGAGCGGCGCGTTCGCGAGCTTCGCCGCAACCATCAGCGGCGTCCAGCCGAACACGGTCCGGTGATCGACGCCGTAGCGCTCGGTGTCCTTCAGGATCGCGCTCGGGCTTGACAGCTCGTAAACCATGAAGTGGTTGCGGTAGAGCTGCTTGAGCGACTTCTCCTCAGGCTGCATCGCCGGACGGAAGCCATTTTGCGCGAGTGCGTCGAGCGTCGGTGCATGGTGGTGCAAAAGGGCATACTCGAACAGGCGAAGACGGTCCTTCTTGCTGACGCCGCCCGACGCGCCTCCGGCTAATCCGCCTGGCCCGGCAGCCGACATGCCGCCCCCCGTGCCGCCCTCCGTGCCGAGCACGCGTTCGCGCAACGCCTCGAACCACACCCGATCGAGCACGGGCCAGGGAACGGGCTTCCTTTCGAGGATGCGCTCGTGAATCGCTTCCGCCTGCTCGCGCTTGCCCTGAAGCTCGAGCCGACGCGCTTCCCGCTGCCACTCCTCGACGCTCGATTCCGCCGTCTCGAGGGCGAGCGTTCCGGCAAAGCGCTCGAGATCGAGCAGCCTGAGGAGCGGGTGATCGGCCCGCCGTTCGACGAGGTAGAGGTTTCTGACTGCGCGGGTGACCGCGACGTAGAGGGCGTTTATATAGAACTTGTAAATTTCGAGCGACTTGTCACGCTTGTCCTTCGCACGAGCGTAGTCGAGCGTGTCGCCCTCGAGATCGCGCGCATCGACTCCCGCGGCGATCTCGCGAAAAACGCGCTCTTCGCCACCGACAAATCCGAACAGGACGATGTTCTCGTACTCGAGCCCCTTCGCCTCCTGGATCGAGAACACCAGCGGGGTGTCGAACACCGCCCGCGCGGCCGCCTTGTCCGCTGCGTGCATGACCAGCACCGCAAAGCGCGTCGAGCGGCGCGTCTTGGCGTCGAGTTCGCGGCGCATCGCGTCGTCGTCAGCAAGGAGCTGAAGCGTTCCCTCGTGAGCGCCGCGGCTCTCCACCAGATGGTTGCTCTCGCGATCGACCGAACCGAAGCGCGCCTGCTTGAGCTTGAGTATGCGGTTGGCGACAGCGGTGACGAGAGGCGAATTCCGGTAGTTTGCGTGCAGGATGCGCAGCGTCTCGCCCTCGCCGGCCAACCCGCGCTCTGTAAAGAACAGCGACTTCAGCTTCGACCAGCTGAAGAAGTTCGGATGCACGATCTGGTTGGCGTCGCCACAGAGCAGGAAGTCGCCCGGTTGGTGGAGCGCTTGCAGCACGAGACGGAGCTGCACGTTGGTGAAGTCCTGCACCTCGTCGACGACGACGAAGTCACGCGAGGGCCGGACGAGGGCGCGGTAGTCGTGGGCGAGGAGATTGGAGTCGTGCAGACCCGCCTCCTCAAGATGGCGCACGTAGCGCAGGAACAGCGCATGCACCGCTGCGCGCTCGGCAGCGGGAAAGATCGACTGGCGCACCCCGAGCGCGACGTAGGCCTCGACAGGCAGCCAGGCCTGTTCGCCGACGGCGCCGGTGATGACACCGCGGAACTCCTCGAACAGCGCGTGCGGATCCTTCGGCCCCGCTCCTGAACGGTTGCGGACGAACCAACGCTCGAAGTCGGCGTAGACTGCCTCGCGCCCGGGCGGCACACGCACGCTTTCGAGAAATTCCTCGAACGATAGGAAGTCGACTTGCTGGTCCTCATTGACGTAGCCGTTGGCGTGGTAGAGGGCGCGGGCGCTCTCCACGAGATAGGGCGAGAGGCTCACGTAAAGCACGTCGCCGATTGCCTGCTTCATCTTCTCGAGGGTCAGTGCCGTCTTGCCGCTGCCGGCCGAGCCGACGACGACCAGCGGCGGCGGCAGTTCGAAGATCGTCTGCTGTTCGTCGTCGAACGAGAGCACCTTGTCGAGCACGTGGAAGCGCTCGGTGGCGGGGTTGAGGTACACCAGCGGCTCGGGCTCGACGTCACCCGGCGTGGTGAGTGGCTGCAGCCGCGACTCATCGACGGTGACGCCGCGAGCGAGAAAGCGCGACTTCTCGTACTCGTGACTCGGCAGGTGCTCCAGCACCAGGCATTCGGTACGCTCGGCGTCTCGGTAGAACGAGAACAGAAGCCGCGCGCTCTTGCCGAGACGCGCGCGATAGAGGTTGTCGCCGATCTTGCCGATGCTGGCAGCAGCGAAGTCGTCGTTCTCGATCGCGCGCCGAAAGCGGGCGAAGTTCGGAATGCGCGCGGCATCGATTCCTTCGTAGAGCCGTACTCTCATCGTTTCAGGACTTCCTTGGCCATTCGAGCCGTGTGTCGGACCCCGTGCATTGCCGAGGCGACCGCCTGCACGGCGCGGGGAGTTCGCAGTGCGGCGGCACGCAAGTTGGGTCTTGCCGGAAGGTTTCGCGGGCGGTGGGCAACGTCACGTGATCTGACTCGGTATCGATTCCGGCGCCGAGCGGGATCTCCGGACGGCAGGCGACGCTCACAGGGGCAGTGATGTGCTCGATCATGAGCAGTCAGCTGCTCAGAAGCCGCCGACGAACGTCTGCACGATGCGCAGGTACTCGCGCCTGCCGCGGGTCCTGCGCCGGGCGACGAACCGCAACACGCCCAGCACCTTCACAAGCGTTGTCCGGTCAATGCCGTGCAACTCGCCTTTTATCAGCCCTTCGAGCTGCAGCAGATCCCGCTCTTCCCAGGCATCCTCGACAGCCGCGCTCTCCTCCCCGAAATGATACCGATCGAGCAGCCGCTCGTAGACCCGGATCGGGACGTCGTCCTTCAATGCGAAGCCCGACTCCCGGTCTAGCTTGCCGATCGCCGCCTCGATCGCCATCGAGCAGTCTTGCAAGTGCTGACTGTCGTCCATCTCCGCCGTCGTGATCGCAGGCACCGCCGCATAGTCGTGACGTACCTGCGGCGGCTGCCAATACGAGCAACCGCTGCAGTTGCTCTCCTGTCGCGTCTGTCCGCAGCAGAGACTGCAGATCTCGCCGGAGTCCGCGATAAGACACCTCCGCTTGGCTTTCCCTGCGTTGCAGACGGGGCATTTCGCCATCGGATTACCAGCGGCCAGGCGCGCACGAGTTGGTTGCGCCGCGATCGTAGCAGCTAAAACTTCGGGCCGGGAGCCGTACGTCCTCCCAAGATCATCCTGGACGATACTCCAGACCACATCGTCATCGATTCCTCGCGATCCGGACTCGACGTATCATCGAGCACGCGCTCTGGATACACGATCATGTCATCGATGTACAAGCGCCACTCGCGTGGCGACGATTGTCAGACACGCTTTGGCATTCGCTTCGATGCGAGGCTTGAGCTCTAGCCGAAGCGCTACCTCCGTGACCAGGTCCACCTGAGCGCCGGGCACGCCTCCGCCTTTTGACGGGCGAGTCCTGGGCTACCGGGTTCGCTGCAAGGCTTTCGCCTTCCCCTTATTCACGCCGCCACCGTCGAGATGTGGATACACCTCTGAACTGAGCAGCTCGACCGCTTGGCTTCCCACACCGCAGAAGTGGCCGAATCGCGGCTGCATCGCCACCTTGAACGTCGTTGATGTGCTCACTCGAACATGCCCTCGAACCTATCCGTGTTGCCGTCCAGGATCTTCCGTTCGGCGGCCTCCAAATACTCGGCGAACTGACCCAGGCGCTTTCTCGACAGCGAGAATGCACAGGACGTTCCTTGGCATCCCTGCGCTTCTGGCAACGGCACAGTCGAGCGGGGTCGCGAGATCGTGCACGCGTCTCGTTGTTGACCTTGCCGTTCTCCCGGTAGCTTCGGATAGATCGCGCTACGCAAACGACTCCTGTCACACTTTCCGAGCTACCGGAGTAGCCGCTCACACGGCAGAGCGTAGCGGTCAAGGTGCTGGCTTCCTTGATTGCTTCTCGACCGCAGTCGGCTCGCTGGTGGCCGCCCCGCCTGTCGCTCCGGTCAGTTAGAAATGGGGGGATAGGCACCAGGAAAAGGGTAATCAGAGACCAGATTACCCTTTTTCGTTAACCTGCCTTCGCGCGATCAAGCGCTCGGAGGACAGCTGATTCGTCAGCTCGGCCTGAGCAGCGGGACGCTTTGCGGCAGGGACTGAGCCGAGCGCACCGAGCAGCAGTCCAGCGAGATGATGCGTCAACTGGAGGGCGCCCTCCACCCCATCCAGCGCGTCCGTGAAGACTTCACCATCGTGCGCATCAATGGCGACCGCGAGCGCGTCGGTTACAAGTGATTCGTAGGCGCCGTGAGGGAGCGGATCGTCAGATGCGGACATGTCAACGGAACCGGGCGGTATCGGGCGACGCGCGCATGCGCAGCATTCAAGCTCATGCTCGAGAAGCTCAGCACCTTTCGGGCGACGCCCTGGGTGAAGCCGGACTGGTAGCGTGACTGCGACCGCGTCTGTCCGCCGGTCGAGTGGTCATGTCACTGACCATTCGCAAGCGCCTCTCCGGCGTCAACCGCATCGCCTTTCCGCCGTAGCGGTGCGCCATCTCCGGATCGGTGTCGTTCATGACCGGCAGCACTCGGGCCCTGCCCTCTCGAGTCGCTCGACCTCCGGGTGCAAGACTTCGAACGGCTCGGACACGATGCGTGATGGATCAGGAAGACCCCGAAACCTCTGCGCAGAGCTGAACGAGCGAGGCCTTGATGTAATAGTCGTTACCGTCCCTCTGCCTTGCAATCGAAGAGGTCTTTTGCCTTCGCGCGTCGGTACTTGCCGCTCTTGGACCGATCCTGCCGACGACACCTTTCACGCTTTGCGCGCGGCGGCATTGATTTCTCGCGACCAAAGTAATACTTTCAGGTATTACACTTGCAAAGGAAGAGATATGCGCGTCACGAGCAAGGGGCAGGTGACCATTCCGAAGCCGGTGCGTGATGCGCTCGGCATACAGACCGGCGGCACCGAAGTGGAGTTCGTGTTGAATGAGGCTGGCGAGTGGGTGTTGTGCAAGGTCGGCCCCATCGGATCGCGCAGCCGCTTCCGCACTGCACACGAGGTAGGCCGATCGACGATGTCGACCGACGAGATTCTCGCACTCACCCGCGGATAGCGGCGTGTTCGGCGTACTCGTGGACTCGTGCGTGGTGCTCGATCTCGTCGACCCGGACGGGGCATGGTTCGAATGGAGTGTCGCTACCCTCGAGACTCTCGACGCGGGTGCCGTGCTCGTCATCGACCCGGTAGTCTACGCCGAGGTCTCGGTGGGCTTCGAACGGATCGAGGTGCTCGAAGCCGTGCTCGCTCGCCTCAATCTCGCCTACCGGGAACCGCCACGGGAGGCCTCGTTCCTTGCCGGCAAGGCCTTTCTGCGGTACCGACGATCCGGCGGCACGAAAACGGGCGTGCTACCCGACTTCTTCATAGGTGCGCACGCCGCAGTGGCGGGCTATCGGCTGATGACGCGCGACGTGCGACGCTTCGCCACACACTTCCCTACCTTGAAGCTGATCAGGCCCGACCAAGGTTTCTGATGGCGCTTCGTCGCCAGGCCAGTCTCTCGCGCGACGCGCAGCGATGGAAAAGGTACCGCCACTCCGTGTCGTCAACGACATACGCCTGTTCGACTACGGTAGTTCCGGACAAACAAGTATCGGCATGACTTTCCGAGCGATGGCTTCGCGAGCATCGAGGCGGCGCGCAAGTGGGTCCTCACCTTCGTGACCTGGTACAACGAGGAGCACCATCACGGCTCGATTCGCTTCGTCAGCCCGAAAGAACGACATGAAGGACGCGACAACGAGATTCTCGACGAACGTAAGCGAATCCACGAGGATGCCCGGCAACGAAACCCGTCACGATGGAGTGGCAAGACTCGTACCTAGGCGCGTCCCGAAGTGGTGTGGCTGAACCCCGGGGCGTGAGTCAGGCGAGACGAAGGAAACTATCAGAAAAGCAGCATAGCTTTACCGGACAACTATCTTTACAAACGCCGGTACTCGACTTCCTCTGCATTCATCCGTCCCCCGATGGCAACGGTCGCATGGCTCGACTGCTGACCCTGCAGTTGCTTTATCACCACGACTACCGGGTCGGACGTTACATCAGTCTGGAGCGGATCTTCGAGGATACGAAGGAGAGCTACTACGAAACTCTGGAGGCGAGCTCGCAGGGCTGGCACGAGATCGAGCACGACGTCATGCCGTGGCTCGACGACTTCTGGGGTGTACTGCTACGAGCCTATGCAGAGTTTGTCGAGCGTGTCGGCACGATAGAGCGGGGACGTGGCAGCAAGAGCGAGCGCGTGCGGTGCGAAGTGGTACCGGGTCTGAACCGAAATCGAACGCCGAAATCAAGGGCCCTCGCCGCGTACAGAACACGGTCAAGTAACTGATTCTAAAGTTTGGTCGAGGACAGAATCGAACCGGGGCGCGCAGCCCGGGGCGCGCAGCCGGGGGCGCCCAGCCGGGGACGCCCAGCCCGGGGCGCGCAGCCTGCCGCGGAAATCAGAGTTTCGCGGCCAGTCGAGTGCCCTGATCGATGGCGCGCTTGGCATCGAGTTCGGCCGCGACATCCGCGCCACCAATAACACGGACCGACCGACCCAGCGTCTGCAAGGGCTCGAACAATTCGCGAAGCGGCTCCTGACCGGCGCAGATGATCACGTGATCGACAGCAAGCACTTGCGGTTCATCGTCTACTCGGATGTGCAGGCCATCGTCGTCGATGCGCACGTAGTCGCAACCGTTCATCATGCTGACGCCCCGCATCGCTAACGCACGGCGATGGATCCAGCCGGTCGACTTGCCAAGGTTCTTGCCGACCTTGTCGGTCTTTCTCTGCAGCAAGTAGACGGCACGCGCCGTCTCCTGAACCGGATTGAAATCGCGCACGCCGCCGTCCGATTCGTAGCTTTGATCGATGCCCCATTCTTCCATGAATGCCTGTGGATCAAGGCTTGCATCGCCGCCGTCGTGCGTCAGGTACTCGGCGATATCGAATCCGATACCACCGGCACCGATGATCGCCACCCGCGCTCCGACATTGGCTCGATCTCGAAGCACATCGACGTAGGACAGCACCTTGGCGTGCTGGATACCCTCGATGCGCGGCCTTCGGGGCGTAACGCCGGTCGCGAGCACGATCTCGTCGAAGGTCT
>Ga0209185_1002730_pt1 | contig 11428 bp, 9 predicted proteins | sample SidtaG_2_FD_187425 | JGI IMG/M metagenome (GOLD analysis project Ga0209185, IMG submission 187425) | Marine algal microbial communities from Sidmouth, United Kingdom - Sidmouth_Asex2 metaG (SPAdes) (version 2) | ecosystem: Host-associated > Algae > Red algae > Unclassified | place: Sidmouth... | reverse complement strand
TCAATGGCTGAAGCATACACTTGAAAACATTGGCCAGTCTAGTATTCAAGAGTTAGAACAGTTCTTACCACAGAACTTCAATATGTAGTTGCTCGGACGGATACGCTGTACATGCCTCCCAATCAAATGGTGTCTTGGATAATGTGGGTAAAATCACTCAATGCAGAACCGGAATAAGACTGGTCACGAGTTGTGAAATGGATGTCATCAATAACACCATGAATTGTAGTGAGGTAGGGATATCAGTGAATTCTTCCACTGCCAGACTCGGTCATAATTACATCAATACTGAGCCACAAATAGTGGATGCTGCAGGAAACGTGGTGGTTGCTGAGGCAGTCAGAGATGGAATAGTCACGGATATGAGTGAAGTAATCATAGATGATAATACGATAAATTGTACCAGACAAGGTGTCGTGGCGACGTTTCCAAAAGGAGCAAGTATAATCTCAGATAATGTCATTACCTTGAATGGCGACAATGGCTTCGGGACAAATGGGATTTATTCATGGGTAAGTAATGGCTTGGAAATAGAAAATAATGACATATTAGGGTCAGGTCACAATGCCAGTATCTTTGCGCTCAATTGTGATGGTGCAGAGATAGTGGATAACACTGTGAGCTCAGCTGGAACTGACAATGGTATTGCTGTGACCAGTGGAGAAGGCAATGTGATAAGAAGAAATGACATACAACAAGAACCTACTAATGCCATAGGCATATGGGATTCTGGAGCTAATGGTGTCCATGATAATGACATCACCGCTACCAATGTCGGCTTACTGGTAGGAGCCAGCATCTCTGAGAACCAGCAGATCACTTGCAACCGATTCTGTGAAGGAGCGGTCGATGTCAGAATAGGTTCTGTGATCGGAGTGCAAGACCACAATCTCAATCAGTTCAGGACGATGAATTCTAGTGCAAGAGCAGTAGGATTAGATGGTGGTCAAATCGCAGATTCTCGTTTCCTCTTCAATGAGGAAAGTCTGGATGACATAGTAACCCTGGATTGCACACCCATCCTTGAAGCTGTGGATGATCCTGATGATTTATTCAGATTTCAAAACGGTACTTCCTTCGAGTCTTGCGATCAGAGGTCTGGCTCCAATCTCAGAGGGAAAACAGAGGAGGAATTCTGTGAGCTCTTTTCAGAGCAGGATAATGCGGACTGGTGGCTCTGGTATGCACGACTGAGGCAGTTACTAGGTCGTTATTTTGCGACACATGGACCTAGGCAGCTGCCGCATTGTGTGGAGGATTGTCTACCGGTAGAATTGATATCCATGGAAGCAGAACTGCGGGCAGCCATGGGAAATAGTACTGAAGAAGGGCTAGAAAATGAAGGACAAGACAATGCCTCTTCTGGCTTTTCTGATAACAGTGGTGGTGAGCGATTGAAACAAGTAGCAGAGCAACAATATCAACAGCTCGGTGGTCATGGTATAGTGGCTATTCCTGATCTGGAGCCATGCATGGGAGAAGGTGATGAGCTACTGGATGAGCCACTGGCAGAATATGCAGCTACTTATAAGCTCTTGGTGCAGCACGTGGCCTATCAGAATCTAGACGAGATGGACCTGGCACAATTGCAAGTGATTGCGAGTCAGTGCCTGACAGAAAAAGGAGAAGTCGTCAGCTGGGCTAGAGGTCTCTTAAGCAATTATGGCATCTATGAATATCCACTGGAGACTTGTGATGCAACTGATCAGAGAGAAAGAACTGAGAAAAAGGAGGAAGGAATAAGCCTTAAAGCTTTTCCGATGCCTGCGGATGATCAATTCAGAGTCCATTTTACAACTGTCCCTGATGGAGAACTTATTCTGATAGATGTAGCAGGAAGAACAGTGCTGAATAAAGTTGTGAAGGGTAGCAAAGATATCCAGCTCTCAGTCGGGCAGCTGGAAACAGGTTACTACTTGCTACAATATGTTAAGGATGACTTTATCATCCTGACAGAAAGCATTACTATTCAACATTAAAATCTAATAATCATAAGCCACCTGAGTATCGGTCAGGTGGCTTTTAGAATTTTACTTTATGAAATATTTTTTTACGATTCTTGCTTTACTTTTCTTTTCGATATTGCTGTCTCAGCAATCGCAAGATTATTATTGGCCCCTCGGCAATGATAGAGAGCCTGAAGAAGGTATTCAAGCCTTTGAGTTTGATTTTAACATAAAGCCTTTTCAACCTCAATTGAGAACACGTGATCTTAAAATGGATATGATGAATGCCTCCATCTGTGATGCCGATGGGAATTTACTTTTCTATACCAATGGCTGTGCAGTGGCGAACCGCAACCATAAGATCATGCCAGAAGGAGATAGCATCAATGCAGGTCCTTTTCTGACAGAATTCTGGCGAGAGGATTGTAGTCTGGGGTATCCAGGGATACAGGATATCACGATACTACCAGACCCTGGTCATGACTCAGGGTATTACATCATACATAAGCCTAAAACTTTAAAACCAGGAGAAACCAATACCTCAGATACACTGCAATACACGTATGTGGATATGACCTTGGATAATGGTCTGGGAGATGTGACGGAAAAGAATGTGAACATAGAAGAACAATGGCTGGTCAGAGCCTATCTCAGCTCTATTGCACATTCCAACGGGAAAGACTATTGGCTGCTCAATCCTGTATTTCCCACTGGCTATATGGTATGGCTACTGGATGAAGAAGGCATACGATATGTAAAAACGGAAGCAGGGCCAGTATGGGATAGATGGACGGGCTCATCTGGAGATGCCCGATTCTCACCAGATGGGACCAAGTATGCCAAGTTCAATCAGTTTGATGGCTTGCATCTCTATGATTTTGACAGATCAGACGCGACACTGTCCAATGAGCGGCACATTCCATGGCGCAGACCAGAATCAGGTATTATAGGAAGCTTCGAGTGGAGTCCCAATTCTCGCTTCCTCTACCCCATGAGAGCAGACACTTTATGGCAACTGGATACAGAGGCAGAACCTCTGGAGGATGGTTTGGTATTCATAGCAGAGAAGACAGACTCCGAGGTGCCTTGGTTTCAGAGATCGGCACTGGGTCCCGATTGTAGAATATATGTCAGGCAGCTCAGTAGCCACGAGTATATGAATGTCATCCACAAGCCAGATGAGCCAGGAGTGGCTTGTGATTTCCAGCAGATGGGCATCAAGCTCCCTAGGATAACAGGCATTGGCACTTTCCCTAACGTACCGCGCTTCCGAGTAGACGAGGAAGACAAGTGTGATCCGAGTATCGTGAGCATCGTAGGCGAGACGGTGTGGTGGCGTCGTGATCTGGAAGTCTACCCCAATCCGGCGAGTACTCAGGTGACTGTGGCCTTACCCGATCAGCAACAGGGGCGCCTCTATATCATGGATATGAGCGGTGTAGTCGTACAAGATCACAATGTGGTACGCAGTGATAAGATTCTGGATGTGTCAGAGCTGGTATCTGGGACTTACTCGGTGGAATTTCTGCCAGAGGATAATGAGGATAGGGTGGTGTATACGCGTAAGGTTGTTGTGGTGAGATGATGCAGATGAAAGTGAAAACAGAATTTTCATTTATTGGCTGCAACGCAGGCAGCAGAGCGCATAGCTCGGCTACGTTCACTCACCGCTATAAGCATCCAGATTCATCTTTTTATATGAATTGGTGCTGGCATAGTTAAGTTCTTTCATAAGCTGAGGTACCTGCTTGTAGCCTGGAGAAGTCATAATCCTATTGAATTGCTCATCCAGAGTCACAAAAGCCGGAAAGCTCATACGTCCATCCAGCAAAGCATGGGCCAACTGATGTGTACCATTTCTACCTTGAGGTGTCCACTTGAATACGGCATCATTGAATGTGATTTCTTCTTTCATCTCTGCGTCTAATTTGATTGCATAGAAATCCCTATTCAAGGCTTTAATGATGGTCGGGTCTACAAAAGTGCTCTTGTCCATTTTCTTGCACCAGCCACACCAGTCTGTATATATGTCTATGAAAATCTTCTTTGGGTTCTTCTTATTGGCAGCATGAGCTTCTTCCCAGGTCATCCATGTGATCTTGTTCATAGGAATATTCTGATCTACAACCTTAGTAACAGCAGGTTCTGATACCTTATCTGTCATTCCCTTTCTTGTCTGTGAACATCCAGCTAGTGCAAACACCAATATCGTAAGCGTCAGAAATATGAATTGTCTCATTATGTCAATTTTGTGGTAAGTATAAGAACAAAGATAAGCCAATCAAGGCCAAGTAAATGTCAAGATAAAATTAAAACTTCGTTCCTCAATAGTATCGAACATATTAGATTAATCCTTAATTCGTTATAATTTAGTGCTTCCAAGATGTATGATTTTCATAAAGACAAGTCAAAGTATTTTTCTTGGCAATATCAGATTGCTAGGGATTATGTGATTCCATTTGTGGAAGCTGATGGTGAATTAACTCCAGATTCCAAGATATTGGAGATAGGGTGTGCGGAGGCCGGCGTCCTTATGGCTTTTGTGGAGCGGGGGATGGATTGTGTGGGTATAGAACTGAGTGAGGGGAGAGCCAAGCTGGCAAGGCAATTTCTATCTGAATCTGTATCTTCTGGTCAGACAGAAATATTGAGCAGTAATATTTACGATATTGATCCTGAAGCATCGGGGTTCAAATTTGATCTGATCATACTTAAAGACGTCATCGAACACATTTTCGACCAAGAACGCTTCATGCACCATCTCAGAAAATTCCTTAATCCTGGCGGTCGGGTTTTCTTTGGTTTTCCGCCGTGGCAAATGCCCTTTGGAGGACACCAACAGATTGCTGATAGCAAACTGCTCAATAAGCTCCCTTATTTCCATCTCCTACCGATGCCGATATACAAGAGCATCCTAAAGCTGGCAAATGAGAGCCCTAGCCAATATAATGAGCTGCTCGAGATCAAGGAGACGGGTATCTCCATTGAGCGATTTGAAAAGCATGTCAAGGAGACCGGATATCAGATCAATAAAAAGACACATTTTCTGATCAATCCCATCTACCAACACAAGTTTGGTCTCAAGCCTCGCATCCAATTGGGCCTAGTGACCAATATCCCATTCCTGAGGAATTTCGTGACGACTGCTGTATATTACTTGATACAAGAATAGATTGTAAAAGTTATGGAAAAGAAGAGATGCGAATGGTGCCTCAAGGATGACCTTTACAAGCAATATCATGACGAGGTATGGGGAGTGCCTGTATATGATGACAAAGGACTCTTTGAGTATCTCAATCTGGAAGGAGCTCAGGCTGGACTCAGCTTGTATACTATTTTGAAAAAGAAGGATGGCTATGCTAAGGCTTTCAAGAAATGGAATATCAAGGCGATCAGTAAAATGACAGAAGAGGACGAAGCGCGACTCAAGCAAGATCCCAGTATCGTCAGAAATAGATTGAAGATCAAAGCGGTCATTACCAATGCTCAAGCAACCTTGGAATTACAGAAGACGACAAGCTTGTCAGATTACTTGTGGAATTTTGTTGACGGCGATCCACTCATCAATGAGTTCAAAAAGATGGAAGACTGTCCGGCCGAGACAGAATTATCAAGAATCATATCCAAAGACCTCAAGCAGCGTGGCTTCAAGTTTGTGGGCCCCACAATTGTCTATGCTTTCATGCAAGCCGTAGGGATGGTGGATGATCATTTTACTTACTGCTGGAAGAGGACTTGATTGCTTCAGAAGTCCAGCCTAGAGCATTTCTCATCTTGGTATGAATAGCAGTATTATCATATATGCCTGAGAAGGCTTCCGCCCCAGGCCCGTATGCAAAAACAGGAATGAAATCTCCAGTATGTTTCTTTGAGGTGAAATTCGTAATTATGTTGTCCATGGTGGATTTATGATGTACAGTGTAGCCGCCTGTCTCATGATCCGCAGTTACAATAACTAGAGTCTCTTCATCTTGCATCGCCCAGTCCAGGATTTTTCCTATTACGATATCAAATTCCTTGAACTCATCTATGATCCAATCTGAATCATTAGCATGTCCACCCCAATCTATCTGAGAGCTTTCGATCATCAAGAAGAAGCCTTCATCTTGAGACCTGTTGTCCAGAAAATTGACAGCAGTCATCGACATGTCGATTAAGTAATCTCTGCCTTGGAAGTGGGGTAGAGGATCTTCATCTGCAGTCAAGTATCCAAATTTTTCTGCAGTTTCTATTTTCATTTTTGTGACTGAGTTTTCACTCAGGTAATTGTCCATCACATAGCCCTTTGATACCAGTTCCTCTATCAGGTTACGTTCATCTTTTTCTCTTCTATCAAAAAATTTTTTTCCGCCACCTGCAAAGAAATCTATATCAGTCTTTAAGAAATCTTCCGCTATTTCTTCGTAGGCACGTCGATTGACATTATGAGCGATGAAGCTGGCAGGGGTAGCGTGGACTATGGTGGATGTAGCGACTAGCCCTGTCTTCATTTTCTTGGTTTCAGCCTCTTCTAGAATAGTCACTACAGGAATGCTATCCTTATCGACACCTATGGCTCTATTAAAAGTTTTGACACCTGTGGCAAACGCAGTGGCCGCTGCAGCGGAGTCAGTAATGAGATGACTGGAGGCAGTAGGCTTATGTATACCGACAATGGGAAACCTTTCCAGATTTGAAGAGTTACCACTGGCATAGGTGCCAGCTGATATTTGTCCCATACCCATACCATCGCCAATCAGGAAGATGATGTTTTTAGGGTTGCTTACCTTTGTGGGGAGCGCCTCGACAATTTCTCTCTCGGTATAATCAGTGGCAACCTTAGCTGGTGTTTTTGCGGTGGTACAGGCCATGAATAAGACCAGGGTCATTGGAATCATATAGGTCGCTAAGGTCTTTAGTACTTTGTTCATACTTATCGTTTCTATCTCGCCAAGATATACTTTTTACCTGGTAAGGGTTTTATCAGACCTTTGAATTCAAGACTTAATAATAAGGTAGTGATCTGTGCCAAGGGTTTCTTTGTCTTATAGTGCAGTGTATCCAGCCCTATGTTAGGTGTTTCCCTTATCAGATCCATCAGAATTTTCTCGTCTGGTTCCAATTCAAGTACTAGTTCCATTTGTGTGCCTTCAGTTGCTTTGTCCCATCTCATAATGTAGGCGATATCATGTACGCCATCGCATAGATTGGCTCTATGACTTTTGATGAGAAGATTACAGCCTTCAGACATCGCATCGCCACTTCTGCCTGGAATGGCAAAGACATCTTTGTGATAATTATTGGCATACTCTGCAGTGATCATGGATCCTCCTGTCCTAGCTGATTCCACTATGACGATGACATCAGCGAGGCTGGCAATGACGCGATTTCGCTTGGGAAAGTTTTCTCTATCAGGATTAGTTTCCAGAGAATACTCAGATAGGATACCACCATTTTTCATCATTTTCCCTGCAAGCTCACGATTAGCTGCAGGGTAAAAGTTGTTCATACCGTGACCGAGTACACCTATGGTGGGTATGTTCAGTTCCACTGACTTCCGATGTGCAATTTTATCTACACCATGGGCCAGGCCACTGATGATGGTACAGCCATAATCTTTGAGGCCAGACACAAGTTTTTCGCATTGCAGTATGCCATATTGCGTGACTTTTCTGGTGCCTACGATCGCGACTGTTCGGGGTATCTCTAAGTCGAAGTTCCCTTTTTTATAAAGCAATAGCGGGGAGTCTTCATAGTTTCTCAGCTTCTTGGGATATTGCTCATCCAGATAGAAAATGAGCTCTATATCTCGACCTTGAAGTCTGCGCAATTCTGCCTCTGCTTTTTTCAGAGCCTTTTCACTTCCAGTGGTAAAGTCCAAAGCTCTTCTCTCTCCTATGCCCGGCGCTGCCATCAGTTGCTTTTTAGATGCACTGAATACTGACTCTATTCCTCCACAATAAGAAATGAGACTCTTAGCAGAGACGGCCCCGATATTAGGTACGAAGCTCAGGGCAAGTTTATATAAGTCTAAGTTGCTATTCACTTATTGGTATTGTTTAGCTTTGTCTAATTGTCCTAATCCGGTATAGGCTTTTCTCATGAGGCTGCGGAGTTCTGGGTCGTTCTGATCTATGGCGACCGCTAAGTTCAAATATTTCACCGCCCAATCATAACGCTGCTGCTCATCCATCATTTTATTCACTGATTGCTTGTAGAATGTCAGTAGTTTGCTCTGATCGACTCTAGATCCTATATAGTCAAGATATTGCGTAACAAAGCCTACATCTGGTCTTTCCATCATGATCTCTTTAAATTCAGAGAGCAGTTCATCCAGATTTCCGTCCATCTTATGTTTTTCTCCAGCAATACCTGCTCTCATCAGGTTCCCATTGTAATAAGGAGGATGAATCTGAACAGCCTTTCTGGCATAGGGTTGAGCTCGATTTAGTAAGGCCATTTTTTCATCTCTGCTTTCAGCTTTTTTATATTGTTGGAATAAGGCTGTAGCCATGAAACTGTTGGAGCGAGCACTGTTCTTGGATACTTTTATCGCTGCAGTATTCAAGGCTAGTTCTGATTCCCAAGCTGGTACTCTGAGGAAAGAAAGCGTCGCATATATCAATACGATGAGTCCCAGCATAACTTTGCTCAAAACTGAAACGTGAGCTATTTTTTTGGTATTCAATATAAGATGAGCCAATAATAGACAAGTACCTAATGATGCTGCAAAAGCAAAGCGTTCATTCATAAAGGTGCCTATGCTGATCACCAGATTAGATACGATGGACATGGTGGCAAAATAAAACCCTATGGAGAAGGCCACCACCTTATTTTTTTTCCATGAGTAAAACATCAATCCGACCAATAAAACATGGAGGACGATAGACAAAATTACTTGCCAATCTCCAAAATTTGAGATAGGTATGTGATAAGGATAGTAATCATGTGTCAGCGGGTAGGGGACTAGGTTAAGTTTCAGATAATGAAGTAGGGTATACCCGATGGTGGCATACTTTTCTGAACCAGTCATGCCTGCAAATGAGTTGTTCATTATGTCAATAGAAGGTGCTTCATTGATAAGGAAGCCTATGAATGAATACCTCAAGAACAAATAAGCTAGACTGGTAACTAATAATAAGCTGAATACTATTACTAAGTCTTTGTTGAATCTATGTTTTGTCCTGAATAAATATAGTCCAAATGGGATGATAGCGAGGAAAGTCAAGGTGTTTTCTTTGGCCAATAGTCCTAGGAAAAAAGTAGACACCATTCCTAAAAGATAAACTACCTTGGTTTTGGCCAGGGTAGAGTGGGTATCCACATATTTCAAGGCTGTCCATAATGCTAATATGCTGAACAGTAAGGAAAGTATCTCATCACGCCCTTTCACATTGGCAACAGCTTCCACGTGTAAGGGATGGACCAGGTACAGCAAAGTGGTAGCTAAGGCTAAACTCAGCCAAGGCGATTTCACTTTATTGGTTTGCTCGTGAAGTAGTCGGAACAGGCAGATGAATATCAACAAGCAAGTAAGGCCATACAATAAGATATTGATAAGGTGACTGACTGCCTCTGACAGCCCAAAAATGGTGTGCTCTATATTGAAGCTGATAAGAGATAGAGGTCGGTATCTAGCTCCCTGTACGAGAGTAGTGTTCTCCTCTTCAAAGTAACCCGTAAAACTATCTGTGGATAATATTTTACTGATACCGCTAGCCCCTTCTGTGACAAACCTATTTTCAGTATAAACTAACTTATCATCGAGTACGTAATTATAGGATAGCGTTCTCCCATAGATGATCAATGATATGATGACGAATAGTGCTAGTGTCAGCCATTTGATAGAAGAGGGTAAGGAATAACTTGTACTCGCAGTTGCAGGTCTGGTAAGTTGTTGTGTTGTAGATTGTTGCACAGCAGAGCTTTTACGTTGTATGGCTTTGGAGTTTGCTTTGGAATCTGGTCTTTTTTTCTTCTTTGACATTTCTACTGCTTACTATGGGTCTTGACCTTTAAATTATTCAGATTTTAATTAGTATCAAAAATTTGTTTATCGCCATATTTTGCCTTTACTTCGATATAGTAAGATTTATCATAATATGAAATCCTTCTTCCGTACTTTGATTACCCGTGTCGTCTTACTGGTATCTATGTGTTCGGTTCTCATACTTCCAGAGGCTACTGCACAGTTCAATGTGAAAATTGGTTATGCCATCGCCAAGGTCTCTCCAGAGATCAATAATCAGTTGTTGGCGACTTTCAATAGTCAGGTCGGACAACAATATGATAATTATAGTCCTATGGAAGACCTGAAATTCATTAATGGAGTGAATCTGGGTGCACGCTATGCTTTCGGATCCAGTTCTTTGGAATTGAGCTGGGAGAACTTAAGTAGAGCTAGAACTTCCCAAGGAACCATCATACCTGAACAACCCGCCATTCCAATTTCCACAAGTAAGGAGTTTCAATATGCTTTTAACATGTTCATGATCACCTTTGAAACCAGATATGAGCTATTCGGAATAGGTAGTTCCATAGGGAAAAGCTACTATTCCATGTCTGAAGAGGCGATAGGAGGAGGAGATTCTTCTTTTTTTAGAAATGATGCCGACACCAGTCAATTCTTTGCACGCTTTCATATTTCCTTGAATTTTTCAGGTAGAGGCACGGTCGCTTTTGCCATAAAGCCCTATGTACAGATTCCTTTATCCAAAATCGACCTTACCGATGTAGCCTCCAGGCTTAATGTCACGAATGATGATTACAATGAAAGCTTCAATATGATAGGTCTCTCTTTTAATTTCTATAATGGAAGACAAAATTGAATTAACCTATCTTACAATCGGTAATCCTCGTCATTATCAATTCTCGATCTCTCATCTTTCACAACTCATCACTATCTACCCCAGTGCCTGCTTCACTAATTCCTTCTGCTGTCTCTCATGAACTTTCTTGAACCCTGTAGCTGGACTAGCAGTCGCAGCTCTTGATATGAGTTCTATTTTCTCTCTTCTCCAATATCGCATCAAGTAATCCCATGCGCCCATATTGGCTGATTCTTCTTGTACCCAGAACTTTTCTGCCTTCCCATACTTAGTAAATACTTCCTTAACTTGCTGATGAGGGAAAGGATACAATTGTTCTAACCGTACGAGAGCGACCTCGTCTTTTTTGCCTTCTATCTTTCCCTGTAATAAGTCATAATAGACCTTACCTGAACAGAGTATGAGACGGGCGACTTTCTTGGGGTCAGCGATGGGGTCATCGATTATTTCATGGAATCGCGTGCCAGGCGCAAAATCAGCTTTATCAGATAATGCAAGCGGATGTCTCAACATGGACTTGGGAGACATCACGATCAGCGGTTTTCTGTGATCTCTGGCCAGTTGTCTTCTCAGTGAATGAAAGAGATTAGCCGGAGTGGTCATATTGACTACAGTCATGTTATTCTCTGCTGTCATCTGAAGGAATCTTTCCATCCTTGCGCTAGAGTGCTCGGG
>Ga0209185_1002727_pt1 | contig 11438 bp, 10 predicted proteins | sample SidtaG_2_FD_187425 | JGI IMG/M metagenome (GOLD analysis project Ga0209185, IMG submission 187425) | Marine algal microbial communities from Sidmouth, United Kingdom - Sidmouth_Asex2 metaG (SPAdes) (version 2) | ecosystem: Host-associated > Algae > Red algae > Unclassified | place: Sidmouth... | reverse complement strand
TGCGTCATGACTGCCGACGAGCGTCCCGACATCGGAGTTGACCGCGGCCGGAGTAGCGTGGGACTGGTACGAGTTCGTCGCGCGGAAGAATTCGGGAAAGCTGCGCGAAATAAAGTGAGATACAACAGCGGGTCGTGAGCGACACGGGACGCACTCCAGTACATCGATGACAGTGTACGACATGCCATCGAATATCGTGGTCACTCTCATACGCGAGGGACGGCCCGACGCGTTCATCGCGACCCCGATCTACGACCTCGCGTTCGGTAGCGTGTGCCGCTCTTCTCCAACACGCTCTGCATCTGCGCGGCGAGCGAAGGCCCGTTGTCTAGCGACGCAGGTTCCGTCTCGTTCGAGGAGATCGCCGACCGACCACTCCTGTTGATCGGTCCGGACTTCACGCTGACGAGGATCGTCGAGCTCCTAGCCGGGCGGGTCGGCACCTTCATCAGTCGGGACTACCACGGAGCGAGCCTGAACGCCATTTTTCAGATTGCACGAATGGGACAGAAGTTGCAGTTCAACCCTCGCTCTACGCGCTGGCAGAGGCCGTGCGCGATCCGGACTTCGTCGCGCGGCGCATCGAGCACCTGGAGGCGACGCACGGGATCGTGCTGCACTGGCGTCGGGGCACGCCGGTGTGCGACGACTTCGAGCGGCTGGCCGGCGACCTCGTCGCCGTCAAGGAGGAGATCTGGGCGCCACGGGACGAGCGGCCCCGATGACGAGAAGCGACGGGGTCGGCGACGAGTATGTTGCAGATGAGAAGGTGCACCGTCGAGAACCGGCGCGACATCCTCACCGCTCACGGAACGGTGCGCAGCATGAGCTGACGCGGCGACTGCCGAGACAACGGCGTGACCGAACGCTTCTTAGCCACGCCGAAGAAGGCGCTGCTGTACAGGGACCGGTTCGCGACCCCGGCGCGGGCCGCCGCGGCGATCTTCGAGTACATCGACGTGGCGGCTGGCGAGCGGGTCGACGACCGAGACGCCCGGCCACCGCTCAGTCGTCGAACGCTACCCGAAATCCCGTGTGCCCGGTCGAGGTGTCCGCCCGCACCCCTGTGCGCGCCGCGATCCGGTAGCGGTGGCAGTACGATCGGTGGCAGAGGTAGGACCCGCCCTTGAGCAGGTGCCGCCCTTCCTGCCGACTCTCGCGCGTCGTTCGTCTTGCCGCGACGCTTCGTCCCGGCAGCCGATACAGGTCCGCACACCACTCCCAGACATTACCGCAAGCTTGGTAGATCCCGTGGTTGTTCGGCGCGAACGCGTCGACCGGCAGCGTACCGGGGCATCCACCCGGTGCGGCGTGCCCTTCGGGAAACGTTCCCTGCCAGATGTTGCACGGCATCGCCCCTTCCACCGGCTCCTCGTCCCCCCAGGGAAACCGGGCATCTCCCCGCCCGCCCCGCGCCGCGTGTTCCCACTCCACCTCGGTCGGCAACCGCCCACCGCACCAGCGTGCGAACGCCCACGCGTCGTTCCAGGACACGTGTGCCACCGGATGATCGGTCCGTCCTTCGGTGTCCGAGCCCGGACCCGCCGGGTGCGCCCAGTCCGCGCCGTGCACCTGGTGCCACCACGGGGTGGCCAGCACGTGGCGGGTCGTCAGCCCCTCGGGCACGAAGGCCCGGAAGACCAGCGACCAGCCGTGGCGTTCGGCATCGGTGCGGTAGCCGGTGGCCGCGACGAACGCGGCGAATCGACGTGTCGTGACGGTGAAGGGCTCAAGGCGGAACGGGCGGACGCGCACGTGGCGCGCCGGCCCCTCACCGTCCTCGGGCAGCATCGGCGTATCGGTGCCGACGAGCGCACGCTCGGCGGCGAACGCCACCGCTCGAACGGCACCGTCGCGCGCTTGGTCATGTGTCGTGCCGGCGCCCGGAGCGAACGGCGACGGCGGCAACGGCGCCCCGCTGCGCTCGACGCAGCAACCCCGCGTTCCGTTCGGCCGCCGCATGCCACCGCGATGCTTCGGATCCGTCTCGTCGTTCTCTCGCGTCATGCGTTCGCTCGTGCCGGCTCAGTGGTAGCGGTTGCGCATCGGCCCCGGATCGACCCAGCGGAGCGGCTCGGACGGCTTCTGGTCACGCACCCAGCGACGCATCACGTCCTGTCGTGCCGCCTGGTTTGCCTGACGCCTGCTCAGCCGCCTAGGGTCCCATCCGTCAAGCACGCGCGCGATCAACGCGTACCGGATACCCGCGTGCCCGACGCACGCGCCGAGATCGGTGAGCTCGTCGGGGTCGCGCTCGAGATCGAACAGCTGCGGCTCGGCCCCGTCGTACCAGATCAGCTTGTAGCGCCCCTGCCGCACCATGCGATGGTGCAGCGGCGGCAGCGCGATGTTCATCAGCCCACCGTGGTACTCGCTAAAGGTTTCGTCGGGCCATGCACCGGGCGTCTCACCGCTCGCGACGGCCACGCCCCTTCGCAGGTCGCGCCCCCGCATGCCGGGCAGGCGCTCGGCGCCGGCCCAGCCGAGCAACGTCGCACTCAGGTCCAGAAGGTTCGTCACGCGCTCGTCGACGTGTCCGGCAGGCATCCCCGGTCCGCGACAGATCAGCGGCACGCGAGCACTCTGCTCGTACATCGTGCTCTTCCACCACAGACCGCGCTCGCCGAGCGATTCGCCGTGATCCGAGGCGTAGATCGTTACCGCGTCATCGAGCCCAGCCGCGTCGACCGCGTCGATCACACTGCCACAGAGCCGGTCGATCATTCGCACCAGCGCGTAGTAGGCGGTTCGGCTCCGGGCGATGGCCCCCGCGCTCAGTCCGGCCGTCTGGCCAGCCTCTCGCCACGCGGAGATGACCGGGTGCTCGCTGTCCGGTGTCGGTAGTCGCGGCGGGGGCACGCGCGCGTCGAACGCGTCGTAGTCGTCTCGGGCGGCGATGAACGGCGGATGCGGACAGAAGAAGCCGGCGAGCAGGAAGAACGGTCGACCGGTCCGCCGCCTCTGCGCGACGAGCTCGGCGAGCACGCCCTGCGCACGCTCGGCAACCACCCGATCGAACGCCTGGTAGGAGGTCTCGCCACGACCGGAATGCTCGAGCTCGGGACCGCGGTTGCCACGCCCGGGCGTCAGCGGGCCGATGTCCGGTGGTGGCGCCCCGGGCCAGTTCGGACCGATGTCGCCGAGCGGACGTTCGCCGAAGCCGTGCAGCTGATCCGGTCCGAGGAAATGCATGCGTCCGACCAGACGGCAGTCGTAGCCGGCGAGCGTCATCGCGTGCGCGATCGTCGGCACGTCGGAGCCGAGGCAGTCGTCGTTCGTCAGCACCCCCGTGACGTTCGGCTCAAGACCCGAGAGCAAGGCCGTGCGCGACGGCACGCAGAGCGGCGAGGGGCAGTAGCAGGCGTCGAAGCGCGTCCCCGTGGCGGCCAACCGATCCAACGCCGGTGTTTCCGCAACCGGATCCCCGGCGCAACCGAGCACACGCGCGGCGTGCTGATCGCTCAGCAACAGAACGATGTCCGGACGGGAAGCGCTCACATTGATGTTCGTCTCCGATCGCGGCCGGGACGCAGCGAAGCTCGTCCGGGCGTCATCTGTCGAGCCATCGTACCGTCGCCATCCAAGCTGGTCTAGACAGTTTTCACAATACTGTTTACTTTGGTCCAGCCAATTGGATATCGACAGGAGCGTCACGACATGACCTGCATTCCGAGACTTCCCCGGTTCGACCGGGCTCGCCGCCTGGCTCTCGCCGGCGGCGCCGTCCTGCTGCTGGGTACCGCACCGATGATCGTGCCCGGCGCGGTATCGGCTCAGGACGCCTTCCCCAGCAAGCCGATCAAGGTCATCGTCCCGTTCAAGCCCGGCGGCCGCACGGACGCGGTGGCGCGTCTGCTCGGCGAGAAGATTCAGGCGCAGAACGGGCTGTCCGAGCCGTTCGTCGTCGTCAACGCCGACGGCGGAGCCGGCGCCAACGCCGTCAACCAGATGCGTCGCGGCGACGGGGACGGCCACACCATCGTCCACTGGCACCACCAGCTGCTCATCTCGATCGCGATGGGCCTCGGTGACTACGACCTCGACGACTTCCGCTCGATCGGCTACACCGGCGGCGGCAGCCCGGTCTGGGCCGTGCGCGAGGACGCGCCGTACGACACGTTGGAGGAACTGATCGACGCGCTGAAGGCCGAACCGCGAAGCCTCGTCGAGGCGCTCGGGATCGGTACCATTCCGCACTTCGTCGGCGCGATGCTGGCCAACGAGGCGGGCTTCGAGACGCGCTACGTGACTGCCAACAGCGGCGCCGATCGGCTGCGCCTGCTGCTCGGCGGCAACGCCGACATCGCCCTGTTCGCCGCCTCCGAGTTCCTCGGCCAGGGCGAGGGACTGAAGGCGCTGGTCTACTTCGGCCGCGAGCGTTTGCCGAACCTGCCCGACGTGCCGACGGCGACCGAGCTCGGCTACGACGTTAGCTGGGCCAACCCCAACTGGTGGCTCGCCCCGGCCGGTACGCCGGACGCCGCCGTCGAGGCGATCGCCGCGGCGCTGGAGCAGGCGATCGCCGACCCCGAGATCGTCGAGTACTTCGAGAGCAACACGCTCGAGCCCTACTGGATGGGCGGTGACGCGGCGATGGAGGACGCCCGGAAGACGCTCGACGCGCTGAAACCCGTCGCCGAGACCATCCAGTAGCACTCGCTCCGAGTAGCGTCCCCGCATGCGTCGCCCGCTCGTCGACCTCGCGCTGGCCCTCGCCGTGCTGGCGGGGGCCACCCTCCTGTTCGTCGGCGCCGCCGACCTGCCGCCGCCGCGCTTCGAACCGATGGGCTCGGCCGCGCTACCGCGCATTCTCGGCGCGTTGCTGACGATGTTCGCGACCATCATCGGGGTGCGTGCCGTCTGGCGACTGCGTACCGGGGCGGGCGAGACCGACGAGCAGGCTGCCGCGAGCGGCGCGCAGAGCGCCCGCACCGGTGACGACGGCGAGAGCGAGGGGACGGACGAGAGCGACGCCCCCGCGCCCCCACCGAATGCCGTTCGCACGCTGTCGGTGCTCGCCGCTCTGGTGCTCTACGTCGTCGCGCTCGACCTTCTCGGGTGGCCGTTCGTGCCGGTGACCGCCGCGTTCGTGCTCGCGCTCGGCACCCTGCTCACCGAGCGTCGCGTGCCGACGCTGTGCGTGTTCGCCGTCTACGGGCTCGGACTCGCCGTCACGCTGCACGCGGTCTTCACCCGCTTTCTGTACGTGAGTCTCTGAGTGGTGCTCGACGCCTTCGCCACGCTGTTCCACCTTGAGAGCCTGCTGTTCCTCCTCGGCGGTACCGCCCTCGGCATCGTCGTCGGGGCGATTCCCGGGCTGACCGCCTCGATGCTGATCGCGCTGACGCTGCCGCTGACCTTCCAGATGGATTCGGTCAACGCGGTGACGCTCCTGATCGGCGAGTACGTCGGCGGCATCTCGGGCGGTCTGATCACCGCCATCCTGCTGCGCATGCCCGGTACCCCCGCCTCGATCGTAACCACCTTTGACGGCTACCCGATGGCGCAGAGTGGGCGGGCCGAGCGCGCCCTCGCCCTCGGCATTCTCGCCTCGGTCGTCGGCGGCGTGATCTCGTGGTTCTTCCTCGCCGGGATGTCGCCCGCCCTCGCCCGCTTCGCGCTGCAGTTCGGACCGTGGGAGTACTTCGCGCTGATCATGATGGCGCTCGTGATGCTCGCCTCCCTCACTCAGGGCTCGCTGGTCAAGGGGCTGCTGGCCGCCGCCCTCGGCATGGCGTTCGCCCTGCCAGGCATCGACAGCTCGATCGGCCAACCGAGACTCACCTTCGGCTCGAGCGCGCTCCTTTCGGGGTTCGGGCTCCTGCCGGTGCTGATCGGCGCGTTCGCGATCAGTCAGATCCTGCGCGAGGCGGCCGCTCCTCTGCGTGCGGTCAAAGCGCCCGCGATGCCCGGCTCGCGACTGCCCATCGCCTGGTCCGACGCGCGCACCTTCGGCCCGAACATGCTTCGCTCGTCGGTGATCGGCACGTGGATCGGGCTCCTGCCCGGTATCGGGGCGAACATCGCCGCTCTCGTCTCCTACACGACCACGCGCCAGCTCTCGCGCGAACCGGAGAAGTTCGGCACGGGGCACGAACCGGGTGTGGTTGCCGGCGAGACGGCCAACAACGCATCGGTCGGCGGGGCGCTGATCCCGCTGATCACGATGGGCATCCCCGGCAGCGTTACCGAGGCGATCCTGATCGGTGCCCTGACGATCCACAACCTCCAGCCCGGGCCGCTCCTGTTCCAGAACGCCCCAGAAGTCGCCTACGGCATCATCGCCGCCTACCTCGTCGCCAACGTGATGATGCTGGTGCTGATGTGGAGCGCGGTGCGCTACATCGCGATGATCTCGCAGCTCCCCCGGGCGGGGCTTCTGAGCACGATCCTGGTCTTCTGCGTGATCGGTTCGTACGCGGTCAACAACAGCTTCGTCGACGTCTGGGTCATGATCGCGTTCGGCGTGATCGGTCTCGGGCTCGAGCTCGCGCGCGTGCCGCTCGGTCCGTTCGTCATCGGCTTCGTGCTCAGCCCAATCGCCGAGGAGCAGCTGCGCGCCTCGCTGATGATGTCCGACGGCCGTGTGATCGAGATCCTTCAGAGGCCGTACGCATTGCTGTTTCTGCTCCTCGCGTTCCTGACCCTGTTGTGGCCGGTCGCCGCGTCCTGGTTGGCGCGACGCCGCGCGACACCCTCCCCGACACCGCCGTGATGCCGAACCCCATTCTCTCGGATCTGCCGACCGTCGGGGAGCGGCGCTACCTGTCGATTGCCCGCGATCTCGCCCGACAGATCGACGCAGGCGACCCCGCACCGGGTGAACGACTGCCTCCCGAGCGCGAGCTCGCCACTCGCCTCGCGGTGAGCCGCACCACCGTGCGCGAGGCGGTGCTCGCGCTCGAGCTAATGCGCTACGTGGAGATCCGCGTCGGCGCGGGCGTCTTCGTGCTGCCACCGGGCGTGCGCGAGCTCGAGCGCGGCGACTCGCCGCTGCCCGACGAGAGCGGACCGTCCGAGATCCTCGAGGCGCGACGCCTGATCGAAGGACAGACCGCTCGCCGCGCGGCCGAGCGCGCGAATGAGACCGAGCTCGCGGCGATCGGCGCCTCCGTCGCTCGCATGCGCGAGGCGCTCCGCGACATACCGCGATTCGACCAGGCCGACGCCGAGTTCCACTCCCTGATTGCCCGGGCAGGCGGGAACGGTCTGCTCGAAGGCTACGTCGCGCACCTGTGGCAGATGCGTGCCAGCGCCCTCTGGGAGCGCTGGTACGACCAGACCCGCAACATCGCCAACCGCCGCCGCTCGATCGAGGACCACGAGGCGATCCATCGCGCCCTGGTACGCCGCTCGCCGGACGCCGCGGCGACCGCCATGCGCGCGCACATCGACGTGCTCGAGGAACGCTTCTTCGCACTTAACCTGTGAGTGGACGGGCGAACACGCCCTCCCGCTCCTCTCTACCAACGACCTCCGGAGACGCCATGGACACGCCGCCCGACATCGTCGTCGTGATGACCGATCAGCAGCGCTACGACACTATCCGGGCGCTCGGTGCAAGCCACGTCGATACGCCGAACATCGATCGCCTGGTCGAGCGGGGCACCAGCTTCGACCAGTGCCACGTCACCGCGCCGAGCTGCGTGCCGTGCCGCGCGAGCCTCTTCTCGGGCTACTACCCGCACACCAACGGCGTACTGGCCAATGGTCAGGCGTGGAGTCGCACCTGGGTGTCGCAACTGCAGGAGGCGGGCTACCTGACCGTCAACGTCGGCAAGATGCACACGATTCCCTACGACGCACCGGCGGGGTTCGATGAACGCTACGTGGTCGAGAACAAGGATCGGTACATGGAGGGGCGCTGGTACTTCGACGAATGGGACAAGGCGCTTGCCGCCCACGGGCTGAAGAAGCAGCAGCGCGAGCTCTACCGACTGCGCGAGGACTACCGCGAGAGCCTCGGCGCATTCGCCTGGGAGCTCCCCGAGGCGTTGCACTCGGACGTCTTCGTCGGGCGCATGGCGCGCTGGTGGCTCGAGACCAAGCCGGTCGAGAAGCCGCTGTTCATGGTGGTCGGGTTCCCCGGCCCCCACCCGCCCTACGACCCGACGCCAGAGTACATCGCGCGCTACATCGATCGCGACATTCCGCTCCCCGACGTCGATGCGGAGGAGCTCGCGGGGCTGCCGCCACCGTTTGTCGAGAAGCGCCGCCACGATGTCGATGTCGATCACGACTCGGTCGCCTGGAGCCTCGATCCGACCCCCGAGCAATTGCACCGCATGCGCGCCTACTACTGCGCCAATGTCGAGATGATCGATCGCGAGGTCGGTGCGCTTCTCGATACGCTCGAGACCCGCGGGCGGCTGGAGAACACCATCGTGGTGTTCGCCTCCGATCACGGCGATTGCCTCGGCGACCACGGGCTGAGCCAGAAGTGGGCGCCCTACGAGGAGGTCACCCGCGTACCGCTGATCGTCAGCTGCCCGGCGCGCTTCGCCGAAGGGCGGCGCGTCGAGGAGCTGGTGCAATTGTTCGATCTCGGACCGACCATCCTCGAGTGGGCCGGTCTCGTCCCGGACGCGTCGTTCGAGGCCGCATCGCTCAACCCGGCACTCCGGGGCGAGGCGTTCGCCGGGCGCGAGCACGTCTTCTGCGAGCAAGGCGGGGACGTCAACCTGACCGGCGCCGAGTACCTGACGATGGTGCGCTCGCGCACGCACAAGCTGGTGCATTTCAAGGGGCAGACGTTCGGCCAGCTGTTCGATCTGGAAGCGGACCCGAAGGAGACGCGCAACCTCTGGGACGACGCCGGCGCCCTCGAGATGAAGCGGGCGCTGCTCGACGTGATACGCGAGTGGCTGGTCGACAGCGCGGTCAGGACCTGCGGGGTGCGGCGCGCGATGATCACCTGAGCGCACGAACGGCTTCTTTGCCAGGGAATCGACGTGAAGTGTCGCTTCGTTCAGGCACGGAAGGCCAGCTGGCCGGTCACCGTGTTGTGCCACAAACGCTCGGGTTGAAGCGCGGCACCTACTACGCCTGGAGCGGGCGTCCGACGTGTCGACGACAACGCGATGAGCAAGTGCTGGTGCTGGCCATCAAGGCGGCCTTCGAGGAGGGTCGCGGCACGTACGGCAGCCCGCGCGTTCACGCCGCTCTGGTAGCGGACGGTCATCGCGTTGGACTCAACCGAGTGAGCCGCTTGATGCGCGAGAACGGTCTGCGCGTGCGACCGCGGCGAGCCTTTCGCTGCACGACCACCCAGCGAGATCCGGCGCACGCGGTCGCCCCGAACGTGCTCGCTCGGGACTTCACCGCGGACGCTCAGGGCGAGAAATGGGTGACGGATGTGACGTACGGTACGCCCGGAATCCGGGGTGAGCAGGATGCTCGAACAGGATCACGAGTCTGTCTGGAATGCCGATGACCACCATCAGGAAGACTACGATCATCGGCCTCCTTGACTGTGACGAGGATGAGTCTGAGCGACAGTGACCGGTGGCGTGCCCGCCGGGTGATGTAGTTCGCTGACAAAGGGAGGTGAGGCCATGATCGAAGTGCCGAGATGCCTCCCGAGACTGAGTGTCGAAAGGCTGAAGAGCATGAACCCATTGATCCGCCTCTGCGGGTTGAAACGTCGCCACGGTGAACCGATCTGTTACACCGTGCAGGAGATCCGGAACGTAACAAGTACGTGCGATCCGAGACGAATGGTGGTCGATTCGTGCAAGGCCATCAGGGTGTCATGCCTGTATCACAGCATGGGGCATGACCTCCTGCCGACTTGCGGAATGCAAGGACAAAGAGTGCGATGGGCAGCCAACCCGACACGTTCGAGTCCAGACAGACAAACCGGGGAAGGTCGATATCGGATGCCAAGGGGGCACGGCCCCGATGACGTGTCGACTGACGGAGCTCTCGTAGTAGTCCGAGGCGGGGAAAGCCTGCCACATGGCGAAGGGGAGCAGTTCAAGCACGCTTGCAAAGCACACTACCCGACCAAACGAGGTGAAGACCTTTGAGAATCGGCGACCTGCAACGCAAGCTGGCAACGTGGGCGGAGGCCGATCCGTCTCGACGTATGGATCGGCTTCTGCGCCTGATCGCAGAGCGCGACTGGCTCGAGGAAGCTGCCCGCATCACTCTCTCTTCATCCGGCGCGAGAACACCGGGCGTGGACGGCGTGACGAAGCAGGCCCTCGGCCCGGACGTGCTCCCGGAGTACCTGCAGCACATCCGTGAGGAGCTGCTGTCAGGTGAGTACCAGCCTGCTCCTGCCCGACGGATCACCATCCCGAAGGCGAACGGCAAGCGACGACCGATCGGCATCCCGACCCTGCGCGACAGGATCGTGCAAAGGGCGATGCTGATGGCGATGGAGCCGATCTGGGAAAGCGACTTCCACTCGCTCTCCTTCGGCTTCAGACCGGAACGCAGTGTTCACCATGCCATCCGAGTCGTGAAGTTGCAGCTCACCGACGGACGTGACACCAAGGGCCGGTGGGTCATCGAAGGTGATCTCGCCAGCTACTTTGATACGGTGCATCATCGGCTGCTGATGAAGTCGGTACGCAAGCGCATCAGCGACAAGCGGTTCCTGTCGCTGCTGTGGGTGTTCATCAAGGCCGGGCACGTGGACGCGGGACTATTCTGCGCCGCCAGCGAGGGCGTCCCGCAAGGGGGTGTTCTCTCCCCGATATTGTCGAACATCCTCAACGAGTTCGACCAGTATCTGGAACGACGCTACCTTTGCAAGAAGGCGCGTCAGGATCGCTGGTACCACAATCACAGTATCAAGCTCGGACGACGCACCGCCAGAGAGCAAGGCTGGACATGGAAACCGTCAGTCACCTTCTGCCGTTACGCCGATGACTTCGTCATCGTTGTCAAGGGCTCGAAGGAACAGGCCGACGAGATCCGGGCAGAGTGTCGGGACGTTCTGGAGCGTGAGCTGAAGCTGACGCTGAACATGGAGAAGACTCATCTGACCCATGTGAATGACGGCTTCGTCTTCTTGGGTCATCGTATCATCCGCAAACCCCGCCGACAGGGCGGGATGGGGGTGTTCACGACGATCCCGGCGGACAAGGCTCGCAACTTCAGGGCGACACTGACCGAGCTGCTGTCAGGCTCGCACAGCGTTCCAGCGCTCGAGATAATCCGGACGTCGAACGCGAAGCTGTTGGGTTGGGCACGGTTCTACCAGTACGTCGACAACCGCGCGGTCGTCTTCCGACGCATCGACGGCACTGTCTTCTGAAAACTGGCGCATTGGCTGGCCCGAAAGTATCGCTGCAGCATCAAGGGCTCCTTCGCGGATCGTGTGGGTGACGAGCTGACCGGCGGTATGCTTTCGGCTTCGTGATGATGATTGTGGAGCCGCCCGACGTGTCGATGGAAGAGCAGCTGTTCACCGCCGCCCTCGGCTTGCA
>Ga0209185_1002725_pt1 | contig 11446 bp, 16 predicted proteins | sample SidtaG_2_FD_187425 | JGI IMG/M metagenome (GOLD analysis project Ga0209185, IMG submission 187425) | Marine algal microbial communities from Sidmouth, United Kingdom - Sidmouth_Asex2 metaG (SPAdes) (version 2) | ecosystem: Host-associated > Algae > Red algae > Unclassified | place: Sidmouth... | reverse complement strand
GACAGCGAGCACGGCAGGGACTGCATCGAGCGGAGCATCGAGCACCGTGACGCCGGGCAGGAGTTCGGCAAGTGCAGTTCGAGATGCAGCGGACACCTCGACCACGGCGGCATCAGCGGGGGCGAGCCACCCAGCGTCGATCATGCCCCCGAGGAGGGCCTGACCCATCTTGCCGCCGCCGACCATTTGGAGCTTTGTCACGGTCGACAACTTACCTGCTGACTGCCCTGGCGGCGGGCCGAAGGCATCACCGATGGCCGGCATGGGCGGGTGTGCCGATGGAAGGACCGAACCCCTGTGGACTTCCCCGACCCCACGGACCCGGCCACTCCCATCGACATGAGCTACTTTAAGCGTAAATAAGAGTAGTTACAACCCACTCATGGGAACTTCGAGGCATAGCCGATTCGGAGGGCGGGCTGGAAGAACTGCTCGACCCAGGCATAGAGCGATCCAAGCACTCGGTCGAGTTCGTCATCAACGGTGACAAGTTCGTTGTGGAGCGCACCTCGCAGGAAGATGGCCCCCTCTTCGCCGATGGCGAAGGCGCCCCCGAACAAACCGAGATTGCGTTCGAGCAGGTGCTCGTAAAAGCGCTGGTGATTCTCTTCCGGCGCCGGCATCACGTAGGTCTCGTAGCCAAGCGTGCGCTGCTGCAAGTGAAAGCGAATGGTGAAGACATCCTTTGCCTCACCACGGACCCGGACAAACCATCGGCGGGTGCCAGGCGCATCCCGATCGACCGCAGCGATCATCGGATTGTCGATCAGTTGCTGGCCGAGCCATCGATCGATGTGGGCCTCGAGCTCGTCGAGCGCGGCAACGTCAAAGGGAGCGGACATCAGCCAACTGTGCTGTGACCGTCGTGCTCAGCACCAATCAGGCCGATCTCGAGCGTGGGTTCGTTGCAGGGCGTGAGCGGGCCTTGGGTGAGATCTTCGAAGAGTCGACGCAACCGAGCTGCAGAGGTCGACCACGTGTAGCCACGCGCCATCGCCGCAGCCGATACCGAGAGACGTCGGGCCAGCACCGGGTCAGCGAGAATGGCATCGACCCATGCGGCGTACTCGAGCGGATCTCGAGACTCGACGAGGTAGCCGGTGTGCCCATGCTCGACGAGGGTGAGCAACCCGCCGACTGCGGAGGCAACCACGGGGACACCGCAGGCGGCGGATTCCAGTGCCACGAGGCCGAACGATTCAGACCGGCTTGGCACCAGCACGACATCGGCGGCTCGGTAATACGTCGACAACAGATGGTGAGGGATCGGCGGCTTGAACTCGACCCGATCTTCCACACCGAGCTCGCTGATGAGTGCACGAACCCGTTCGACTTCTGCATCACCCGCGGCGCCGGACGCCCCGCCGACGATCCACAACCGAGCATCAGTGCGTTCGATCGCAGCGAGCGTCTGCACCGCCACGTCGACACCCTTCAGCGGTTGAATGCGTCCGACGAACAACAGCAGCGGCCGGTCATCGGCATCGACAGCCCAGCGTGCACCACCCTGATGACCGGGGGAGAAGAACGCCTGGTCGACACCTGGCGGCACGATCTCGATGCGATCAGGATCAGCGTTGTAGAACTGCACCAACTGCTCAGCTTCGGGCACGCAGTTCGCAAGCACAGCGTCGGCACATGCCATGACACCAGCTTCGGCCTCGGCCCGTCGCTCTGGCTCGGGATCGCCGCTCTCGGCCTTGACGCGTGCGAGCGTGTGGAAGGTGGTGACCAGCGGCAAGTCGACCATCCGCTTGAGCGCTTGCCCGGCCACTCCGGACAGCCAGTAGTTGGCGTGAATGACGTCTGGCTTGAAGTCAGCGAAGTCTTCAGCGACCCAGGAAGCGAACGGTCCGACCAACCCTTCGAGTTCCTCTTTCGATGCATCGACGGGGCCGACGGGCACGTGCACGACTTCGAAGCCAGGCTCGACGTCGACGATCTCAGGAAGGTCATCGGCCCATCGACGGACATAGACACGACACTTCAGACCCGCTTGGGCCATCGCTGACACGAACTCGCGGACATAGACATTCATCCCGCCACCGTCGCCTGTGCCCGGTTGCACCAGGGGTGAGGTGTGGAGGGAGAGGATCGCTACGCGGCGCACGAACTGACTCAACGTGGGTTTCCGTTGTGGTGCAAGCGCCAACTCATTCCGGCCATGGCTGTACATCTTCTCGGATCGGCGGCCGTTTCACACAGTCGGGCGGTGCAACGGCGTTCAGTCGTCGGTCTCGGTGATGAAGCTCCGATACACGCCGAGGAGCGCCTTCTTCTGGTCAGCGTTCAGTTCGGGCGCTCGCCGCACAGCTTCTTCGACATCGCTGGTCGGGGATCCGAAGTCCTCGTCGAGAATGCCGGCGCGCACGTAGAGAGTCTCAGATGAAATCTCGAGCGCCTTGGCGATCTGCTGCAAGATCTCCGCTGAAGGCTTGCGAAGCCCTCGTTCGATCTGACTGAGATACGGGTTCGAAACGCCAGCCAGTTCGGCGAGCCTGCGGACAGAGAGTTCAGCGATGCGCCGCTGCTCTCTGATGAAGACACCGAGGTCGAGCGGATTCGCGTCCGACTTCGACATCAGCGTCCGAAGGACTCGATCGATGCCTCACCATCGCGGTAGCGACGGCCGATTTCTTGCTGGACGGCGTCGATACGGTCGTGGAGCTGGCGCCGGATGTCGGAAAGCTCCTGCTCCATGTCGCTGACCTTCACAAAGCTCTGGTCGAGGCGTTCGTCAGACAGATCGCCGACGCCGGAGAGTTCTCCCGGCGAGATCACCGAATCGAGCCGAGTTCCGAGATTCGCTGCGGTGATCCCCGGGTCGTTGATCTCCACTGCTCGGCCAGATCGGGCCGCCTTTGCCTCTGAAGGATCCGTGAGGATCTCAGGAAGGTCGTAGAGCAGGTCATCGAGAACGGCGACGTCACTGCTGCCGGTTCGGCGCTGGACCTCGTGGCCGATGATGTCGAGGCGACCCTGAGCAACACGGCGGACGAGCGACACGTCGCTTTCGACCTGGCCAGCCTGGTAGCGGAAGCTACGGAGGTCGCCGATCGGACGAGTGCCGATGTCAGCGAGCGCATCGTCGGCAAGAAGCGTGGAGAGTGGATCTGAGTCGGTCACGCGCAGCAGGCTAGTGGTGATCTGTACCAGCGTCGGCCCAACGCAGTTTCTGTGCAGATGCGGGTCTCTTCAGATGCGAACCCCTGTTCACACACGAGGAAGAAGCAGGAGCCACAACGGAGCGACCACGAGGTAGCTGTCGAGGCGTCGCAGGGCTGGAGCCCAGGCCACACCTCTCGGCAGAATCGCCGATGCCACGATTTGTCCGAGTGGAGCACCGACGGCGGCCAGCGCAGCAAACAACGGATAGCTGTTGGTGTCGAACGGAGCGGGCAGCAGCACGTAGGTGGCGGCGGCTCCAACCGTGAGCGCGACCAGGCCAGCAACCGGGCCCTCGACCGCATTCGATGAACCGGTGCCGATCATGAAGTCACCGACCTCGTAGGCGCTGACCAGGACCACCAAGGCAATGAACGCCCCGAACTCGAGTTGCTCGATGGCAACCAGCGACGCAGCGGCAGCTCCGGCCGGGAGGCTCGAGCGAGCCAACAACTCAGCTCGGTGCACCATGGATTCCATCTGCGGAACCTCGACCCCGCGACCGTCGAGAACCGGCACCGACGGGGCAAGACCAGCCGCGACCAGTACAGCGGCGAGCGCCCCCATGATCAGCGCGATGCCGAGTCCGAGTGCCCCGAACAGACCAGCCAAGGCAACGACAGCGGCAAATCCAGCGGCCAACGGCGGATCGACGAATGGTCGGAATGATCGGCCGACCTGAAAGCCTGCGAGCCCGGCGATCATCGCAACGAAGACCGCGAGCAGCGGCGTTGCCAACCAACCAGCACCGATGACGGCGGCACACCAGAGCAACCCGAGGGTGATCTTCGGGCCGTCAGTCGGGTACGGGACAGCAAGTCGCTGCTGCTCCCAACGCTGCTGGCGCATGTTGTTGCGTCGGCGATTCGATTCGTCGCGGCGCTCGCGCATCGAGTCGATGCCGCGGGGACGTTGCTGCGCCGTCATCCGCCGGAAACGGGAGGCAACACCGCCACCTCGTCTTTGGGTCCGACCGCTTCGGCTTCGTCAGCAGGCTCACCATTGAGCCAGACCTTGCTGCCGTCGAGGACTGCTCCGAACCCGTCGCCGAACTGCGCTCGAGCCATGGCCAAGACATCGCCGACCGACGAAGCGTCGAACTCCGCCGAGCGAGTTCCTGCAGCTTCACGAGCCTGGGCGAAAAGACGAAGGATTGCCACAGCAGGGAGTCTAGGACTCGGTGGATCCAGCGGGCATCGAACGCAACGCCCTGAGCATCAGACCCAAGCCAGCGGCGAAGCTGATCATGAAGTGCGACAGGTCGAGATCGAGGAAGAACCACGCCGACACTGCCGAGAGCGGGGCACCTCCGACGAAGACACTCAGGCCGCCCGGCGTTCCACCGGCATTCTCAAGCTGCATGAACGCCGACTGTAGGTCAGACTCCACCCATGCAACTGGGCATCTGTGTGGCATCGAAGATCAACGACATCGACTACGTGGTACGGGCGGAGGAGCTCGGTTACGACAGTGCATGGCTGGCAGACAGCCAGATGATCTGGAGCGATGTCTATGCATCCCTCGCAGTGGCCGCCCATCGAACGTCGCGCATTCGAGTCGGCACCGGAGTTGCGGTCGCTGCAACTCGCCCAGCGCCGGTGACCGCTGCTGCGATCGCCTCGATCAACCAACTCGCCCCCGGACGCACATTCCTCGGGATCGGCACGGGCAACACCGCTATGCGAATCATGGGTCACAAACCCATGACGATGGCCGCCTTCGACGACTACCTCACCGCTCTTTCACCGCTCTTGCGAGGCGAAGAGGTCGACTACGAATGGCGAGGCCGCTCCTCCCCTGTTCGTCACATCATGGCGAACGACGGCTTTGTGAACTTCTCCGACGAGGTCCCGGTGTACGTCTCCGGCTTTGGGCCGAAGTCGCTCGGCCTCGCTGGCAAACACGGCCATGGTGCGGTGCTCTCGGTGCCACCACATGCCAGCTTCATGGAACGGGTGTGGACCGGCATCGAGCGAGGTGCCGCTGACCACGGCCGCTCCCTCGATCGCTCAGACTTCTTCACCTGTTCGCTCACCACCATCGTGGTGTTGGACGACGGCGAGACCGTCGACTCCGCACGGGTCAAAGCCCAATGCGGGGCCTTCGCCATTGCTTCGCTGCACTACACCTACGACCAGTTCCGCAACTTCGGCAAGGTCCCCACCGCTGGCCCGATCGCTGCGATCTGGGACGAGTATCGGGCCGTTGTCGAAGCCACGCCAGAGGATCGACGCCACCAGCGCGTGCATGCCGGACACAACTGCTGGGTGTTGCCCGAGGAAGAACGCTTCGTCACCAAGGAGTTGATCGAAGCCACCTGCTTGGTCGGAACTCGCGACCAGTTGATCGAGCGCCTACGAGACCTGAGAGATGCCGGACTCGATCAGGTGATGATCCTTCCGCCGCTCGAGCCTCGCTACGAGGTCCTCGAAACCGTCGGCACCGAGATCCTCCCCTACCTCTGATCCCGGGGTGCGAGGTTCAGAGGTGATCGGAGAGAAAGTCGCCGACGACGGTGATGGCTTCCGCCATGTGTTCTCTGCCGTTGTCGCCCGTGTAGTAGTGGGTGGCTCCTTGCACTTCGTGGAGGCGCTTCCGGTCGTGGCCGATGGCGTTGAAGATGCGGTGAGTGTGACTCGGCGTGCAGGCGTCGTCGGCGGTGTTGCCGACCACGAGCGTTGGCACCGAGATCTTTCCCGCAGCGACGCGAGCGTCGGCTCTGGCATCGTCGTAGCTCCACTGACTGAGCCAACTCCGCAGGGTCGAGAACCTGGCCAGCCCGACCGGTCCGTCGTTCACGATCCGAGGATCGCCGAGATAGCACCAGTTCGGCTGACGGTCTGACGGGTCGACCGTGGTGTCGAGCCAGCGGGGATCGGCCATCGTGCCGTGCACCGTGAAGGCGAACTCTTCATTTGCCCTGCCGGCGACACGAAGATCCTCGAGGCGCTGACGGACATCGGCGGTGATGCGCCGATTCCTGGCCACCTGCGCCGCTCGATAGGTGTCGAGGAAGTCAGCGGAGTACGCCGGTTGATTGGGGTTGGTCGGGTCGTAGATGTTCAGCTCGGGGTCGCGAATGTGCGGCGCCGACTCGTCATGGATCGAGGGGTCCATCCACTCGGTGAGCGTGCCGTGACGACTGATGTGGGCGGCCATCACCAGCAGCGCATCGGCGGGCGGCAATCCCTCGGCAGCTACTTCGTATGGATCTCCAGCTGCGGTGTCGCTGATGCCGTTGCCCGCCTCGGCGATGGATTGATACCAGGTCGACAACGAGCCGCCGCCAGACCAACCAGCGAGTACGACCTTGTCGTAACCAAGCCGATCGCGAGCGTCGGCAACGGTGGCGCCGAGGTCGGCTGCGACCTTCTCCATGATCAAAGCGAAGTCAGCTCCTCGGTAGCGAGAGTTGGCCCAGATCACGTGGTGGCCGGCGCGTGCCATGCCGCCGACGATCGGCAAGTACATGCCTCCGCCGGTCGGGTGCATGAAGATCACGACCGTGTCGGAAGGACGATCCAGCGGGCGGACCAAGTGACAGTCGAGGCCGATGATGTCGCCGCCGCCGCCATAGGTGTCGCTGAAGCCTGAGGTCTCGCGTCGGCCGAGCACGTAGGCGATGCGTTCGCATCCCGACGGAGTACCCGGGACGCTCGCCGACGCGCTCACGCTGCCGCCGGCTTGTTCGGTGGATCAGGGAAGCTGGCGTACTTGAGGATGACGTCGTCTGGTGTTTCCATCATCTTGGCGTAGTCCTCGGGTGGGTAGGCCAGGTGAGGCTTCGTTGGATCGATCGGTGGGTTGGCAACCGTGCCACCCTCACCTTCGTACACCGCTGGGTTTCGATAGCGCTCGGCATCCTCGGCTGACATGCCGTAGAGCTCGAGCACCTCCGGGTCGATCCAAGCGTCGGCATCGATGGCATCGGTCGACGTGGCCACTTCGAGCACCAGCCCCTCGGGCCCAGCGAAGTAGATGGAGTGACACATGCCGTGGTCGATGTCGCCCATGACATTGACACCTCGAGACCTGATGCGATCACGGATGGCACGCAATTCATCCAGCGTGTCGACGTTGAAGGCCAGGTGCTGAGTGGTTCCAGGAGCCGAAGGGCCAGCGCCCGTGCCCGCATGGGTGACACCGAGCTCGGCGCTCACCTCGTGGTTCGCCGGCAGGTCGACGAACGACATCGAGCAGAAGTCGTTGAGCCGCAGGAAGCAGTGTTTGCCTCCGGGCACGCCGTGCATCCAGAACAGACCAACGAGCTCGGCTCCCAGCACATCGGAGAAGAACTCGATCTGCGCCTTCATGTCTGCGGTGTTGACAGCGAGGTGATGGACTCCATTGATGCGCGTCGTCATCTCCAGATCGTGGCACACGCTTCCGGTGACGTCACAGGCGATCGGTACCCTCTGACGGGTGACGACCTTGTTTCTCGCCCGCCACGGGCAGTCCACCTGGAATGCCCAGCAACGCTGGCAGGGCCAGGCCGATCCACCGCTCTCCGAGCTTGGCCGCCAACAAGCGTGGTCGGCGTCGGCCGGCGTCGGAACCGTCGACCTGATCTTTGCGTCGCCTCAGCAACGCGCCCTCGAGACCGCAACGATCATCAGCCAGGCCGTCGGCGTCGGCCCGGTCATTGCTGTCGAGGACTTACGGGAACGTTCAGCCGGGGCCTGGAGTGGCCTGACCAAGGACGACATCGACGAGCAGTTCCCCGGCTGGCTCGAGAACGACAAGCGCCCGGACGACTTCGAATCCGACGATGACCTGCTTGCTCGGGTCATGCCAGCGCTCGACGCGATCGCCATCGAGGGAGCCGGCGGCGCGATCCTTGTTGTTTGTCATGGTGGTGTCATCAAAGCGGTCGAGGGCCATCTCGGCCTCGAGGAAGGCCGCGTGCCGAACCTGTCTGGTCGCGTGCTCAAGTCGAAGGGCAAAGGAAAGTGGCTCACCGGCCAGCAGATTCAACTGCTCGACATTGGCCAGTCCACCGGCGGCGACGGCACTCGCGTCTGAGATGGCTCAACAGCTCCCATTCGACCAGTTCGCCACCGACGCCCCAGCGATCGATCTCACCGATCCACAGAGCCTCAGCGAACTCACTCCTCCGAGCCAACGACGGTTCACCGTCGAGGTGATTCGCAGCGCAAAGCGCAAGAAGTCCAGCCAGGCGAGATTACGAGACGAGGTTCTCGAAGTCCGCATCCCGGCATGGTTCTCTGGCAGCCAGGAGCAGGACACCGTCGACCACTTCGTGAAGAAGTTCGAGCGAGCGCACGCCTCGAAGCTCGTCGATCTCGACATCAGAGCAGCAAAGCTGGCGGCGGAACTCGACCTGCCTCTGCCGACGAGCATCACCTGGGTTTCGAACCAACGAGATCGCTGGGGGTCGTGCACACCGGCACACGGGACCGTCCGAATATCCGACCGCCTCGCCGACTTCCCCACCTGGGTGATCGATTACGTCGTCGTCCACGAACTCGCTCACCTGCTCGAGTCGAATCACGGCGAACGCTTCTGGGCGATCGTCGCCCGCTACCCATTGTCAGAGCGCGCTCGCGGCTACCTCTTGGCGAAGGGCCACGACGGTTGTTGAGTGGGTTCAGCTGGCGGGCACCGGTCCGTCGATCTCGACGAGTGTGAGATCGACACGGTCGAGGTCAGCGGCCAAGCGATCGAGATCGGCCATGGTGGGCAAGACGTCAGCAGAGTCGACAAGAGCAGGCTGCTCGGGTGCTGACGCGAAGGGGGCGGTCGGTTCCGACTGAGCGGGCTCGTATGCATCCACCAGCGCAGCTTAGGCCTCAGTTTTCCTCGGCGGTTGGCTCGGGTTCGGGTTCGTCACCGGGCTCCACGGGCTCGGCCAAGAGCAACGGAAGCCGGGCGAACCCCACGTCTTGCACGCCAGCGAGACCGGGAATGATCGTCTCGACCTGGTCAGCAACGGTCACGAGACCGACCTCTCGTCCCGTTTCACCCGTTCGCAGGAACGTGACACGTCGACCGTCGTAGGACAACGACTCGATCTGCTCGCCTGGACTTCCCACAGGACCGTTGAACAGCACGCTCCCAGATTCCAACTCGAGCACCGTCAAGACACTCGACGCTGGCAGCCCGTCCTCGCGGTATGTGACCTCGGTGTAAGCAACGACTTCGCCGCCGGGGCTCATCGCAACGGCGCCGAATTGGGGACGTCGGGGAACGGGGCACTCAGGGTCAGCGGGTCCGCCGAGGTCGACTCGCTGGCCCGATGTGTTGAAGAAGGCGAGCGATCCACATGCGTTGTCCCCGATGGCGACCGCCTGGATGCCATTGCTCGAGGAGAACGCCACGACGGACGCTCCTTCCTCGAGTCGGGTGAACGCCTCTCGTTCGCCGTCCACGAGCTTGATTCGATCAATGCCATCGGGCACTTCGACAAAGACCTGCACCGCCAGCGTGTCGTCGATGAAGCCGGCGTCGAGCAGGCGTCCGTTGTTGGCCGAGACCGGGGTCGGCGCCGCCCCGCCAGCTGGCAACCACTGCACGATGTCGCCCTCGAGTTGCGCAACGATGCCTCCGAGAAAGTCATCGACCACTCGCTCGATCGGTGCACCAGGGAATCGCTCACCGAGATCGGTGATGCTCTCACCTTCGACCAGCACGAGTGTTGTTCCCAGACTGGCCAGCACTCCAGGGACGTAACCGTCGGGTCTGGGCGGCGAGAAGACCGACGACACATCAGCCGAAACGACCTCGGTCTCGGCCTCGTCGTCCTCGTTGGCGTCTGGCACCACGGTGCTCGAGGTAGCGCTCACACGTTCGCCCAGGTTCGGCTCACCGATCTCAGCGCAGGCTGAGACACCCAACGCAGTTGCCAACGCGATGGCGAGCAGTGAGCTTGAACGGATCGACGACACACTGACATGTAAGCAGCTCGGATCGGCTTCGGCGCGTCAGGTTTTCTGGCGCAGCTGAGAAGCGTCCTCGCTACGCTGCCGGAACGGGCCGCTAGCTCATCTGGTTAGAGCAGGGGACTTTTAATCCCAAGGTGCCGGGTTCGAGTCCCGGGCGGCCTACCAACAAGACCAGGGGAAACACCCCTTTTCCGCTCATCATCCAGGAGTAAGAACGACTCTCATCCGCGAATTGGCACAGATGCCGACCGTCAGCAAGCACCGAAAGCGACCTCGAGACCGAACGGTGACAGTCTTGTTCCGGACGGAACCGGAAAGTGCCGCAGTCGCCAGCTGACCCCTACTCGGCGCCAACGGCGAGGCGCTCTCGGGACTGCGGTGTGCGGCTTGGGCCGTTCTCGGGTGGTCGTTCTTGCCTCGAGGTCGTCATTACGAGCGAGCGTTATCGATTGGTCTTCGGCTCTGGGCTCTTGAAGCGTGCGCTGATCGCTCCGATTGCCGTCTGCTCAGTCACCGATGGCCCGGACGGTGATTCCGGATGCCGCTGCTGCTGATCGAAGTGGAGCGTTGTCGTCAACCTCCGCAAGACATATCTCGGCCGACAGTTGCTGCGCTGCGGCGAGCGCTTCGAGGGAGAGGAGGTTGAGTCGAGCTCCGGAATGAACAAGCTCGCCCATGGGCCAACCAAGTCTGCGGAGCGAGACGAGTTCAATTGTGTCGGGGAGGTCGATGACCGTGCCGAGCACGGCGGATGCCACTGCGTCGTCAACATCCCCAAGTTGCCTCGAGATTGAGCCAACGACTTTCTCATCCGCGAGGGCCCGACAGAGACGGTGGTACCACAGGCCCGTCGTGGCGATCACCGTGTTCGAGGGGCGAAGCGTTGGCGGTTCGTTGCCTAGCAGGACTCGTAGAAGCAGATGGTCGTCGATGAGAACGACGCTCAAGCGAGGTCCGGCTCGTCATCAGACACAGCTGCAACCAGTTTGTCGTAGCCCCCAGCATCATTGATCGCTGCGGCAACAATCGAGCGCAATCCTCCGCGGCCCGCCGGCACGATCACGAGGGCGTTTCCGAGATCGGCGATCTCAACGGACCCGCCATCGGCCAAGTCCCATCGGCGACGTGCTTCAGCGGGCAACGCCATCTGTCCTCGGTCTGACACTCGGTAACTCGTCACGGTCATACGACCATGCTACAAGGGACACTGATGTGTTTACAAGTCATACTTGTATTTAGGATAGTCAATTCGTTTCGGTAGATCTCGGCAATCGCGCTGGTGAACGAGATTCTTCGCACGCGGGCGTCCCACCGAGCCAGTGAAATTGCGTCAGCGCCATAGGGCCGCTATCGCACACCGCCTTTGACGGGCGGGCCGT
>Ga0209185_1002722_pt1 | contig 11453 bp, 7 predicted proteins | sample SidtaG_2_FD_187425 | JGI IMG/M metagenome (GOLD analysis project Ga0209185, IMG submission 187425) | Marine algal microbial communities from Sidmouth, United Kingdom - Sidmouth_Asex2 metaG (SPAdes) (version 2) | ecosystem: Host-associated > Algae > Red algae > Unclassified | place: Sidmouth... | reverse complement strand
TTTGCAAAAACAGTAATATGATTGACCATCTACACATCAAAAATTTTATGTGTTTTAAAGAGTTGGAAATACCAACCTTAAAGCGGGTGAATTTAATTGCTGGTAAAAACAATTCTGGAAAGACTACTCTTTTGGATGCGATTAGGATATTGAGATCAATAAAAATTTTCCACCCAAAAGGAAACCACTTGGTGCCCGCCGTAATTAATCATATTCTATTTACAAGAAAGATTTTTAAGAAAGGCTCAATATATAATTATTTTAAACTTTCGCATTATCTGGGAAAGAATAAAGGAATATCAATAAACGACAACTCAATTGATGAAGACGATTATGATGCAAATATATTTATTGATCCACCTATAGAAAAATTAATTTACGTAAGATTTAATGCTGATTTTGACACTTTAAGCTCTTTATGGGAAGAAGTTGCCCTAACCGATTATGAAGAAGATGTTTATAAAATTTTGAGAGAGACTATTCAGCCAGATTTAGTTAGGATAAATGTAGGAAGAGAAGTTGTAAACGTTCGGTTAAAAAATATGAAAAACCCAGTTCCTCTTACTACTATGGGAGATGGTGTAAATCGTATTCTACTAATCGCATTAAGCTTAATCAATGCAAATCATAGCATTTTATTAATAGATGAATTAGAATTAGGCTTACATTATTCTGCCTTGGAAAAATTATGGAATATGATTTTTAAATATGCTCAAAAGTGGAACATACAAGTTTTTGCAACAACTCATAGCCAAGATGTGTTGCGGACTTTTCACTATGTTTCAGATGATGAAAAGTATATTGATGATGCTCAATACATCCGTTTACAAATAAATAGAAAAGGCGAAAACGAAGCCATTATTTTTGATGGAGAACGTTTGCGTGAAACTTTGGACCTTCAATTAGAAATCCGATAGTAAAATGGCGCAACGATTAATAGTTGAAGGGAAAGATGATGCCATTGTTTTATCTAATATTCTTAAAAGAAAACAAATTTCTCCACCAAAAGGTTATACAAATGAATTTAAATTTAAGCAGGAATTTATTATAAATGCAAATGGAGATTCAAAGATAAAAACCTCCTTAAAAGAAGAATTACAGTCGCCAGATGTTGAGCGAATTGGTATAATAATAGATGCAGATGATAAAGGACCAGAAAATAGATTTAAGAGTTTAATTGATTTCATTGAAAAAGAAACCGATAAAGATTTAAGTAATGCCGTGCTAACTCCAGAAGGATTTTTTCACCAACTTAAAGATGATAGAACAATTGGCATTTGGATAATGCCCGATAATCAAAACAATGGTTACCTTGAAAATTTTGTTGGCATGATGATGGAAGATTCCAACTTAACTTGGCAATTTGCTCAAGAAAAAGTGGCTGAACTTTTAGAAAAAGATTTTTGCAAATTTACTGACACCAAAAAACAGAAAGCTTTGGTGCACACCTATTTGGCTTTGCAAGAAACACCTGGCTTACCAATGGGAACAGCCGTTGAAGCAGGCTATATAAATATTAAAAACCCGTTAATCGAAAGTTTTGCGAACTGGTTTAAAAACACCTTTATTTTAGAAGAAAAGCAATAGTAAACTACTCAACACTAACCATCCAATTAACACCAAATTTATCTACCAAGCAACCATAGTAGGCTTTCCAAAAAGTATCGGTCATTGGCATTGTTACACTTCCACCCTCGCTCAATGCTTTAAAAATACGTTCGCCTTCGGCTTTATCTTCTAAGTTAATGGAAACACTAAAGTTATTGCCTATTTTATGTGGCGGGCCAAAATCTGGTATGCTATCGCTACCCATTAAAAGGCTATTTTCCCCAATTGGTATCGAAACATGCATTACTCTACCCTTATGTTCTTCTGCAATATTATTGTTATCGGGCATATCTTTAAAGTGGCTTATCATTTCAAAATCTCTATTAAAAACAGATTTGTAAAAGTTAAAAGCGGCTTCACAATGCCCATCAAAATTTAAATAAATATGTACTTTCATAAAGCTAATTTAACAAAAATTACCAATTTGTTACTTCTATTATTTTGCTATGAATTTCTGTGTTTTCATAAATGCCACCAAATTTTTCGGCCATTGGGCCGTAAGCAAATACAGGTACTAATGTTGCCGTATGTGCGGCAGAAGGCGTTTGTTTGGCACCTTCGTAAAAGCCGCCTGCAACTTTGGTATAATTATATCTTTCGGTTGTTTCGTCAAATGCTGGTTGTAAACTAAAGCCTCCTGTTTCGTGGTCGGCAGTTACTACTACTAAAGTATTGCCATCTTTTTCGGCAAAGTCTAAGGCTACTTTTAAGGTCTTATCAAAATCTTGCATTTCTAAAACAGTGCCTTCAATACTTGCAGCATGGCCTTCCCAATCAATTTGCGAACCTTCTACCATTAAAAAAAATCCGTTGGGTTGTTGGCTAAGATAGCTCATAGCTTGCTGTGTTGCATTAGGCAAAAAATCGCCTCGTCCATCTAATTTAGAAGGCATCCCTCTTTGCGCTAATAAGTAACCGTGTTTTTTATCTAAACTTAAAGTTTTATTAAAATTAGTAGCAATCGTATCAACTACAAAGCCTTTTTGTTTTAATATTGGCAGCAGGTTTTTTTTATCTTCTCGCTTGGTAAAATATTGAATACCACCACCTGCAAAATAATCAATTGAGGAGTTAACTAATTGTTCTGCAATGGCTTCTTGACTATTTCTACTTTCTTGGTGTGCATAAAAGCAAGCTGGCGTTGCGTGTGTAATTTGTGAGGTAGCCACTAAACCTGTTGCAATATTTTTGCCTTCAATTCGCTCCACTAAGGTTTCAACATTTTCTTTATTTACGTTTTTACTAATAGCGCCATTATATGTTTTAATACCTGCTGCAAATGCGGTAGCTCCGGCTGCAGAATCGGTAACTTCGGCATCGGCACTTGTAGTGCTAATTAAACCAACTACTGGAAAGCGATTAAAGTTGGGCTCTGTTTTACTATCAAAAAAATAACAACTTGACACTTGCGATAAGCCCATTCCATCGCCTATTAATAAAATTATATTTTTAGGGTGGTTAGGTTTTTCTATTTCTACAACCGAAGGTTGGGTTGGTGTGGAAGGTGGTACCTGTAGCGTTTTAATATTTGCACAGGAAAATAATATACTTAGGAAAATTAGAGCACAAAAATATTTCATAATAGCAAAGGTAAAATACTATAAGCTTAAATTTTAAAAGATGGACATTTTTTATATGGCAATTAATACGACTGGGCGAGGTTCGAAAACTAGCCTCGACAGGAGTGGTTATACCATTTTGAGTTGGGTGTTTGGGTTTTATGTTTAAAGTATTTGCAAAATGGTATTTGAACGGATGGCGAGACCAAAGTTTCTGCGTAGGGCAACCATTTCGCTTCTAAAAATGTACCTGCTAAGGGTTACTATAATTTTTAGGCGATTGTTTTACTAATTATAGGAGTTAAAGGTATCGCTTATGAAATAAAATTATACTTATTTAAAACACAATTTTACCGAACCTAATTTTGCGTTGTTTGTCGCCATATATTAATATTTCGTTGGCCGAAACTTGCTGTATTGTTTGTGGCCGCATATATACTTCACTTTCGCCTGCTCTAAATAATTTTACTTTTTTTAGGTTACCCTTTGGGGTTATTACCGACATTACAAATACGGCATCGTTATTTAGCAGTAAATCATAAGTGCGGTCTTTTTTGTCGGTATTTTCTTTAAACAGGTTTTTGGCATGATCGTTATAAAACAAATACAGTTTATCGTAAATTATGGCTGGTTTGTAAGAAGAGTAATACCCTCCATCAATACTGTTTTGTTTTTTGGTAATTTTTTTAGTCCAATCAATTTTTCCATTGGGGTTTAGGTTAATAATTAGTATATCGTTATGATGGTAGTTGGTAACGGTTTCGCGCTGATTGGTGCCAAATGGGCCGGCGTAAAAACCGGTTCCGTTTCTGGAGTAGTTGCTTTCAAAATATTCTTCTGCTATTAAAATAGCACCGCCATCTTCTCTTAATAGTAACTGATCTACAACAAAATTACTTAGCTCTGCACTTTTGCCAGTAGTTTGTCTTTTTTTTAGTCTTTTACCTTCTGCTTCGCTTAATCCTTCTGTTAAGGCATCAATAGAAAGTTCATTTTTTTGCTGCATTATAAGGGTAGCTTCTTTTTTATTTATTTTTACATAAATTGTTCCTTTTAGGCTTTCGGTATCTTCTTCTGAGTAATAACCTACCCCAATTAATTGGTTGCTATTGGTAAATGCCATTTCCATTTGGTTAATAAACAGCTTTTCATCTTTTAAGGTTACTTGTTTTAGCTGGTCTGGTTTTTTAGGATGGGTATAAAAAATACAGGTTTGAAAATTAGGTTTGCCAATAATAGTTAGGGTTTTGTTTGAGTTAAAAAACTCGCTTCCCCAAATCACCATTTCTCCACTATTTGCTACTTCATATCCTTCTATTTCAAAAAAACGATCTTTTATAGGAATGGTTAAAGTACGTTCGGTTATTTTCTTTAAATTTTTATTTAAAATAGTATAGCCAATTTTTTCTTCGTTGTTGCGCTTGTTCGGTAAATTGTATAACAGCATTAATTTGGTGCTGTCTTTACTAATTCGATAATCTAAGGTTGGCTTACCAAGTGTCCAATCGTAATCAATTTCTTTAAAAACCTGTTTGTCACCTTTTAGGCTTAGTGCGTCGGCACTAATTTTTCTAATTATTAATTGATATTTTTTTTCAGATCTATTTAAATGTTGTGTAAGCATTAATAGTTTGTTATGATGCCAAAATATATCTTCAATATTTTCTTGCTTACCTTTTAGTACCTTATGTAAATCAATGGTGGCAATTTTTTTGAGTTTGTCGTTATATTTTTGAATCGTATATCTAACCTTGTCTTTATCGGCAACGTTAAAAGAAGTAATACTGCTTTCTTTTACTCTTTTAACATAAAAGTCGCCATTGTTACCGGCAATAATTTTTTCTACAAAACTACCTTTGTTACCTCTGGTTAAATCTCCCCATTTAATTTTAATATTGGTTTTTTGGGCAACACTTATAGTAATTATAGAAAAAAGTAAAATGATGAAAAGGCATGTATGCTTCATTAATTAAAGGTAAAGTATATTTTAAAAAATTGTTTCAACAGGTTATATAGCACAAAGTAAAGTAACAACATTACATTTAAAAATGCATTTTCAAAAAAAAATTAATGCATATAATTAGTGTAAATTAACAAAATTTTGTTTCTTCATTTTATCGAACCAGTAAACAAAACTCTGCACAAAATTATTATTGCAGTAGATGGCTATGCTTCTACCGGAAAAAGTACTTTAGCAAGGCAATTGGCAAAAGCGGTTAATTATACTTATGTTGACACCGGCGCAATGTACAGGGCTATAACGCTCTTCTTTTTGCAACACAAAATAGATACCAAAAATACAACTGCTATAAATAATGGACTAAAAAAAATAGATATTGCTTTTATTAGTGATACTGAAGGAGATAAACAATTAACACAATTAAATGGTAAAGTTGTTGAAACCGAAATTAGAAGTATGGAGGTGGCTAATTTTGTAAGCGAAGTAAGTGCTATAAAAGAAGTTAGAGTTTTTTTGGTGGCGGTACAGCAAAAAATGGGGGCTAATAAAGGTATTGTGATGGATGGCAGAGATATTGGTACCGTAGTTTTCCCAAAGGCGGAATTAAAACTATTTATTACCGCCAATGTTGAAGAACGTGCCAAACGCAGATTTTACGAAATGCGAGAGCTGGGAATTACCACTACTCTAGAAGAGGTGAAAACAAACCTACAAAGCCGCGATTTAAAAGATACTACCCGCAAACACAGCCCATTAAAAAAAGCCGATGATGCCATTGAAATTGACAATACGCATTTAACGGTTAACGATCAGTTGAATAAAGCGGTAAATTTATTTAAACAAAAAATAAATGCCTACATTCAATAATTTAAACAAATACTTCAACGTTATTGCATCATATTTTTAATACAATGCAAAAGTTAGCCTTTTTATTAAGCTTTACCTTACTATGCCTTTTTAGTTGTGACCCATTAGAAGAACCTTGTGATTTTACACTTTGTGTAAATGGCGAATGTGTTGATGGAAAGTGCGAATGTGAAAACGGTTTTAGTGGTGTTAATTGCACAAATGATGCTTGCGCTACAATTGTTTGCCAAAATGGAGGCACCTGCACAAGTGGCACTTGCGAATGTGAAAATGGTTTTAGCGGGCCAAATTGCGAAACTGAAATTGACCCTTGTAATAACATTAGCTGCCAAAACGATGGTACTTGTGTAAATGGCGTTTGCGATTGCCCAGATGGTTTTAGTGGGCCAAATTGCGAAACAGCAACGGATGCTTGTAACAATATTAGCTGCGAAAATAATGGAACTTGTGTTGATGGCGTTTGCGATTGTCCCGATGGTTTTACTGGGCCAAATTGCGAAACAGTAACGGATGCTTGTAACAATGTTAGTTGCGAAAATAACGGTACTTGTGTTGATGGCGTTTGCGATTGCCCCGATGGTTTTACTGGGCCAAATTGCGAAACAGATGCCTGCGCTAATGTAAATTGTGAAAATAATGGTACTTGTATTAATGGCGTTTGTGATTGCCCCGACGGTTTTACTGGCCCTAACTGCGAAATGATTGACCCTTGCCTAACTATAGTTTGTAATAATGAAGGGGTTTGTGAAGATGGCTCATGCAACTGCCCACCAAATTATGCTGGTACTTTATGCGAAGTTTATACGCCATCATTATTTCAAGGTTTTTGGGAGGCAAAAGATAATTGCGACAGCCAGCAAATTGACTACATTACCGGTTTAACGGTAGATCAGATAAATGATATAAAGGTAGAAGTAGGAGAATTTGGAGAATTTGGAAGTAGCCAAAAATTTACTGCCTTTATAAACGGTTTTACTATTACAATTGAACGCATACAAGTTGAGACTAATGTATTTCTTACTGCTACTGGTATTATTACAGCAGGTGGCAGCACTATTAACTGGCAATACGATATTGAGCGAACAGATATAGGTGTTTTAGATAGTTGTACTGCCGAGTGGAAGAAAATAAACTAACCATATAAGTATAATAGTTTGAATAACTACGACAAGTATATTAATATTTGTCAGCTATTATTAAATTAAAACGGTAAATGCTATTTACTATTTCTATAAATTATGGAACGATAGATAGCATTGAGTTTTCATAAGTCAAATATTTATTCAAATAAGAAATTTCTTTTATCTTACTTTAGTCATCTTTTTTTTCTTACATCTTGCAATTCAGAAAAATTGCTATTTGAGATGAAAACTTGGTGACAAGGGCATTGGCAATATTCAGAGGATTCGGCTGTGTTTTTTTTAAAATTAGCTACCAACACGTATTATTAAATATTTATTATATAAATAAGTAATGTTAGCTCTATAGGTATATTTTAAGCTATTAGGTGTATAAGTAAAGCATTTACAAAGCCTAATTTCTGTAGATAAGAAGTTTAACTGTTTGAAGAAGTATGTTAAATTGATTTACAAAAAAAAAAGGCCATCCGATTTAACGAATGGCCTTTTTAAATTTATTTAATGGTATAATCTAATATCCCGGGTTTTGAACCATATTGCTATTGGCATTAATTTCACCTGTACCAATGGCCATATTCCATCGGTGGTCGTTGGCTGGTAATTCTATAAATTCGGCTTTTTCGCCTGTTCCATCAGCAGCATCTCCAAAACTTGAGCGTACACACGGCAGTCCTTTTCTTTTCAAATCAAAAAATCGATGTCCTTCAAAGGCCAGTTCTAATCTTCTTTCTAAGGCAATGGCATCTGATAGAGCTGCTCCAGTTTCTTCGGCAGATTCAAATTCGGTATAGCGGTTTGCTCTCAACTCATCTAAGGTGGTTAAAGCGCCACTCTCATCTCCCGTTTCAAATTGTGCTTCTGCTTTGTTTAATAAAACCTCTGCGTAGCGTATTACTTTGGCATCTACTTCGTTTGCATTACCAGTTTCTCTGCCTCTATATTTAATAATGTGATTATAAGTTACCCCAGCAAAATCACTAGTTTCAAAATAGGCTGCTTTTCTAATATCGTTATCTGTGTATAAATCATATAATGATTTGTCAACATTATACTCTGAACGAATACCATCTGGTGATTCTTGAAACCACGCAACACCTATACTTACATCGTCTGGTTCAGTAGTAATAATTTTCCAAATTACGGAGCCTTCAAAACTGTCTTTCCAAATACTTAAAAATTCTTCGTTTGTAGCAACTGCACCAGTAACTGCATTTGAGGTTTCAATTACCTTTGTCCAATCTCCCATATATAAATGGATTCTGCTAAGCAAAGCATTTAGTACAGATTTATTTAAAAAACCTCTTCCATTATCTTCTGCAATAAGGTTTAAAGCTGCATTTAAATCTGCTAAAATTGAATTATAGGTTTCGGCAACGGTATCTCTGGCAGGTTTAAGGGTAGGATCTACAGAAGTAACATAAGGCACTCCCAAATCACTATTAGCTCCTTGTGCTGGCAAACCAGCGTAAAATTTAACCAAGTCGAAATGTGCAATGCCTCTTGCTGCTAAAGCCTGGCCTTCAAAATTGTTTTTAATATCTCCATCAGGCAGATTAACTAATTTTTCTAATATTAAGTTGGCCCTTTGGATTACTTTATAAGCCGAAAGCCAAAAGGTTTCTGAGCTGTCATCTTCATCGTATCTCCAATCATAAAACAACTCCCTTGAACGCCTGCCATTAGCATTAATAATTACATTATCACTAATCACATCTGGTATAAAGTATATAGAAGCCGCTGCTGAAGTTGCTCCATAATATCCACTTCTTCTAAAACCAGTATATAAACCTTTAACAGCGTTATTAAAATCTTCAACGTTTTGAAAACTTTCTTCCACCGCAACTTCATGAAGTGGATACAATTCTAACTGATCATCACAGGCAACAAAAGAGCAAGTAATGAACACTAAGCAAAATATATATTTAAATAATTTCATTTTTTTCTTTTATCAAATTAAAATTTAAATGTTAAACCACCTGTAATAGAGGTCGTATTTGGATAACTAAAGAACTCCGCTTCACCAGGTAAAGCTAAACCAACATCATCAACAGACTCTTCGAGACTTACTCCTACTTCTGGGTCACCAAGATAATTGGTAAATGTTAACAAGTTAGTTCCTGCAATAAAAAAGCTTACGTTTTGTACTTTAATTTTAGATAGTAAACTAGTTGGTAAACTGTAGGCTAATTGAACATTTCTTAATCTTAGGTAGTCCCCTTTTTCTAAAAATTGAGTAGATTCGGTAGCTTCAAGTTCTAAATCTGGCCGAGCTATGTCTGTTTGATCTCCTGGGTTTTGCCAATAATTGGCAGCCTCTACACTAACATTACTTCTGGCACCGTCTAAACCTCTTTGCAACCAGTATCTTTTATAATTATAAATATGGTTACCTCCTTTAAAAGCGAAATCAGTATTTAATGAAATACCTTTATAGGCTAAATCTATATTAAAACCACCCCAATATTTTGGTAATGCGGATTTTCCTGACAATATTTTGCTATCGGATGCAGTTGGGCTGTTAGTCTCGTTACCTTCTGCATCTAAATAAATTAAATCTCCAGTATCAGAATTAACCCCAACAAATTCTACTAAACGAAAAACATAAGCATTTTCACCTTCTTTTAATATTGAATAAAACGCATTGGTTGGTTCAATAAATTCTTCTTCGGTATTTAGTTTATCAATTGTAGATTGGTTAGTGGTAAAATTAAGACCTAAATTAAGATCGAAAGGTGATTTAGGGAAAACTCTGTATTCTAATTCTAACTCAGCTCCGGTATTAGTTAAATCACCAATATTATCAATTTGACTTGAGAAGCCAGTAGTTCTGGATAGCTGGCTAGCGAAAAGTAAATCTGTAGATTTTTTGTTATAAAACTCAATACTACCTGATAAACGACTTCCCCATAAACCAAAATCTAAGCCAGCTGAAAACCCTTTTTGCTCTTCCCACTTTAAATTTGGGTTGGCTACTCTACTTTGAAATGCAGAAGATTGATCATTATAACTAGCAAATGATAATACACCAAGATGATCATACCTATTTACAGGTTCATTGCCTGATGTGCCGTAAGAAACCCTCAATTTTAATTGATCAACCATAGAAGATGATAGAAATGATTCTTGTGCCAAATCATAACCTAAACCTAAAGCATAAAACGTACCATATCTATTTTCTACACCAAATCTTGAGGAGCCATCTCGTCTAATAGTTGCTTTAAAATTTAAACGATCATTAAAAGTATACCTAGCAGAACCAAAAATTGAAAACAAAGAAGATTCAAAAGCATCTGTAAACCCGTCAGTTATCTCGGCTGCAACACTTTGTACCGATAAGTTTGCCGGAAAACCTTTAGCAGAAATACTATTACTTTCACTAAGATCTTTTACAAATTCTGTACCAGCAATAAGCGTAATATTGTTTACCTCTCCTACCTTAAAGTTGTATTGAGCAGTATTGATCCAATTGTATCTATTTCTAAAGTTATTTGAGTCTCTTTTTATGCCAGGTGCATCAGGATCACCAACATAACCATCTAAAATTGAACCTGGTTTTATAAAGTATTCATTTTTAAAAGTATTGAAAGTATAGCCTCCTGAACTGGAAATTAATAAACCTTCAATGGGTTCTAACTCTAATTTTAAATTGCCAAAAATATCGCTATACCTTCTACTCTCAGGGTTATTTTCTATTGCTTCAACTATATTAAAACCTTGGTGGGTAAAATTGTAAGTAGGTTCTTCATTTTCATCTAATTCTAAATCTCCGTTTTCATCATAATTAAAAACAGTTTCATAAGGGTTATAAATATACCGGCCATAAAACGGTGATTGTACATTAAAACGATCTCTTAATTCAATATCGTTTCTACGCGATACATTTAAATTGTTAGAAACTTTTATCCAGTTATTAATTTTATAATTACCATTAAAAGTTGCTGTAGTTCGGTCAAAGTCAGAGCCAACAGAAATACCTTGCTCATCAAACCTTGAAAAAGAGGCATAATACGACCCATTTTCATTGTTGCCAGAAAATGATAGGTTATGTGACATTAGACTACCTGTTCTTAAAAGCTCATCTTCCCAGTCTGTAGTATTCATCAACAAAGCATCAATTTCTTCCGCACGTCTTACATCAAAGGTTTCAAACGATTCTGTAAGTGCTACTTCGTAATCTAATTTTTCTCTGGCATTCATCAGTTCCACTTTATCATCTACTGCTTGTTTATTACCAAATTGAATGGAATATTCTACAGTAGAACTTTTGCCAGCTCCACTTTTAGTAGTAACTAATACTACACCAGCACTTGCTCTAGCGCC
>Ga0209185_1002716_pt1 | contig 11487 bp, 6 predicted proteins | sample SidtaG_2_FD_187425 | JGI IMG/M metagenome (GOLD analysis project Ga0209185, IMG submission 187425) | Marine algal microbial communities from Sidmouth, United Kingdom - Sidmouth_Asex2 metaG (SPAdes) (version 2) | ecosystem: Host-associated > Algae > Red algae > Unclassified | place: Sidmouth... | reverse complement strand
TACTGCCCACCCGTACTCAGTGGTACGGTTCCTTCTTTATCATAGATACATTTAGAATCTATGATTTCCGACGTTGTCGGAACCATTCAGTCTTAATTGCAAAAAAAGTAAGCAAAAATGCTATGCAAGCTAATGCCACCCCACCCGAGGACAAATCCTCGGTTCCTTCATTATTCAATGTCCATTTGGGACATTGAATTCCCCACAGGACCATTCAGTCTTGGGTACCTGGCAGGCATCCGCCACTTCTAAAAATCCCTTTACGATTCTAAAGAGATTTTTACAAATAAGACCTTATTCATATGGGAAGTTTAGTCTATTAAGTGACAGTCTTAAATTTGATTTGAATACGTTAACCCTGAATTATTACCTCGCTTTTAAGGTTTTTTGGCAATAAACGGGGTAAGAAATCTAATCCAGATAAAAAGCAACCTAAAAGGTATTTGACAGCATCAAATTATACCCAATTATTTGTACAGATTTTGACCTAAAAGTGCTAAAGTCATATCAGCTTGACCAACAGTTCTCTTACTACTGAATATATTTACTACTACTGAACATGCCTGAAATACGACGATGTAAGTCCGTATATCACAATCGCTGAGTTAATTCTTACCTACGAATTTTCCAAAGTCCGAGAACAAATTGACGTTTATATTTATTCCTATACTTTCCTAATTCACACTTATCAAGGCAAATTATAGAATTCACTTGCATTTGGTCCCCAAAATCCTAAATCACTTTTAGTATAATAGGTCTCAATAAACTCAGTAGGAATATTCACAACTTGCTCATAGGATGCTCCAAGCTGACACACAGGCCAATCCGAACCGAAGACTACTTTGTCCGCGCCGAAAGCACTAAACACAACCTCAAGGTACGGGGTAAAGTCACTTTGTCGCCAGCCTGACCAGTCTGCCTCTGTAACCATACCTGACACCTTACACCATACATTATCCATCAGGCCTAATTGATTCATTGCAGACTTCCATTCTTCTATCTCTTTGCCTTTAATATCTGGCTTCGCTATATGATCTATGATAAACTTTTGTCTGGGAAATAGTTGTATCAATCTAAATGCCGCTGATAATTGCTTAGGCACTATAAGTATGTCATAAGTATGATTGTAATCCGCCAACAAGCTTATACCATCTAAAAAGTCATCTCTAAGCATAAAGTCGTCATCAGGCTCACTCTGAACTACGTGTCTCCAGCCCTTCAGTTTCTCAAACTGACTATAATAATCTAATCGATCCTTGAGCTTTGTACACCTCAGATCCACCCAGCCCACAACCCCCTTGATAAAGTCATGATTTGATGCTAAGCCGAGTAAAAATTCAGTTTCTGCTTCAGATTGATCAGCTTGGACTGCGATGCATTCACTGAAATTGTTAGCCTTTAATATAGGCGCCAAGTCTTCAGGAAGGAAATCCCTTTTAATCACCTGCATCTTGTCATCGATCCAAGCGTGCTTGTCAGCGTCGTAATTCCAAAAATGTTGATGTGCATCGATTCTCATGATCCTTCGGCTATTTTATAAACTAAATATGCATTGCATAGGCGACCATTTCTCGTTTTCTGCTGCCCAAGGCACCGCTTGCTGAAAAGATGACATCAGCTCCTCCCATTCTTGTACTTTTGGGTTGGCAGCATCCATCTCCGCTTTTTTTACCGAATCGAATGTGTCTGACACTTCCATAATCATGAATAGGCGGTTACCAATTAAATAAATCTGCATATCCAATATACCAGCCTCTTTTATACTATCTGTAATTTCTGGCCAGGCATTGCCAGATTTATGATACTCCTTGTATTTTTCTATTGCAACTATGTCATCTCTGAGGTCACAAGCAAAACAGAGTCTTTTCATTTGTATATATTGATAATATTTAAAATCTAATCATGTAAGCTGTGTCAATACGCTTAGCATATAAAACTAATAAGCCTACGCCATCGACTATAATGATATGCCTCGTTTCCATGGAATAAAATCATCTTGTCCTAATCGGACAGCTGCTGGAGTATCTATTCCACTCGCAACTTGAATAATATAATTTAATAAAGCCTCACCCTTTTTTTCTATAGTGCTTTCGCCAGTGATAATAGCTCCAGTATTAAAATCCATGATATCAGACATTTTTTCAAATAATGTATTATTAGAGGATACCTTAATGACTGGTGCTACAGGATTACCGGTAGGTGTCCCAAGTCCTGTAGTAAATAATATAATATTACAACCCGCACCTGCTAAACCTGTCGTGCTCTCTACATCGCTACCTGGGGTACATAGCAGATTTAAGCCTTTGTGAGTGACTATCTCACCATAATCTAATACATCTGTTATCGGCGAAGTACCTCCTTTCTTCGCTGCACCTGCTGACTTCATAGCATCGGTAATTAGACCATCCCTTACATTACCAGGTGATGGGTTATCTTTAAATCCAGAGCCCTGCATAATCGCAACACTATTATATGACTCCATCAAATGCTTAAATTTTTCAGCAAGGATCAGACTGGAACATCTATTCAGTAATTCCTGCTGTACTCCACAAAGCTCAGGAAACTCAGAGAGAACTGACGAACCTCCTAACACTGTCAGCAAGTCCGACACATGTCCTAAAGTCGGATTAGCAGAAATTCCAGAAAATCCATCTGATCCGCCGCATTCCAGTCCAATAACCAATTTAGACAATGGAGCCGGCTTGCGTTGAAATTTGTTTGCGTCGATTAGACCAACAAATGTTTGCTTAACCGCATCTGCTATAAAATGCCTTTCTGACTTACTCTGTTGCTGTTCCAGAAAATAGATGGGCTTTTTGTAATTAGGTGACATCTGATCTAAAATAGATTCGATCATTTTAAACTGCGCCTTCTGACATCCCAAGCTCAATACCGTAGCTCCGGCTACATTAGGATGTGCAATATAGCTTGCTATAAGTCTACATAATACTTCTACATCTTGATCAATAGCCCCGCAACCCCCCTCATGTCTTAAAAACTTAATACCATCAACATTTTCAAAAATTCGCTTTTTCTTTATCTCTTGCGACTCTATAATGATTTCACTATTCAGGATATCACTATTGGTACCTCCGCTCTTATATAAGTCAATCAAAGAATGTGTATCTACAACAAAATCTTTCTGATTCGCATAACCTAACTGCTCCAACATAGATGCTTGTATCATAGCCAGATTACGGTTTTCGCAAAAGACTAATGGGATAACTAACCAATAATTCAGTGTCCCTACCTTGCCATCGGGGCGGTGGTAACCATTAAAAGTTCTACCACTGAACTCACTTACTTCGGGTCCTATCCATTCCTTCTTGACTTCTTCAATGTGGTAGTCGGTCGTCGCATGTTCTATATTGGCTGTCGTGATGCGCCCTCCTCTCGGTACAGGAGCCAAAGCCCTTCCCACAATGACCCCATACATCATAATAATATCTCCAACTGCTAGATCGACACATGAAAATTTATGCTTTGCTGGGACGTCGTCTATAACTTCATAAATCTCACCATCAAGAACTACGCTGTCACCTGCCAACAAATCACTTAATGCTACTATGACGTTGTCCTCTGGATGAACTTTTAGTGTGTTATCTAACATATGACCTTTCTTCTAATTTGTCTAATAATCTTAAGATTGGAAGATGCGAATACTTTCATGACACTGCAAAATATTGTCAATATTTTAGATCGTCATGACTGATTGTATATTGCGCATTGGTAATGAATTATTCTAAATCTGATTCAAATTATCGAAGATAACAAACATCAACTTTTGTAAAACTATGAAGTATTTTCCCTGATAGATAGAATACAAGATAAGCGAACACCATAGTATCTACAAGCCTGTAAAATATGGACCTTCCTGTCATATATATATCTCGCAAGAGTAAATAGCTCACGATTACTTGAACTAAGCTCAGGGGCATTGAGGAAACAATAGTACCGCTTAATCTACTGATCCTGATGAAGTGCGCAAGTGAATATAGCCAAGCTTATACCTATTACTCATAAAGCAGATAGACGATTGATTGTATAGACCATTGGCATCTATCTACTTAAAGGATGCACTACTAATGATTAAATTGGACCATCATATTTTTGCATCCAGCTCTCTGCTTTGACTTGGATGGTCTTTCTTCTGCTCACGCACGTACTCGCTAGGGACTACACCGTAAAGCTTCTTAAAGCATTTTGAAAAATAAGACGCTGTGTTAAATCCAGTCATAAACATAATCTCTTTAATGGTATAATCACTCTTCTCCAGTAATTGGACTGCACGTTTTAGGCGTATAGTTCTAATAAATTCACTTGTCGAATAGCCAGTAAGTGCCTTTATCTTTAGATAGAGTTTGCTTCTACTCATCAGCATATCTTTCACCATAGCCTCAACATTGTACTCTGTATCAGACATATGTTCATGAATTAGATCTACGGCCATCTGAAGAAATCGTTCATCTACTGAGGTTACCGTAATCTCTTTGGGATGGAGAATGGATTCATGTTTAAATTTAGATTTTAAGAGCTCTCTATGATGATGTATGTTTAGTATTTGTTGTCTAAGAATATCAAGTCGAAATGGTTTTCTAATATAGGCGTCAGCTCCGATTTCCAAACCTTCCATCTCGCTTTCATTCGTAGACTTGGCTGTAAGCAGGACAATAGGTATATGGCTGGTATTCACGTCGGACTTGAGATTATTACAGAGTTCTATACCATCCATCACTGGCATCATAATATCACTAATTATGATATCTGGAAGAGATGACTTCGCTATCTCCAAGCCCGATTTCCCATTTTCAGCATCTATAATTCTAAAGTCATTCTCGAAACCTCTCTTTATAAATTTTCTAATGTCCTGGTTGTCATCGATAAAAAGTAGCAATGGCAATACGTCAGTTGAAATAGCAGTTTCTTCTACATTTAGTTTAGGTAGTACACTTGGCTTATCTGGGGTAAAATATTCTAATGGATCTCTGTTGAAATCGTGAGTTATGGTGTTGCTAAATTCACCCTTAGCGTATACATTTTTGCTGATAGGAAGTTTGACAATAAAATTAGCACCTTCCTCTATCTTACTTTGTAGCATGATCTCACCATAATGCCTATGGACTAAGCTCTTAGTAAAGGATAATCCAATGCCAGCACCATCATTGGAAAATCGTTTACCTTCCTCTTTATAAAACCTTTCAAATATCCGTTTCTGAATCTTAGTTGGTATTCCTCTTCCGGTATTTTTGATTTCAAGTTGAACATAGTTTTCTAATGATTCACCTCTACGCTTGGTCGTATCCACCGTGGATAAAACGACGACTACCTGACCTTTAGAAGGCGTATTTTTAAAAGCATTAGACAACAGATTGTATAGTATCTTTTCAATAATGTCAGGGTCGAACCATATGTAGATGGCCGATTCTTGACTTTGCACAGAAAATGTAATTTGCTGCTTATGTGCGATAAATTGGAAGGGTTCAGAGGCCTCTTTTATAAATTCAAGTATATCACCTTGATGGACCTCTAAGTTGAGTTTGCCTTGGTCCAGCTTTCTAAAATCCAACAATTGATTTACTAATCTCAGCAGATATTTAGAATTTTTATACATGAGGTGATATTGCTCTCGGACCTTCTCAATAGACAGATTAGTCCCTTCCTTTATAAGATTTTCTAGCGGCGCAATGATTAAGGTCAATGGCGTCCGTAGCTCATGCGAAATGTTTGTAAAAAACTTGAGTTTTAAATCGTGTATTTCCTCTTTCTTTTCTCTTTCTAACTGAGCCACCCGCAGATCATTCTTCTCTTGAATACCGATAAGTTCATATCTTCTAAACACCCATAATCCGAATATGAGAAATCCTATATAGAAGAGCATAGCATACCATGTCAGCCAAGTGGGCGGATTAATTTTGATAGTTAGCTCTTCTACATGATCTCCCCATATGCCATCTGCATTGGAGGCCATGACTTTGAGGGTGTATGTACCAGAACTCAGATTGGTATAAGTAGCTAAGCGATTCAAAGATGAAGCAACTTTCCAGTTTTTCTCGTACTCTTCTAACTTGTACTTATACTGAATTTGGCGGGGAGCAGTATAGTCGATGGCTGTAAATTCTATAGAAAAATTATTCTCACTATGTTTTAGCTCTATGCCATCAGTGAACGAAAGGGCATGATCAAGCACTATTCTTCCATTGTACTCTTTCTTAGGGGTGATGATGTCATTAAATATATATAGATTAGTGAAATGAATTTCAGGCTGACTGGATTTGATGACTATCTGATCTGGTAAGAAGATGTTAAATCCATTGACTCCACCAAAGATCATTTCTCCATTTTTCTTGGTAAATGCCGCCCCCTCTGAAAATTCATTGCCTTGAAGGCCATCGATTAAGCTAAAATTAAACACAGTATTATCTTGTGGACTGAACCTTGTGAGTCCTTTATTGGAAGATAACCATATTTTACCCTCTTCATCTTCCAGTATACTTTTAATAATATTATTAGCCAGTCCGTTTGCCTCAGTATAAGACTGAAAAGCATATGACTTAGCAGCTGAATTTAATTTTAGTTGATTAAGACCTCCACCAAATGTCCCGATCCAAATATCCCCAGTACGGGACTCAATAATATCTAAAATGTAGTTATGACTTAAGCTATTATTGTCTCCGACAATTTGCTTAAATCTTTCAAATTGAACTGTATCTTGATTTACTTGATCATAAGATATTTTATTCAGGCCATCTCCTGTCCCTATCCATATGTGGCCTCTACTATCTTGCCTGATGACTCTGATAATATTATTAGACAGGGTGCTCGGATTTTCGGGATCATGAGTAAATTTTACTTTCGTAAAAGTCTTTCCTCCATCATTTGATGTCCATCTCCATAGTCCACCGTTGTATGTACCTATCCATAGATTAGCGTCTTTATCTTGAAATAAAGAAAACACTGAATTTTTGAAGTCGCCCGTGAGTTCAAGATTCTTTGGCCTACCCTCCGTGATATCTACTTTTAGCAATGAGGGCGAATCCTCTGCACCTATATACAACCACCTGCGGTCACCAAATACGACTTCTTCTAATGCGAATGGGCGAGACACGCTCCCTATTCTCTCAAACGATTTTCGATATACTCCCCCGAAAGATCCGTCTTTCCAGAAGAGACCATTTCCTTCAGTACCCAGCCAGAGATTACCAAAGGAATCTTCCAAGACTGCACGGATCTTCTCTTCATTCTCTAAGTCATTCGAAAGCTTTGTAACATAAGTAAAAGCTTTTCGATCTGGATCAAATTTATTGAGACCTCCGCCATTGACACCTACCCAGATGATACCATTCCTTTCTTGATATAAAGAGTTGACAAGATTCTTACTTAAACTCCTGTCATCATCATCCTGGTGCTGATAGTGATTCTCTAATTCTGGTATATGGTCATTAGCGTGATTCCAGAAGCTGTATAGTCCATCATCAGCACCCACCCAAATCCGATTCTCCTTATCTATTAGTATAGTGTTAGCCTTCGTTGAAATATCTAATCGGACGAAAGACAACTCATGCACCTTCACTTGATAGAACACAGATACACCTCTAATGATAACCAATCTACCAGTATGATCAATTGAAAAATCACTCACCAGATCCACTGCATCAGAAATACTGAGCTTTTGAAAAGTAAAAGAGATTTGGTCTATTTTTTCATTTTCATAACTCATGAACAGTCCACGCTTAGAACCTACCCAGATATTACCTTTTTGATCTTGCTTAATGCGAAATACCTCATCAGAGAAATTATGCTCCGATAGTGCGATTCTATGGAAGTCTGCACGCTCACTTGATGGATCAAATACATTTAAACCTTTCGTAGTGCCTACCCATACACGACCCCTTGCATCCACAAATAGACTTATAATATGATTATCTGAGATACTTGCGTCATTCTTGGGATCATGCTTATATGACGTAAAAATTTCAGTAGATGGATCGAATTTACAAATGCCAGAACCAGTAGTACCTATCCAAATATTGCCATGCTTGTCCTCCGCCAGCGCAAAAATCAAATTACTACTAAGGCCGCCAGCGGTAGTAAAATTAGGCTTGAAAGATCTGAACTTGTTGCCGTCATATTTGCTTAAACCATCATTTGTCCCAAACCACATAAACCCGCGGCTATCTTGAATGATGCAATTGACAACATTTTCAGATAAGCCATCATCAGAAGTTATGTGCTCAAAGAAGGGCTGTGCAAATAAACCCTGGCTCCAGCAAAATAGCATGAGGTAGCTAAATAGCTTTACGTATTTAATTGAATGAAATGCCTGTACTCCTGTGTATGATCCCGCAGTCATTAGGTGATAGCTTCTTATTTATGATAATTATGATATGAGATATTCACCGCAGCATTATTTTTAACGATTTATCTCCAAGCCCACTTATTTACTTCATTATAATCCGCCTCTTACATAATTATTTAATGGCTAATATAATTGTCAATGGTAGATTCTGCACCTACAGACGATCTAATGGTCTTCATCTCTATCATGCAAGTGTCAGTAATCTCCAATTATGGATAATACTTAATTAAACTTTAACCCGATTAGCGACCCAAAAGTTAAACTTTTCAGTTTGAACTGACACCAACATATGTTATGACACAATTTATACATATCTATCATTCCAAGTATACGCCGGCTATCTAAATTTAAACCTGATCAATGCTAAATATTTGATCGTTTCATAATGAGTCTAACCAATTAAGCTGGTAGAAGAGCTCTATCTAAATGTACATAGCCGCCATCTACGAAAACGAATTGACCAGTGGTATGTGAAGACTTATCTGAGACTATAAACAGTGCGGTATTAGCTATCTCTTCGGGATTGGTCATGCGGTTTTCTAATGGAATTGACCTTTTGATATTCTCTAATTTATCAGCTCCATTTTCTATCGTCTTAATCCAGTTATCATAGGCAGGAGTCCAACTTTCAGCAATCACGATCGCATTAGACCGAATCCCATATTGGATTAGGTCCACCGCCCACTCTCTGGTTAAGCCCAAAACTCCACCTTTCGAGGCAGCATAACCCGATGTATTTCCCTGACCTGTTAGCGCTACTTTAGAGCCGATATTTAAGATATTACCTTTGGATGTCTTTAGATAAGGTAGTGCATGTTTCACTACCAAAAAGTAACTAATTAAGTTGAGGTGCAGAGAGGCCACAAACTCCTCGTAACTTGACTCTAATCCCACTCCGTCATTGACACCAACATTATTGATGACAATATCTATCTTATTATACTTCTCTATAACCTGCTTGACAGATTTTTCTATTTGATCAGGCTGTGTGAGATCTGTCTTCACAAATAAGGCGTCGATACCCTCCTGTTTTAATTCTTCAACATATTCGAAGCCCCTATCATTTCGATCAATTATAGCCGGAATTGCCCCTTCTTTAGCTAACAGACGTAGCATGGTCTCTCCAATACTACCTTTGATTCCTGCTGCTCCCGTAATGATGACTACTTTATCTTTTAGTTCGAGGTTCATATATTAATTTGTAATTTATCAGAATTAATATCGGTATGCTGTTAGCTTCTGTAAATATGTAGCTGTAGTCATCCGACACGCTTAAATATAAGCTTCTCAATTTAAAATAATTAGACAAACGTCGAATGCATATAAAAATATGGTTTATAGATGATAGTAGTGCTCTGAAAAGCCGTGATTTTTACTAAAATTTTCAATATTTACCGCTAATTGGATATTACCTAAATTTTAGAAAGAATAGTCCATTAATTCAAATATGACTAATACATGAAATATATAATCTGCCAAAAGCCAGGCACATTTCTACTCAAAGAAAAGGACAAACCTGTTAAAGGACGTAATGAAGCACTACTAAAAGTCAAGGAAATTGGCATCTGCGGTACGGACCTACATGCCTACGGAGGTAATCAGGCTTTCTTCACTTACCCCAGAATATTAGGCCATGAGATAGGAGCTGAAATAGTCGAAATCGAAGACAACGACCAAGGATTGAAAAACGGGGACAAGGTCATCATCATGCCCTACATTAGCTGTCATAAATGCATAGCCTGTAGGAATGGCATTACTAATGCCTGTACTAACATTCAAGTATTGGGTGTGCATACTGATGGTGCTATGCAGGAGTATATCACTGTGCCGAATGACCTCCTGATATCAGCTGAAAATTTGAACACATCAGAGATAGCTATTGTAGAACCGTTGGCCATTGGTGCTCATGCTATTAGACGCGCAGACCTAAAGGACAGCGAAACCATACTGGTAGTCGGATGTGGACCTATCGGTATCGGCATTATGAAATTAGCCCAAATTAGAGGTGCTAAAGTAATTGCTATGGATGTCAGTGAGCAGCGCTTAACATATGCTCAGGATGAAATCGGAGTAGACTTCATCGTGAATGCACTCGAATCGCCTTTGGAAAAGATCACAGATATAACCAATGGTGATTTAGCTAATGCTGTATTCGATGCAAGCGGCAATAAAAGAGCTTTGGAATCTGGAATCCAATACATGTCCCATGGAGGCAGATATATTTTAGTGGGACTTTCTAAAGGTGACTTGAATTTTAATCATCCATCAATACACGCTAAGGAATCCAGCATACTATGTAGTAGAAATGCAACGACCGAAGATTTTATTAATGTAAGAGATGCAATCTCAACAGGACTCTTTCCGACTGATTCATTTATTACACATCGTGTTAATTTTACCGAAATGATCGATCACTTTGATCAATGGACTCAACCAGATAATGGAGTTATTAAAGCGATGGTGTCTTTCTGAGTAAACTTTAATTAATTATTTACGACCTGCTGATAATTTAGGCATGTTCAGTAGTAGTAAATAAATTCAGAAGTAAGAGAACTGTTGGTCAAGCTGATATGACTTTAGTACTTTTAGGTCAAAATCTGTACAAATACTTGGGTATAATTTAATTCTATCAAATACCTTTTAGGTTGCTATTTATCTGGATTAGATTCGTTACCCCGTTTATTGCCAAAAACCCTTAAAAGCGAGGTAATATTTCAGGGTAAACGTGTTCAAATCAAATTCAAGACTGTCAGTTAATAGACTAAACTTCCCATATGAATAAGGTCTTATTTGTAAAAATCTCTTTAGAATCGTAAAGGGATTTTTAGAAGTGGCGGCTGCCTGCCAGGTACCCGGAGGGGATTAGCTGGCATAGCATTTTTGCTTACTTTTTTTGCAATTGAAAAAAGTAAGGCCCGCACGGCGAGTGCAAGTAAGCTTTGCATCTAAAGAAAATGTGTTTATGCTTTACTTCTGAATACCCCTAATTTAAAATTCAGGTATCCTGTAATCATTATCTATGAAAGATTGAAGATATTTCTGAATTAGCATTGGTAAGCCCTTAATAGTCATTAAATCAAATTCCCATAGCTGCTCATCGCTCAATACGGTCTCTACTAATTGATTAAGTT
>Ga0209185_1002694_pt1 | contig 11560 bp, 12 predicted proteins | sample SidtaG_2_FD_187425 | JGI IMG/M metagenome (GOLD analysis project Ga0209185, IMG submission 187425) | Marine algal microbial communities from Sidmouth, United Kingdom - Sidmouth_Asex2 metaG (SPAdes) (version 2) | ecosystem: Host-associated > Algae > Red algae > Unclassified | place: Sidmouth... | reverse complement strand
TTTTTTTGTCTAAGGATTTTTTGAAAGCCGCACATAGCCTTAGCTACAGCCTGTCCCGAACCCCGATTCGGGATAAGGATTTCAAAGGATTCTTAGACGGAAAAAAGACGAGTATAATGGCACATGTTATTTAATTTCTTTCACTAAGTAGTCATTATTCGTTCATTTCAGTTGCCCACTTATCGCGTGCATCGGGTATTTGCCAGACTGATCCGCTGTTTTCGATACTCGTAAACATCGGTGTCCAATCGCTCGGACCAGCAGCCAAATCCAGTATCTCATGGCGGCGCAATTGCAGTATAATATCTAAGGGATTAATCATTACGGGACAGGCTTCTACGCAAGCATTGCAGGTCGTACAAGCGTGTATTTCTTCTTTGGTAATATAATCGAATAATGATTTTCCGTCGTCAAAATTATCTTTTGTGAGTGTCGTCGCGCCTTCTTTCTTGTCGGCTGCTATTAGTTCTAAATTATTGGTATCCAAGTGTTTGCCAATTTCTTCGGCACGGTCGCGCACGTCCATCATTATTTTTCGGGGCGAAAGTTTTTTACCTGTCTCACTCGCCGGGCATACCGATGTACAACGCCCGCATTCGGTGCACGTATAGGCATCCAACATGTTTTTCCATGTCAAATCAAATACATCATTCACGCCAAATTTGGGCATGTCATTTGGGTCGCCTACAGGTGCGGCTTCGCTTTCGGGTATCAAGCCCATCATGCTTTTGACCTCATTCATAATGTCGGGCATATTCTCCATTTCGCCGCGCGAAGTGAGTTTGGAAAAATACACATTCGGAAACGCCAAGAGGATATGTAGGTGCTTGGAATAAGGCAGATAATTTAGAAAAGCAAACACTACTATAATGTGCATCCACCAGCCCGCACGCTCTATAACTTCCAACGTACCGACACTCATACCACCAAACATTGCAGGTCCGAGCCACTGACTAATCGCAAAATTGAACGAACCTTGTCCGCTTACGCCTGCGGTGTGTGTCGCGCCTGCATTATATAGTACTTCATCCGCACCATTCATGCTGAAAATGCCGATGAGTAATAAAATCTCTGCGTAAAGAATCAAATTACCGTCGAGTTTGGGCCAGCCCGTCATCTCATCCATATGAAAACGTGGTACTTTCAGCAGATTTCGACGAATCAAAAACACCACAGTAGCCACAAATGCCCCTAAAGAAAGCAATTCAATAAAACTAATCAAAACCGTATAGACACTGCCAAGATAAGGTCGAAAAAAACGGTGACTTCCAAACAAGCCATCCACAAAAATCTCTATCAATTCGATTTGAGTAAACAAAAAAGCGACATATATAAACAAGTGCATCACAGCAGGTATGATGCGTTTGAACATCTTTTTTTGCCCGAAAGCAATCAATAGCGTGTTTTTGATGCGCTCTCCCCTATCGCCTTCGATTTTTACATCTTTTCCGAGTAATATATTGCGGCGCAATTGCGAATATTTGCGAAATGCCACTCCGAAAGTCGCTAATGTTAGTAGTATAAATATAATTTGAGCTATCATAAGTAAAGTTCATAGTAAAACAGACGTTCTTGTCTGTGCTGTATTACAAAACAGACAAGAGTGTCTGTGTTACGCCCCAAATATAATGCACGCATTGTAAATCTATCGAATTTTAGGTGAATTTTTCTTTATTCAAATTCAATTTAAACAAAATGGCGCACGTAACACAGACATTCTTGTCTGTTCTATATATAAAAATCATTCCTTTTTCATCTGCCGCATCAAGCCTTCTTGCACCACCGAAGCCACAAGTATGCCCGACTGATTAAAGAGATTGCCTCGTGAAAATCCGCGTGAATTGGACGCACTTGGGCTATCAATCGCGTACAGCAACCATTCATCCATCCGAAAGTCGCGGTGAAACCACATCGCATGGTCGAGGCTTGCAAAAAATACGGGTTGCGTGAGGACTTTTTCGAGGTGCGGACGGGCTGCCGTTGTCAACAGATTATAGTCCGAAGCATAGGCAAGCATTTGATGCTGCATTGGCAAATCCACCTCCGTTTTTTCCTTCGTTTTTATCCATACGTGGCGATACGGGTCGGCGCGTTGCATCATTTCGAGGCTCTCTACCGGGCGAAACTCAATCGCATTTGGGTGCATAATCGTCAGGCGTCTGTACAAATCCGGGAGCGTATCTTTCAAGACTGCAAACTGCTCTATATCAGGCAACAATACTTCGGGTGGCAGCACATTGGGCATACTCACTTGATGGTCAAAACCCGCCTGCCGCAACTGAAAAGAAGCCGCCATATTGAAAATTGCTCGTCCTTTTTGCTTCGCCACCACACGGCGAGTCGTAAAACTGCCCCCATCCCGTATCGTATCTACCTCATACGTAATCGGCTCATTTACATCGCCTGCAAGTATGAAATAGGCGTGCATCGAATGTGCCACCCTATCCGCAGGCACCGTCTGATATGCCGCATGTAGCGACTGTCCCAGCACCTGTCCGCCAAAAACCCTGCCCCAGGGCGTTATGTAATTGCCGCCTACAAAGGTTTGTTCATCTACCTTTTCTAAGGTCAATAATTTTATTAATTCTTCGACTGTTTTCATTCATTTCTTTATTTTCTTCTTCGCGCCTCTTCGGGCGCGTCGAAATCCGACATCCACTTTTCCTTTTTCTGAAAGCATAATCGCCGCAGGGCGTGTAGATTCAAATTGAGCAAAAACAATCACCATAATTACCGTAATTGGTATGCTCAATATCATCCCCGTGGGTCCCCATAATAAACCCCAAACCGAGAGCGATAATATCACTACTAATGGGCTGATATTCATCGAACTCCCCAACAGTTGAGGTTCCATTAAACTCCCTATTAACAATTGAATCGCCCCCACAACTGTCAGCACAATAATAGCCTCCTGAAAGCCACCAAATTGAAGCAGACAAAACAACGCAGGTAGCGCAGTCGCTACCAACGAACCTACCGTTGGGATATAATTCAATAGAAAAATCAAGAATGCCCAAAATACTGGTGAATCTATTCCAATCAACAATAAAACGATGTAACTCAAACTGCCCGTCAAAAGGCTTGTAAAGGTTTTTACGCCCAAGTAACCAGTAATAGAATCTTCTATTTTTTTTGTAATGTGAGTAAATTTTTCGTGTTCATTTTTATCCTTAAAAAGAATATCCAATTTCGACTTAAAAAGACTTTCTTCGAACAAGATAAAAAGTGCGTAGACGATAATTAAGAAAAATTTGCCCATAATATTTGACAACGAATTGAAAATCGGTCTCAACAACACACCAATATTAAAATCGGCAAATTGCACCTTTATCATTTCTATCAAATCAACATTAAGTACTGAACTCAACTGACTGATTATCAATATAATATTGGGTTGATATTTAGGATAAGATTGTGCCAGATAATTGATATTCCGAGACAAAACATTGGCAGCAACACCCACTATTAGTATAATTAAAAATCCGGAAAGCACCGTTTTTACCCAAGAAGGAACGTACTGCTTGAAAAAATTAATCCTATCTAGCAACATCTTCAATTTACGCATAATAAACCATAGCAATATCGCCAAAATAAGTGGCTCCAGCAAACTCTGACTATATATAAGTCCAGCAATTATCGCAATAATAATAACAAAAAATGAAGCAACATTCGTGATCTTCATAGTACATTAGTTTAAATTCCAAGCATCAAATAACAATGAAATGTCGCACTAAGGGAAGACGAAAAAAATAATCTACCCGTCTGAATTGTTCTTTTTCTCATATGTTTCGCTAAATCTTCCTTAGTGAAAGAAATTAAATAACTTGCCCCATTATACTTATTCTTTTCCCTTCTAAAAAACACAAAAAATAGTTCCGTAGCTATGGCTATGCAACGATTTTTTGAATTCTTTAGAAGAAAAAATTACGGCGCATTATGGAACAATTTATTTAATTTCTTTCACTAAATCTTCCTTACGTAGCTCGGCTATGCGCGTCAAATTTAGCCAAACATATAAAAAAATAACTTCTTCATTTGAGGTAGATTATTTTCTTCCTCTTCCCTAAACACCTTAGAGTTCAAATTCTACACAATAGAATTGGCGTTAAGATAGCAGTATTTTAACAAAAAAAAAGAATTTCAATTTTTAACCAATGGAATTTCATTATCGCTTGTCTCATTAAAAAAAAGCTCTATTTTTGCGCTACTGATTTGCATGAGTTATTTTTATTTTCAAATTCGCCTGATTTTTTTCATCAAAAATCACTCAATCAAAAATTAATTATGTCATTAGATAGTATACGCAAAAAACTTGGCAACAAGAGTGCCGATTACCTCCTCAATCATAAAAGCACGACCATCGACAAATCGCGCTTACACGTTCCGGGACCGGACTTTATAGACCGCGTTTTTGTTCCTTCTAATCGAAATATACAGACGCTTCGTAGCCTTCGTACCTTATATAGTCACGGGCGTTTGGCAGATACGGGTTTTGTCTCTATACTCCCTATCGACCAGGGGATTGAGCATACGGCGGGTTCGTCATTTGCACCAAATCCTGATTACTTTGACCCCGAAAACATCATCAAACTTGCTATCGAAGGCGGTTGCAATGCCGTAGCGAGTACCTTCGGCGTATTGGCAATGACGGCACGAAAATACGCCCACAAAATACCCTACGTTGTAAAAATCAATCACAACGAACTGCTCACTTATCCGCAGAAGCACAGACAGGTTCTTTTTGGTACAGTAGAAGATGCGTGGAATATGGGTGCGGTAGCAGTCGGCGCAACAATTTACTTTGGTTCGGAAGACTCTTCTAATCAAATCATTGAAATCGCAGAAGCTTTTGAACTCGCGCACCAGCTCGGTATGGCAACCATTCTTTGGTGCTACCTCCGCAATCCGGGCTTCAAAAAAGATGGCATAGATTATCACTCTTCTTCTGATATGACTTCGCAGGCTACGCATATTGGTTCTACGATTCAGGCGGACATTATCAAGCAGAAAATGCCAACTAATAACGGTGGATTTACTGCCCTCAATCATAGCAAAACCCACCCAAAAGTATATAGCGAACTCACGACTGACCACCCTATTGACCTATGTCGTTATCAAGTAGCCAACTGCTATATGGGACGTGCCGGACTCATCAATTCGGGCGGCGCTTCTTCGGGCGCTTCTGATATGCAAGAATCTGTCGCAACGGCTGTTGTCAACAAACGCGCAGGTGGTACAGGTCTTATTCTCGGAAGAAAAGCCTTCCAACGCCCCTTCAAAGAAGGTATCGATATCTTACACTCCGTACAAGATGTATATCTTTGCGACGATATTGATTTGGCGTAAGGGCAATGCTTAAATGCTTAAATGCTTAAATGACTCTTAATGAATGAATTTCGAATGAATGAGTGAATGAATCGTAAGTCTAATAATTCATTCATTCACTCATTCATTGTCATTTAAGCACTATTTCCCCTATCACATTTTTGTTTTTTTGTATTAGTGAAAGAAATTAAATAAGATACCCCATAATGCGAAGTATTTTTTTGTCTAAGGATTTTTTGAAAGCCGCACATAGCCTTAGCACAGCCTGTCCCGAACCCCGATTCGGGATAAGGATTTCAAAGGATTCTTAGACGGAAAAAAGACGAGTATAACGGGACATCTTATTTAATTTCTTTCACTTAAATGACTCTTAATGAATGAATTTCGAATGAATGAGTGAATGAATCGTAAGTCTAATAATTCGTTCAAAAACTACTTTTCGTCTACTCTAACACTAATATTTCTATTGGAATTTGGTACTTGAAACTTAGAATTTCAAGTTTTGCAACACACAAAATACACAACACTATGGGCTGGTTTAAACGACTACGAGACGGCATCACCACCAATACACGCGAGAAAAAAGAAATTCCGGAAGGAATGTGGTACCAATGTAAACGGTGTAAAAACACGATTACAACCAAAGATCACAGACTCAACAGTTTTATTTGCCCCGAATGCAATTATCACGAGCGTATTGGTCCGGAGGAATACTTCGAGCTGATATTTGACGGACGGCATACAGAACTGTTTAGCAATCTTTATTCTAAGGATTTCCTTAATTTTACTGACCTAAAATCTTACGAAGATCGCCTCAAAGCAGCTGTCGAAAAAGGCGGTATCAATGACGCTATCACGGTAGCGCAAGGCAAGGTCAATCGCTTGGATATTGTCATTGCGTCGATGAATTTCAAATTTATCGGTGGATCGATGGGTTCTGTGGTAGGTGAGAAAATCGCGCTTGCTATTGACCATTGCGTTGAGCATAAAATTCCGTTGCTTATCATCTCCAAATCGGGCGGTGCACGGATGATGGAATCCGCTTTTTCGCTGATGCAAATGGCAAAAACTTCGGCTCGCCTCACACGACTCGAAAAGGCGCGTGTGCCATATTTTTCGATGATGACTGACCCGACAACGGGCGGCGTATCAGCTTCTTTTGCGATGTTGGGCGATATTAATTTTGCCGAACCGGAAGCACTTATTGGCTTTGCCGGTCCGCGCGTGATTAAGGAAACTATCAAAAAAGACCTACCAGAAGGCTTCCAAACTTCCGAGTTTTTACTCGAACATGGCTTCCTTGATTTTATCGTAGATAGAAGCGAACTTCGTGACCGCATCACTACCCTACTCCACCTGTTTCGTCCCTCAAAAATTGGGGACGAAGTTTGAGTCTAGTGGTGTTGTAGTGTTGTAGTACGTAAATACCGCGACACAAAAATACAAAAACACAAAAACACCACAACACCACAACACCATTCCCATGATAAATTTAATCAGTGATACCGTCACGCATCCTACTCAGGCGATGCGTGAAGCCATGATAAATGCCCCTGTTGGTGACGATGTGTTTAAAGCTGACCCTACGATAAATGCCTTGCAGGAGAAAGCTGCGCGGATGTTTGGCAAAGAGGCTGCCCTGTTTTGTCCTTCGGGGACGATGTGTAACCAAATCGCTATCAGCGTACATACACGCCCGATGGATGAGGTGATTTGTGACAAACTCTCACATGTTTATCAATCCGAAAATGGCGGTTACGCCTTCAATTCGTGGGCTGGTATCAAACTTATCGACGGCAACCGTGGCAAAATCACCGCTGCACAAGTGGAAGCAGCCATCAATCCGCCTTATGATTGGTTACCGCATAGTCGTATGGTGGTTTTGGAAAATAGCTGCAATATCGGCGGTGGCACGGTGTATCATTTGGAGGAAATGAAAGCGGTATCGGATCTGTGTAAGGCGCGTGATTTGCGCTTGCACTTGGATGGTGCGCGCCTGTTCAATGCCCTCGAACAGACGGGCGATAAACCGCATGAAGTAGGTGCATTATTTGATAGTATTTCTATCTGCTTGTCGAAAGGATTGGGGGCGCCTGTGGGTTCATTATTGCTTGGTGATGAGGAGTTTGTACATCAGGCGCGTCGGGTACGTAAGGCGCGTGGAGGCGGTATGCGGCAGGCAGGTATTTTGGCAGCGGCAGGTATTTACGCACTGGATCATCATGTCGAAAGATTGGCTGATGACCATCGTCGCGCTCGTGCTATCGGTAAAGTTTTGGCTACATTGCCTTTTGTAGAAAATATCCGTCCGATAGAAACGAATCTTATGTTTTTTGACGTAAAATCTCCAATGACTGCACAGGATTTTTTGGATGAATTGAAAGCGCATAATATCCTCGCCGTTTCATTTGGTCCGCAAACGGTGCGTTTTGTGACACATCTTGACTTTACGGAAGAAATGTTGGAGAAGACTTTGGAGGTTTTGAAACGTGTCGTTGTGTGACACTTAATTAAGAAGAAAATAATCTACCCCAAATGAAGAAGTTATTTTTTTTCTTTCACTTAGTGAAACATATAAGAAAAAGAACAATTCAGACGGGTAGATTATTTTTTTCGTCTTTCCTAAGAGCAATCGAACATTATCAAAAAAACAAGGAGCATAACAAATTTGAACCGAAATCATGTAAAAATTGTTTGCTTAAGAATGTAATGTTTATTGTTTTGGTTCTTTGACGAATCCAGTGAAGTGAATGAAAATTTGGGCGTATCCCCCTCCTTATCAGTCGGGGGTCGGGCTATCTGGCACTCTCTCCACTCCGCTATCGCTACGTTAGGGAAGAGGAAGAAAATAATCTACCCCAAATGAAGAAGTTATTTTTTTTATATGTTTGGCTAAATTTGACGCGCATAGCTGGGCTACGTAAGGAGAATTTAGTGAAACATATAAGAAAAAGAATAATTCAGACGGGTAGATTATTTTTTTCGTCTTCTCTTAAGTTCAAACAACACCTACTATCCCTTACGCAAGGGACGAACAATCGCGAGGCAGAAAACGAACAATCACGGGATTTGTCAAAAAACCATTGTTTTTTCATCCCTTTAGGATGAATTCGATTTAAACTTATTCTTAAACTTAAACTTAAACTTCGTCAATGAAATTCAAAGTAATTAAAACGGAAGAAGAATGGAAGGAAATCCTCACGCCAGAGGAGTATCGCGTTTTGCGACAGGCTGGTACGGAGCGTGCGTTTACGGGTGAATACACAGACACCAAAAAAGAAGGCACATACGAATGTGCAGGTTGTGGATTTGAGTTATTTTCTTCTGAAAATAAATATCACTCAGGCTGTGGATGGCCTAGCTTTTGGGGCGAATTGGAGTCGGCAAGTATCTTACACAAAGAAGATAACTCTCACGGAATGAGACGAGTAGAGCTGCTATGCAGCAATTGCGGCGGACACCTCGGACATATATTTAATGATGGTCCACCGCCTACGGGCGTTAGATATTGCATCAATTCCGTCTCAATGAAATTTAAGCCAACAACGTAGTAAGGGAAGACGAAAAAAATAATCTACCCGTCTGAATTGTTCTTTTTCTTATATGTTTCACCAAATCTTCCTTAGTGAAAGAAAATAAATAACTTGTCCCATTATGCTTGTTCTTTTTTCTTTTAAAAAACACAAAAAATAGTTCCGTAGCTATGGCTATGCAACGATTTTTTGAATTCTTTAGAAGGTCGCACTGAAATATAGCCATTTTTTAATTAATTAAAATTATTTTGTAATTTATTTATCATTAAAAATGAATTATTTATAAATATTTTTTATTGTAAAATAATTTAAAAATATCCTTATTTCAGTAGAACCTTAGAAGAAAAAATTACGGCGCATTATGGAACAATTTATTTAATTTCTTTCACTTAACCAAACATATAAAAAAATAACTTCTTCATTTGGGGTAGATTATTTTCTTCCTCTTCCCTAACTTGAATGACTACTTGAGTTTGATTCTTCAACTTGTACTTATTAAGCTGTATGATCGGCTAAACGCACCTTCTTTCGTCCTTGCTTTCGTTCGGCTACTGCTCGCTTGTTTTTCAAGCGAGTTTCCTTCACACCTTTTGGGATGCCTCTAGCTATACGCTTGTTTTGCTTGACCAATGACTGTGATAACAACATGTAAAACAGGTCAATAGCTTCCTGCTTATTACGGTGCTGCGAACGTGTTTTTTCGCTCGTAATATGCAAATGACCACTAACAGACATCCGGTGGTTTAATCTCTTTTTAATCATTGATTTCTCACTGATTGTCAGCAAATTAGACGAATCAACGTGAAATAATAACATGACTTTAGAAGAAACCTTATTAACGTTTTGACCGCCCTTTCCGCCACTCCTTGATGTTTTAAATGATAATTCCTTTGTGAAATTTCTCTGCTCCATTTTAATAAATTTTTTATGGTTAGTGAAAGAAAATAAATAAATTGCCCCACTATGCTTGTTCTTTTCCCTTCTAAAAAACAAAAAAAATAGTTCCGTAGCTATGGCTATGCAACGATTTTTTGAATTCTTTAGAAGAAAAAATTACGGCGCATTTTGGAACAATTTATTTAATTTCTTTCACTTAAAGCCTTTTGAAAATTAAGTTTAAGAATAGATTAAAAAAGAAATTGTCTGGGACAATTATAAACTTAAACTTGTATAGATAGATATACGTATTTTTAGCACAAATAGTTCGTTAAAATTAAAGTTTTTACGCTACAAAGTAATTTTTTATTTATAAATTAAAAAAGGCTTTATAGATAATTGTTTTATAGCAAAATGTGTGCCGATTTGAGAGGGGAGATTGTTATGTATATGTGAAAGATTTTGATTGTGTTCTTTTAATGCGGTTTATATAATACATAACGGTATTTTTAGTAAAAAAGTTGGGTTTTTATAAAATAAGTAGTGGGACAAAAATAGGCTTACAATTTTGACGTGGTTATTTTTTCGATATTTTTTCTTACAAAAACCGCACATAGCCTACGCTACGTAAGGATTTTTGTAGGGAAAAATAGCGGAAAAAGAAACCGTCAAAAAGTAAGGATATTTTTGTCTCACTACTTAATTATAAAAAATTTGTAAAAATCAATTGAGTCGATAGTCCGCAATTGATAGCCTATAATTATGGGCAAAAATATTTGTCGGAAATTAAGTACACTGTTTTATAAATTTATTTACATTTTTTGACGTTTATTTTGAAATGAATCGAATCAAAAATGACGCGAATACTCACTGTATTTAAGGATTTTTTGGTGAAGAGTCATTTTAAAAGAAATACTCAAAAAAGTAAATAAATTTGTGAAACAGTGTATTAAGGGATGAAAAGATAATAAACGTTACATCTTCACGCCGTTATTTTTTCTTTACACGAGCCAAATTTGACGCGAATAACGGGTTATTTAAGGAGAATTTGGTAAAGTATAAAGGAAAAAGAACAAGTCAAGATGTAATGTTTATTGTTTTTTCATCCCTAAGTTTAGTGAAAGAAAATAAATGTACATTCTTCGCGTCATTATTTTTTCTTTAGACGAACCAAATTTAACGCGAATACTCACTGTATTTAAGGAAAATTTGGTGAAATATAAAGAAAAAAGAATAAGTCGAGAATGTACATTTATTTCGTTCCTGATACTAAACTATCTAACTATGAATTATTAACTAGCCCCAAATATTCTAATTTTAACCAAATACTTTGTAATTTTGGTAATGTTTTAATTCAGTTGTAGTCCGAATTTCGTATTTTAAATGACTAATTAGTTCTACATTAAGACTCTTGATTTACTGATCTTCAGAGAGTTATATCAGTGCGATTTAAATGTTGTTTTGTAATAATAAGACGACGACAAAAACTAACCAATTCGTACAGTGTGTATTTTAAATTTTAATTATTTAAATGTATTTATTTTACATTTAAATGAAGTCAGGAAAGAGGAAGAAAATAATCTACCCCAAATGAAGAAGTTATTTTTTTATATGTTTGGCTAAATTTGATGCACATAGCCAAGCTACGTAAGTGAAAGAAATTAAATAAATTGTTCCATAATGCGCCGTAATTTTTTCTCCTAAAGAATTCAAAAAATCGTTGCATAGCCATAGCTACGGAACTATTTTTTGTGTTTTTTAGAAGGGAAAAGAACAAGCATAATGGGGCAAGTTATTTATTTTCTTTCACTAAGGAAGATTTAGTG
>Ga0209185_1002691_pt1 | contig 11575 bp, 10 predicted proteins | sample SidtaG_2_FD_187425 | JGI IMG/M metagenome (GOLD analysis project Ga0209185, IMG submission 187425) | Marine algal microbial communities from Sidmouth, United Kingdom - Sidmouth_Asex2 metaG (SPAdes) (version 2) | ecosystem: Host-associated > Algae > Red algae > Unclassified | place: Sidmouth... | reverse complement strand
GGCGTTCTCGGCATGATTCTGTGGAGAGCCGGATGCGGTGAAAGTCGCACGTCCGGTTCGGTGGGCGGGCTGCGGAAACCTGGTCGGGGAAACCCGACAGTGGGCGCCGCAGTCCGACCCTACACATATTTAGCCTCGCCAGTAATCGGCTTGCATTATTACCTCTACATGATCGTTGATATCTGGAGCCGCAAGATCGTCGGTTGGGAAGTTTACGAGAAGGAGACCGGCGAGCTCGCGTCAGAGCTGATGAGACGTGCCGTGCTCGCTGAACAATGCAATCAGGCGGACCTGATCCTGCACGCCGACAATGGCGGACCGCAGCGCTCAAGTACGTTACGCGCGACACTCGACAAACTCGGTGTCCGCACCTCGTTCAGTCGGCCGCGTGTGAGTGACGACAACTCGTATTCGGAGTCGCTGTTCCGGACAATCAAATATCGGCATGACTTTCCGAGCGATGGCTTCGCGAGCATCGAGGCGGCGCGTAAGTGGGTCCTGTCCTTCGTGACCTGGTACAACGAGGAGCACCATCACAGCTCGATTCGCTTCGTCAGCCCGAAGGAGCGACATGAGGGACGTGACATCAAAGCTCTGAGCGAACGCGAGCGGGTCTACGAGGATGCCCGGCAACGGAACCCGTCACGATGGAGCGGCAAGACACGCAACTGGACGCGTCCCGAAGTGGTGTGGCTGAACCCCGAGCGGGAGTCAGCCGAGACGAAGAAAACTATCAGAAAAGCAGCATAGCTTTACCGGGGTGAGTAGGCCGCGGGAACTGCCCCCGCAGCCTCTCGCAGAACCCGGCGTGAACCTCTCGGCTCACCGGGCTCCCATTGCTCCAACCGAAAACTCCCCGCGGCCAGTCCAGTGCACGAACAGATCCGGACGAGTCCGCTTCACGCGGTCAAGCCACAGGAACGCTCTACCCCGATGACCGCGCAGGCGTTTGTATTTCCTCATGGCCCACCGCACGATGATCCTGTCGAAGTGCTCCGCGACAGGCTGGAACTCCGAGCCTCTGAAACGACAGTAGTACTGCATCCACCCCCGTAACCGCGGAGCGCTCGCCGTGGCGAGATCCTCCAGCTCCAGAGAACTACGAAGATGCAGTCGCCATCGCCGCATCGACTGACGCATGGCCGTCATTGATGATCGACTGACGGCAGGGGTGAACCCTGTGTCCGGTCGACCTCCACGACCTACGATAGTCCTCGGCCGAAACGTATAGCCGAGGAAGTCGAAGCTGACGTGCTCATGTGTTCCGGTGCGTCTGCGATCCTTGCAGTACACCACCCGGGTTTTGTCCGGGTGCAGCTCCAGCTTGCAGTCCCGAAGCCTTGCGGCCAGATGCTCGCGCATCGTGTTCGCCTCAGCCTCGCTCCGGCAATGCAGGATGCCGTCATCCGCATAACGGCAGAACGGAATGTCCTGATAATGGGTCGCCAGCCACCGGTCCAGCGCGTAGTGCAGGAACAGGTTTGCGAGTACCGGAGAAAGTGGGCCACCTTGAGGCGTGCCGACCGTTCTCGAATACTCGGTCCCATCCGGCATACACATCGGGGCCGTCAGCCAACGCTCCACCAGCAGGAGCACCCAACGTTCATCGCAGTGCTTCCGAAGTGCTTTCAGGAGCAGCTCGTGATCGATGTTGTCGAACAGACCGCGGATGTCGTACTCCAGCACCCAGTCACGCTCCCAGCAACGCTTTCGCGTCACCGCGAGCGCATCGTGCGCCGACCTGCCAGGTCGGTAGCCGTAGGAGTCTTCATGGAAGACGCCCTCCAGCTCCGGCTCCAGCAAGAGCGTGACAGCGGTCTGAGCGATCCTGTCGCTGACCGTCGGTACGCCAAGTACCCGCTCCCCCCCCGGACTTCTTCGGAATCGGCACTGCCTTGACCGCCGGGGGAAAGTAGCTCCCCGATGACATCCGGTTCCAGATCCGATAGAGGTTCTTCGACAGATCGGCATCGAACTCGCCGACCGTTTGACCATCGATCCCTGCTGCTCCCTTATTGGCCTTAACACGCTGCCATGCCTCCCACAGCAGCGCTTTTGGAATAACGAACGGTTTTGCTTTGCTCACGCGCTCATCCTCCCGAACGGGGAGTTGACACGTGGCTCGGCAGGAACAACCCGCCCCCTTCGCTCCACCACTATTACGGTGGCTTCGACGCTACTACGGGGCGATCCGCCCCCGGATCGTGCATCGGTACTTGCAGCCTCACTTTTCTTCGCTTGGCTTCTTCCCTTGGCATCACGAGCCCGGGTTCCTGCAGTTCCATGAACGCGCCTGAATCGAGCTCGCGCCACCTCTACGCCGGACACCGCCCACCCGGTAAGCAGGATGTCTGATGGGCTTGTCCCGAAGGTAGTTGTTGCCTTCGGTTTTGATGTCGGTATGTCAGTCACGACGCCTATATGGTGATTTGCTGATGCTCGCCTTCTCGATTCATACCTGACACACCCCATGGGTGCGCCTTCTCCCTCGATGCTCACGACAACGGTCTTTAGCCAATGCCGCTCGGGGCGGTTTGAAGCCGGCCCCTGCAGGCAGACTCCGGAGGGCCACGATTCCTCCATCACGTTCGCAGCTTCTCGCACATCACGCCGGGCTCCTGCCCTGCTGATACGCTGCTGCAGCACACACAACTATCTTGACAAACGCCGAAGGTCACGAATTGCGCACGGGAACCGATACACACTTTTTCGGTGGTTTGAGCAAAGCTAGAATAGCTCTAAACGCCACACTTGTTCACAGCCGACTGCTTGGCTTTAACTATTACACCTGCAATTATTCAAAGGCTTTACGTCCAGTTCAGAAATTGCAGGAGTGAGCAAACCTTGGATCGCAATCTACTTAAAGTTGTTACATTTGTTTTTGCGAGTATTGTGGTTTCTTATTCGGCGACATCTTTTGGCTGTCAATTCGATACTGACTGTTCGGTCGGTTCTTCATGTATCAAGAATGGCGGCCTGTATGGAGTTTGCCTTGGCGGAATGCAGCCAGGTAATAGTTTTGACCGAACACCCGCAACGGATATTGGCGGCGGGGCAGGCCAAACATGCTCTTTCAATGCGGATTGTCAGGCTGGGTATAGCTGCATCAAGTCGGGCGGGCTTTACGGAGTCTGTTTACGTTAGGGTTGGGGTTTGATGTATCGAACTGCTTGGCAACTTGGCTACCGACAAGACTCGCCGGCCACCGATAGGACGCCCTGAAGGACAACCTCAAGCAACAGTATGGGCGGTCCATAGCTGACATTGGACTGTTCTGCGTAAATTTGAGTGTAGTGCCGCATTAGCTGGCGTTTTGCGGTCGCTGGCGGCGCTGTCAGGGATTCGGCAAGGTTGGAGCTCTTCATCAGCGCGATTGGTCAGACGGTCGGTTGTGCGCGTGATCATTGCGGTCAGATAGGCCTTAGGATCGAAGCCGTTCAGTACCGATGTGTTGTCCAAGCTGCTTGGACTCCGTTGTGTTCGCACACGTGATCCGATGCTACTTTGTATATCATAAAGGACGTTATGATATACAATAGATCGCATGAGTGACCTTGTAGGCAGGCCCTCGAAGACTCTCCTGCTCGGCTCTGTAGAGCTGACGTTGCCGGGTGCAATCGTCGAGGCCGGCAAGCCGACGACCAAGCGGTTCATCGAGTTCTTCACTGCCCACATCCGTAATCCCAACACGCGTGAGGCCTACGGTCGCGCGGTACGCGACTTCTTCGCCAGGTGTGATGAGTACCGTATCGGGCCTCTCATCGACATCGAGGCGGTACATGTGGCGGCCTACATCGAACAGATGGGCAAATCCAAGGCGCCCCAGACCGTCAAACAACACCTTGCTGGGATCAAGGCCATGTTCGACTTCCTGATCACGGGCGGCGTGCTGGCTGCCAGCCCGGCGTCGGCCGTGCGCGGACCCCGTTACTCGACCAAGAAAGGCAAAACGCCGATTCTGCTGGCAGACGACGCCAGGACGTTGATTCGCTCGATCCCGACCGACACGCTTTCCGGTCTTCGGGATCGGGCCATCATCGCCACCATGACCTACAGCTTCGCTCGGGTGTCCGCCACGCTCGCCATGGACATCAAGGATGTGTTCCCGATGCATCATCGATTGTGGCTTCGTCTGCATGAAAAAGGCGGCAAGCACCATGAAGTGCCCTGCCACCACAGCCTCGAGCTGTACTTGCGCGAGTACATCGCTGCGGCCGGCCTCGAGGAAGGCCCGCTCTTTCGCACCTTGCGTGGCCGCTCAGACAAGCTCAACGAGAAACGGCTGCACCGTACCGAGTGCCTGGCCATGATCAAGCGCCGTGCGCGCCAGGCAGGTCTGGAGAATGCAGAGCTTTTGTGCAATCACACCTTCCGCGGAACCGGTATCACCGCCTACCTGCGCAATGAAGACTCCAAGCTCGAGCACGCACAGCAGATTGCCGGACACGCTGATCCGAAGACCACCCTGCTCTACGATCGGCGATCGGACGAGATCTCGCTCGACGAGGTTGAGAAGATCGGGATATGAAAGCTACTCATCGTCGCGCGAACAACTCGCCAGCCACACGTGGTGAAGCCAACGGCGAACTCGTGCATCGCGGCATCTCTTTCTTTCGGGGCGTGCGGATTTTTGCACCGGCGCGACGGGAGCGGACGATGCCGACACTGCACGTTCTCAACGTCATAGAGCGCGAGGCCCACTTGTCCGTTCCTCATATACGGATCGAGAACGCGCGCGTAAGGTAGTTCGACCGCCGGAATCATGACGATCAGCGCGTCTTTCTGCGCGTTGGTGAGGATCGAGAGGTCGGCGGGAACTTTAACACTCGCTGATATAGCTCCGCTATGCGGGATACCAGTGCCTGTGGCTGAGTAGTTACCTGCATATCTTGAATCCGCTGTGGTAACGAGATACCACCGATCTATTCACAACGTTCTGACAAGACCGGTCTTGAGACAGCGCTCGAGTAAGGAACATGGACGGAGTCTCCGTTGGGAAACAACCGCTCTCGACGATTATCGAGCGATAACCTCTCGATTGTCGAAAACAGCTCCGGACTGATCAGCACATTGAAGAATTCATGAGAGCCATCCCGCTACGTTTATTTGGCGCTGTGATTTTTGTTGATTCCGACTAATATCTCGACTAACATTCATGGTGACCGGCTTCCGGGATTGCCGCTTGGTCTAGACACCCAAAGCGTAGTACCTGGAGCCGGTCGTTTCTATTCGGTCGATCAGTCGCTTGAGCTTAAGTCATTGCCATTCCCCACCACCCCACCAAATCGCGTACAGGAAACACGGTTTCAGAGCCCACAAATGGTGAGTTTCAGGATCGCAATTCTGGTAAGCGCTTTCTCCTATGTACGTAGTGCGAACGCGCCTTCACGCGGTCAATATATGGGACACCAAGGTTAAGAATCGATGTCGCTCAGAGAAGTGCGCGACGACGTTGCAGGAGCGGGCCAACGATGACCGATACGACACTTCACAATCCCGACCGTTTTATGGTCGATTTGCGACAGATATTATCGCAGGGAAAGAAGCGCATAGGCATGCTGTTGGGTGCTGGCGCACCAGTTTCCGTTCGAGTGAACGCTGAAGGCAAGCTCGACGCGGACGGTGACCCTCTCATACCTGATGTTGCCCGCTTAACCGAAATAATCGTTGGCGACTTGAGGTCTGAGGATTGTAAGATCATAGAAAAACTTCTGCCCGACCTGGCCGACAATCCGAACATCGAAACGATTCTGACGCGCGTCAGACGTTTATCACAAGCAATCGGGACCGCTGAAGTTCACGGACTCAACGGAACCGCATACGAAGAGCTTGCTCAGCGCATATGTGAAAAGATTGGAGCGATTGTTGCGAGCCCACTTCCAGGAGAACCGAATGCTTTCACGGAGTTGATTTCCTGGATTGGCGGTACGCAGCGCGAACATCCAATCGAGATATTCACGCCGAACTACGATCTCTTACTTGAAGAAGCTTTCGAACGCGCAAGGCTGCCATACTTTGATGGCTTCACAGGCTCTCACAGGCCGTTTTTCGATCCTACGAGCATCTCTGAAGACTCATTGCCACCCCGATGGTCACGGTTGTGGAAGATACATGGCTCACTCGGATGGGAGGTGAGGCCGGAAGCGATTATCAGAACTGGTAGTCGGGAAGCTACGCAGCTCATCTATCCCGATCATCTCAAGTACGAGCAGATAGCACGACAGCCTTATTCAGCTTTATTTGAGCGCTTGCGAGGTTTCCTAACGACACCAGACACAATTCTGATCTGTTCGGGGTTTTCCTTCTTCGACGCGCACATCAGCGCGGTTTTGGACGAAGCCTTGTCTGCGAACACACATACCGCAGTTCTCGCGTTCCAATTCAAGCCTCTAGAGGAAGAGGAGCTGGCCGTCAAACTTGCCCTGTGTAGACCTAACCTAAGTGTTTACGCGCGAGATGGGGCTGTGATCTTCGGTGTCAAAGGCAAATGGAAGCCAGGAGAGCCCCCAACGGATGAATGGAAGAGCATCCGCCGCACATTCTGGCACTCGGGCGCAAATGGCGAGAGTCAATTCATACTGGGAGATTTTGCCAAACTCGCGCGCTTTTTCGCCTTGGCTCAGGCCACGGAAATACTCCCAAGATCCGACGTGAAAGCGGACGGCGAGGCAGAGAAAGCTGAAGCACCGCCAGCGGCTGATGCCTAGAATGCTTAGTCGCGATCCTACATATCTGGGCAGCGTCGAGTCGGTTTCCGGTTCTGCCGTGAGCGTTCATCTCGCTCAATCTGTCTCTTCAGGCCTCTCCATGATCGAGGGGCGGGCCTACCGGATCGGACAGGTGGGTAGCTTCGTAAGGATTCCGCAGGGTTATCAGGAGCTGTTCGGAGTTGTGTCGGGTGTGGGGGCATCTGCTGCTCCGCAGATGGGCGTAGCTCGCGAAACAGACACTGGTCGATGGATGGAAGTGCAGCTTGTCGGAGAGGCAATAAGCGGAGTCTTCGAGCGAGGAATTAGCCAATATCCCAATGTCGGAGACGGCGTGCACATCACAACCGAGAGTAGTCTTGCCAAGATATATGGTGCGAGCGAACGGGGTCAGGTTGTCATTGGCTCATTGTCCAGTGCTGAAAGCATCCCCGCCAAACTTGCTTTGAATGAGTTGGTAACACGTCACTCGGCGATCTTGGGTTCAACAGGTTCAGGTAAATCGACGACTATTGCGAGCCTACTACGCTCGATTTCCAGCTCCAACGAAGGGGTTGAGTCGTACCCAAGCGCTCGTATTCTGCTGCTCGACATACATGGTGAGTACTCGGCTGCACTATCGGATATCGCGAATATCTTTTCAGTCGATCCGCAAGCCGGCGAACAGGAGCTGCTGATGCCCTATTGGGCGTTGGACGCGTCCGATTTGCTCGACTTCCTCACAGGCGGAGTTGAGGGCGCGCGCGAGACCGCATTCACCGATAAGATCTTCCAGCTAAAGGTCGCTTCACACTCGGCTCAGAACTTCCCGGGTGTTCTAGAAAGTTCAATCACAGTCGATACCCCTCTACCGTTCAGTCTCAAGCAGCTCTGGTATGATCTTATCGATTTCGAAGTTGCGACATTCGAGGGACCAAACCGCGACCAGCCTACACTGCAAAATCGAGGCGATGCAGACCAGCTCATTGCTCCGACTTACAAGCCTCACGCGATGGGAGCCCAAGGGCCATTCTTGAACCAACAAGCCATCGGCATCCGTAGGCAGCTCAACCAGCTGCGTTCACTGCAGCTCGATCGGCGCTACAACTTCCTCCTTCATCCAGGCGATTGGGAACCCGCGCTCGAAGGGACAATCAACAAAGACCTTGATGAGCTGCTGGCAGGGTGGGTTGGTGGCCCCGAGCCGATCACAATCCTTGATCTTTCGGGCGTTCCCAGCCTCGTTCTAGAGCGATTGGTGGGCTCAATTCTTAAGGTCGTCTACGAGTCGATGTTTTGGAGCAGAGAAAAATCTGAAGGCGGCATTGAACGCCCGCTTTTGGTCGTGATGGAGGAGGCACATCGATATCTGTCTAGCAGCACCAACGGGCTAGCCTCCCAGACTGTCCAAAAAATCGCCAAAGAAGGCAGAAAGTATGGCGTAGGTGCAATGGTCATCAGTCAGCGGCCTTCCGAGGTTGATGAAACGATCCTTTCTCAGTGCGGAACCTACTTCGCTTTGCGCCTTTCCAACCCCCAAGATCGGGCAAGAGTTCAGGGTACATTGCCTGATGGACTTGTTAGTCTGCTTGACGTTCTGCCGGTGCTGAGAACTGGCGAGGCCATCGTAATGGGGGAGGCTGCAAAACTTCCTATGCGTTGCCGGATCACCCTGCCGCCCGACGAGCATCGACCTAGAAGCAGCGATCCCAAGGTAAGCGAGCAATGGTCTATCCCTCGCCGAGAGGAGGGATACGATCGGGTAGTAGCTTCGTGGCGGGCCCAGCGTCCTCGAGCAGTCATCAATACCGTTGAGATTCAGCGTCAACCTGTCGATGACGAATCAGAGGGAGGTTAAGAGGAATTCATGGAAAGATACTCTGTCGCGTCATCAAACATCGCATCCATTGGGTATGATGCCCCATCGCAAATTCTGGAAGTCGAATTCCTGAGTGGATCGGTCTATCAATACTATGGAGTTCCAGATAATATGCATGAGCAGCTGATGCAGACTGGTTCAAAAGGGCAATTTCTGAATACATATATAAAGAATGCCTACGGATACTCTAGAGTAGGATAAGAATAATTTGAACTTATCGAGGAGAAGATGCAGCTAACCAAGACGGATTTCATCCACTATCTAGGTTGCTCGAAGTCTTTATGGCTGCTTAAGAATGCGCCTGATGAGTACCCTCACGGCGAGTTTTCCGCATTTTTTCAGAAGCTGACACGCGAAGGCTACGAGGTCGAGCGCTACGTCAGGCAGTTCTTCAAAAATACCGAGGGTCGCGTTGCGGACTTCCAGAGGGTCTTCAAGACAGGGAGCGGCCTCTTTGCCCGAGCGGATGCGCTGGAAGTCGTCGCGGACGGGCGCACGGCGCTCTACGAGATCAAATCCTCGACTAGTGTGAAAACCGACGTTGCGCACAACCACCTCAAAGACAGCTGCTTTCAGGTGATATGTGCTGAGCGCAGTGGGCAGCAGATCGACACCGTTTCGCTTGTCCATTTGAATGGCGAATATGAGCGGGCGGGAGATATTGTCCCTGAACAGCTGCTTGTCTTCGAGGATGTCACGGAACGCGTTCGCGAGATCGAAGCCGAAACCGCCGCTGAGATAGACGAGGCGCTCGCCTTGCTCCGCGAAATCGAGCTGGATCGCGCCGGCTGTTCGTGCCTGCACAAATCCAGAAGCAATCACTGCGATACGTTCGCGCTCTTCAATCCCGATATTCCAAAACTCTCTATCTACAGCCTGCCTAGGCTGAGCGCGAAGAAACGGACCGAGCTCATTGCGGACGGGATATTCAACCTTCTCGCGATCCCCGACGACTACGCACTTACTGCCAATCAAAAAGTCGTGGTACAAGCCGCGAAGTCAGGCGCCCCGATCATTAAATTAGAAGGGATCAGAGCGTTTCTCATGGGGCTCAGATTTCCGCTCTATTTTCTCGACTACGAAACCTACGCATCCGCCACTCCGCTGCTTGATCGCTTGAGCCCGCACAAGCACTTCCCCGTCCAGTACTCGTTGCACGTCCTTCATGAGGACGGAACGCTTGGGCATCATGAATATCTAGAGCGCGAGGCGCGGCTCCCCGATCGGTTGCTTGAGAGACTAAGCGCCAATGTTGGGGCAGAGGGCAGCGTTATATCATGGCACGCATCTTTCGAGAAAACGCAGAACAGAGAAATGTCGCGCCTGTTCCCCGACTATTCCGACTTTCTAACTGATCTGAACGAGCGGATGGCCGACCTCGAAGATGTCTTCAAAGCGGATTACGTCGATGCCCACTTTGACGGCTCGACTTCCATTAAGAAGGTGCTGCCCTTCATCTGCCCCGACCTCAGCTACAAGGAACTCGATGTACAGGACGGTGCATCCGCGATGGACGCGTGGCATAAGATGGTGAAGGCCGAAACCGAGAAGAGCGATAGGATTGCTTCCGCCCTGCTTGGCTATTGTAAGCTCGACACCTTCGCGATGGTAGAGATTTATCGATTTCTAATTAAACTGATTGCTTAACCCTGGAGACTCCGACACTAAACGATGTCGTCCGCATCATTGCCATGGCCGGTGGCTTCCTTGGCCGAAAGAGCGGCAGCGAGCCGGGCGCGAAAACGCTTTGGCAAGGAATGGAGCGACTGGTGTCGTTCGTTGAGGGATTGCAGTTCGCACGCGCTCATCCGGAGACTGGGTGACTTATGTATAACGAGGTGGGTTAGTGAACCTCGGAGAATGGCACACGCATCCGCAGAAGAGTCCAAGGCCCTCCAAGCAGGGCCAGATTGCGATGTCAGGCCTATACCAGAAATCTAAACTCAACACGAACGCTCTGCTTCTCATCATCGTTGGGCAAGGGCGACAGTCGGACGCATGGCATTTCGAATCTTGGGATGAACCTCACTGCTCGATGATTTGGACGGGGGAGTGATAGTGAGTTCTATGAGTGGCGCGCCGACGATGGGTATATCTGCATAAAGGGGTAGCCCTCAAGAAACGGAGCAGACTGTACGTTAGGACACTCGGTTTGCTGATTTCGAGGCTCGCTGCGGCCTGAACCGACCTTTGGCAACCCGTTTGTTGGTATGCCAGCTGTAGTCACCGGTGAGATTGATGTGATCCCAGCCCAATGGTGTCAGATGCTGCAGTAGGCCATCATCGACAGCACCTTGCTCGCGCAGCGCGGATACCGCACGCTCCAAGTACACCGTGTTCCAGAGCGTGATGGCAGCCACCACCAGGTTCAGACCGCTGGCGCGATATCGCTGGTTTTCATAGGAACGATCCCGAATCTCGCCGAGTCGATGGAAGAAGACGGCACGCGCCAGCGCATTCCGAGCCTCTCCCTTGTTCAAGCCTGCATTCGTGCGTCGCCGCAGTGTCGGGTCTTGCAGCCACTTGAGCGTGAACAGCGTACGCTCCAGTCGCCCGACCTCCCTCAGGGCTCGTGCCAGGCTGTTCTGCCGCGGATACGCCCCGAGCTTGCGAAGGATGAGCGAGGCGGTCACCGTGCCGGTCTTGATCGATGAGGCCAGCCGAAGAACCTCGTCGAACTGCTGCTCGATCAGCCGCGTGTTCAGGGAGCCTCCGATCAGCGGTGCCAGTGACGGCCATTGCGAAGCAGCGCCAGGTACGAAAATACGGTGATCACCAAGCCCGCGGATTCGAGGTGCAAAGCGAAAACCGAGCAAGTAGCACAGCGTGTATGCGGCGGTCAAATAGCGCGGCGATTTGCCGCGGACCTGAACCGGACAGAGTTCGACTGTCCGGCGCGATGGACGTCGGAGATTTGACAGATCTGGGGTATCGGGGGTGACAGCGCGAATATTCTTCGGTAGTAATCGAGTGGCCGAAGAGACAGGCGCGACGCCAGCTCAGATTTCGC
>Ga0209185_1002687_pt1 | contig 11594 bp, 6 predicted proteins | sample SidtaG_2_FD_187425 | JGI IMG/M metagenome (GOLD analysis project Ga0209185, IMG submission 187425) | Marine algal microbial communities from Sidmouth, United Kingdom - Sidmouth_Asex2 metaG (SPAdes) (version 2) | ecosystem: Host-associated > Algae > Red algae > Unclassified | place: Sidmouth... | reverse complement strand
CGCAAAGAATTTTGACGCAAAGACCGCAAAGCTCAACAGAAACCAATCTCTTTGCGACCTTTGCGAAAAACTCTGCGACCTTTGCGTGAGATACACTTTTTCTATTTTCAGATAGGACTGCTATATGACATTTCTCTAAGAAATGTCATATCTAATCTAAGAATTTATTTTGCACATTTTCCTAACCAAACAAAGATATACTTATTTAGACTATCTTGCCAAATTACTGCCTTAGTCGCACACATAAAAAAAGCCATTCTCTGCAAAATACAGAAAATGGCTTTACTCATTTTTCAATATAGACTATACGTCTACTGCATAATCGCCCAACCTTCAGTCCAATCTTCTCCATTCAAAACAGCCCCTATGAAAGGCAGTGCACCAGAAGTCTCAAAGAAATCATCACCAGCAATCAAATTTGTAGGATCAGTCGCCCCATTTTGAAGCGTTTGAATATAAGAATCCGTTGTAGAACCAATCAAGCTATTCGTATTTGCTTCCAAATCTGTAAAATCTGTATCTGTAAGTTCACTTCCATCAGTAGCAAGTACTATAAACGCCTCATTAACAACTTTCACAATAGAATGCTCAAAAGACAAATCGTCATTGGCTATATGCGCAATTGCATCATCTCCCTCAACTTGTACTCCTTTTGGGTAATTTTTTACCATAAAGTTATAAAAATTCCCTTTCGTACCGTTTGATAAACGAACCGCAGCATTATCATTCAAGCCACTATCCGTACCAATCAAGATTACATTAGAGATAGTTGGTTTTGTATATCCTTCTGCATTAGGATTAGTCTCATTGTTATCAGACTCAATACCAGAATCACCTAATCCCACTTCCGTATTCAATCCTACCCAATACTGACCTTTTCCTCTCCATCCATCAATAAAATCAAAGTTATCCTCTGAAGAATTAAACGCTACAGCATATTTTAAATTAACAGAACCGCCATTAATCACGATACCGTCACCAGCAGAACGATAAGATTGGATGTATTCCACCTTCGTCTCCTCTCCTACTGCGTTCAATACAATACCTCCAGCAGTTCCTTCTTCACTACAACCTCCACCATATTCTACTCGAATATAACGGAATTTACCTGCATCATCCGCATTATCACTACCTCCATAGCTTCCAACACCACATGCGCCCTCATCCGAATCATTATTCGTCAAAGCATTACCATTGATTACAACGCCACCAAAACTTCCTGCTTCTGGCGTAAGCGAAGTGAAAACAATAGGATTAGAAGACGTTCCTTCTGCCGAAATAGTCGCTCCATTTTCAACCACCAAAAAGTCAATTTCATCATTAGGGTCAGACGTAATCACCGCCCCTTCCTCAATCGTCAATTTTTGTCCTGCCGATACCGTCACGACACCATTCAACAACCATTCTGTATCCGCTGTAAGCGTATAATCTGTTGTAAAACTTCCTTGTATAGAAGAATACGTAACACCATCAATTTCGACCTCTTGTACAAGTGAATAGATGCAACTTCCATCACCTACCGTAGCATCTTCATCATAATTTGTTGCAAGATAATCTATGCAACCCTCTATATCCTCATCTTTCTGACAAGAAGAGACAAACAGTCCTATACAGGCTAAGACTAAAACAATTATTCCATTTAAATTTTTCATCAATTATATTTATTTTGTTAAAAATACTCGTTTTATATTTAGATATTTTATTTTTGGAGAGAACGACCAATTCCTTCGTCGTCACGCATGCTCCCGCTATCCGTTCCAAACCTATCGGTTTCCACTACTATCGGGTCTATTTTAAATGGCCTGAACCCTTTTTTTGCTGCAATATTCCCTTCAACGCAAAGGCACAAAGAATTAGAACAAAATTTCACCTTGCACTACTTGCGCAACCTTAGCGAACCTTGCGTTAAAAGTGATATGAACCGAACGACTTGAACCACAAAAACCAAAAAAGCAAAGAATTAATATTGCCCTAACAATAAGTTTTAACAAGATTAACAGAATAGCCAATTGCATCACTTATATTTGTAGCGTGGCAATATTTTCACTTACTTGTAGAGTAAAAATTACCAAATGGTTTCAAAAAAGGTACAAAGGAACAGCTTTTTATAAAAAAAACAAAGGAAGAAAATGTAAAAGCCGTATTTTATGCCTATAATCCTTTATTTTTGTACCAATAACCAACTCAAAACTTCCGAACCATTAATGAATAGCAATATAAAAATCTTAGCAGTAGACGACGAACCAGATATTTTAGAATTTGTAAAATATAACCTAAAAAAAGAAGGATACGAAGTTCTTACGGCAAACAATGGCAAAGAAGCCATAGAAATGGCACAAACCCACAAGCCCAACCTCATTTTATTAGATATTATGATGCCCGAGTTGGATGGAATTGAAGTATGCCGTCGTTTGCGAGAAAAAGAGGACTTTCAGCACACAGTTATCGTCTTTTTAACAGCTCGCAATGAAGATTATTCAGAAATAGCAGGCTTTGATGTTGGTGGAGACGATTATATTACCAAACCCATTCGAGTCAGAGTCTTAGTTAGCCGCCTAAAAGCCCTGTTGCGTCGTCGCAATGTCGAAGAAACCGACCAACAGCTTGCTTTTGGAGAATTAACCATTGATTTGGAAAAATTCGTGGTTTTTATCAAGGAAAAAGAAATCAATTTAGCCAAAAAAGAGTTTGAACTCCTAACGTTACTAACCTCTCGACCAGGTAAAGTATTTACAAGGGATGAAATCTTCAATAAAATTTGGGGATTAGACATATTGGTTGGAGACAGAACCATTGATGTACATATTCGTAAAATTCGAGAGAAATTAGGGGATCATTATATCAAAACAGTAAAAGGAATTGGCTATAAATTTAATGACAATCTATGAAAAAAAACCCAACGCCCTCCCAAATTGCTTTAGCTTGTTCAGCACTACAAGCTTTTTTACTTTTTTTGCTGATCCTTCTATACCTATTTTTCTATCCCACCAAAAACATTCTATTACTCCTACTCCTGCCCCTTGTCATTTTTGCCATCAATTATTGGGTTGTCTACAGTGCCATGAACAACTTTATTTACCGTAAAATCAAGAATATTTATAAAACAATTCACAATTTCAAACGACCAAAATCAGACAAAAATAAATCTTATCCACTCAATACTGATATTTTAGGGGCGGTAGAAGATCAAGTCAATAGTTGGGCTTCCTATAAAGAAGATGAAATTAATGAGTTGAAAAAGATGGAGCAATTCAGAAAAGAATACATTGGCAACGTCTCCCACGAATTAAAAACGCCCATTTTCAACGTTCAAGGCTACATCAGCACCCTTTTAGATGGTGGACTCTACGACAATGAAGTGAACTATCACTACCTCAAAAGAGCCGACGTCAATATAGAAAGACTCGCCAACATTGTAGACGAATTAGAAACCATCTCCACCCACGAAAGCGGAAAATTAGAATTAGAATGGAGTTCTTTTGACATACTCAAACTGACGCAAGAAGCCTTTGAAATGGTAGAAATGCATGCAGATGCCAAAGACATTGCCCTTACCATCAAAGAAGGCTTTAACAAACCCATTATGGTTTATGCAGATCGAAAAAAAATCCAACACATCCTCCTAAACCTACTCACCAATTCCCTTAAATACGGCAAAAAAGGCGGTAAAACCTCCGTAGGTTACTACCATATGGACGAAAACCTCTTAATCGAAGTCAGTGACAATGGCATCGGCATTGACGAAAAGCACCTTCCTCGCCTATTTGAACGCTTTTACCGAGTAGACAAAAGCCGTTCAAGAGACGCAGGTGGTACAGGCTTAGGCTTATCCATCGTCAAACACATCATCGAAGCCCACCGCCAAACCATCAACGTCAGAAGCAGTCCCAATATTGGTTCCACCTTCGGCTTTACACTTAAACGGGTTAAGTAGTTTTTTTATGTGTCTTTGCCATCAGATTGTACCATCGTTCTTACATCAATTTAGCATTTATATGACTGCCTTAAATATTAGCTTTTAGAATTAAAAAGCCTTTTTTTAATTTGAATATTAACATTTTTTACTGATTTTTGCAAAGGTTATGACCGTTCAAAATAGACTTGATGGTAGCGGGTCTCAATGCGGAGCTTTGAGTATGAGCGAACAGCAAGACCCTGAGTAGCTACGAAGCTACAACCATTCTCTCCAAAAAAATCAAACAATTATGTAAAAAACGCTTGCAAAATAAAATTTTGACATTATAAATCATGAAAACACTTAACATCGCTTATGAAAAAAATCATTGTATGTAGCATACTCTTGTGCTACTTTAGTTCAATGCTCCTTATTGGACAAAATATTTGGCAAGAAATTGATATAGACAATGTGCCATTAATTCAAAAACTACCCACAGCCTATCAAGGTTTTCAAGTAGACCTTACAGAACTGCAAAATATTTTGGAGGAAACGCCTTTACGCTTTACACCGCAAGTTCAAGAAAAAACCATATATCTATCGCTTCCATCCCCTGACGGAACTATAGCAAAATACAAAATGGTGGAAGCCCCCATTATCGCAGAAGGTTTGGCAGCCAAATATCCTGAGATAAAAACATATGTAGGTATCAACAAACAAAATCCTTTAGCTCGTGTTAGATGTAGTATCACTTCTAAAGGTTTTCATGCTGTTATAACGGGGGCGAATGTAGAGAATTACTGTGTGCAATCTTTGTCAAAAGAAAATAAAAATACTTGTATTTCTTTTTACCTAAAAGACTCGCCCTTTTTCCCAGAAAAAAATGCAACGGAAGCAATTGAAGATGATATAGCACAAAACTTGCCATCATCAGATAGTGAAGAACTAAAAAGCATAGAATACGATTGCCAACTCAAAAAATACCGTATCGCCATTGCTGCTGCAGGGGAATACACCCAATATCATGGAGGAACAGTAGAAGATGCTTTGGGGGCTATTGTCATTAGTTTGAACAGAGCTAATGAGATATTTGAAAATGATTTAGGCATTCATTTAGAGTTAATTGAAAACAATGATGAAATCATTTATACCAGTGCGCTTAATGATCCTTATACTTATAATGCTGCTGGTGCTGCACAAGTACCCTCACAAAATCAATCGACCTTAGATACTATTATCGGCAGTGAAAATTATGATATAGGTCATGTTTTTATAATTTTTTCAGGTACGAGTGCCACTACTGCCTCTGTTTGCAAAGACACAAAAGCAAGAGGATATACTGGGAATCTAGAAATTCAAGGCGAACCATTCAATCTTGCATTTTGTAGTGTTTTAGGGCGACAATTTGGTGCTGTAAGAACATACAATAACTCTTGTGGAAATACAAATGATGAATTTTCTGTTGAACCAGGAGGAGGCTCTACTATTATGGGAAGTGGTGGTTTTTGTGCACCAACAGTTCAAGATTTTAGAGACCCTTATTTTCATAGCATAAGCATTCAAAGCATCAAAGAATATATTAACTCAGAAGAAGGAAATGACTGTGGAACAGTTATTAGTACCGTTAATAGTTCTCCTACTGTAGAAATAGATACACATTATTACAATATTCCTATATCAACTCCATTCATCTTATCTGCTAATGCTACTGATGTAGATAATGATCCATTGACATATTGTTGGGAACAAACAGATACAGAATTACAAACCATGCCACCTCTTTCTACCAATACAGGCAGCCCTTTGTTTCGTTCTTTTTTGCCTGATACCAACAACAAAAGGATTTTTCCGAGATTAGAAGCGATTATCAACAATGAAATGCCTACTTGGGAAGTCTTACCAAGCATTCCTCGTATCATGAATTTTGATGTAACTATTCGAGACAATAATTTAGAATATGGCTGTGTAACCATTGATTCTGTCATTGTAGAAACCATAGAAGGAGCAGGTCCTTTTTTAGTAGAAACACCTAATGAAAATGTAAATTGGTACATTGGTTTTAATGAAACCATTACTTGGGATGTTGCTAATACAGATGCTGCGCCCATCAATTGTAGCAATGTGGATATTTTACTATCCACAGATGGCGGTTATACTTACCCTATTTTATTGGCTGAAAATGTGCCTAATGATGGAATGCAAGACATTATTGTACCGAACACTATTGGCACTAATAATCGAGTAAAAATTGCATGTTCTGACAATATCTTTTTTGATATTTCTGATAAAAACTTCTCTATTGAAACACCTCCAACCTCTTTCCTTATTGAAGCAACACCGATAGAACAAAGTGTTTGTGAAGAGGATGAAATAACCTATACTATTAGCCTTAATGTAGTAGAAGGGTTTGATGAAACAGTCACATTATCTGTCAATAATCTCCCCTCTGGAACTATAGCAACCTTCTCCAATCCTACTATTACAAGTGGGGAAAATTCCCTCTTAACGTTATCAGGTTTAGACAATATTTTAGCAGGTTCTTATACACTTTCTATTACAGGAGTCAATAATAATGAAACAACAACAATTGATTTATACTTATCCAAGGGCATTCCTGAATTTACAGAATTGTTACTACCTTTAAATAATAGCGAAATTGAAGGCATTAATCCAACATGCACTTGGAGTCAAATATATGGAGCAGATTACATTATAGAAATTGCAGCAGATGCAAATTTTACTGAAATTGTACTATCAGATACCACAACGAACAATAGTTATACTATTACAGAAGATACATTATTACCTAATAATCCTTACTATTGGCGAGTATATGCATCAAACCAATGCGGAACAAGTATTTCTTCTTCTACTTTTGTTTTTAATACGGGAAGTGCTTATTGTCCATACATTACCTCCTCAATTTATGAATGGATTGATTCTATTAGTATTGCTGATGTACAGAATTATTCAGGACCTAATAATGATGATAGTGATTTTACAGATCTTACAATCAATGTTATTGCTGGAGAAAGCTATGATGTGCATTTACAACAAGGTTTTTTAGATGTCCTATATCAAGAATCTTGGGCAATATGGATAGATGTAAACAAAGATGGAGTTTTTTCACAATTCGACGAAAGATTTTTATCGGAGAGCTTTAGCTTTAATGATGATTTAGCACCTATAAATTCTACTATATCTATTCCTGATACTATAGAACTAGGCAAAACTACTCTAAGAATTGGGATGAGGTGGATAGATAGTCCTTCTCCTTGTGGTGCAAATAATAGTTTTGGCGAATACGAAGATTATTCTATTGTCATTCGACCTAATTGTGAGGATACTGATGATGATTTTATTTGTGATACGGAAGATAGCTGTATGGAGATAGATAATACGCTGATTGGTACGGCTTGTGATGATAATGATGCTGCTACTGTCAATGACATTTACACTGAAGATTGTGGTTGTGTGGGCATCTTTTATTGTAATGGCGATTTGGATATGAAGCCAATTGAGCGACAAGGTGCGCTTTATGCGAATAGTGATTTTTCTTTGGATGGAAATGAGACCTATACTTGGTATAATGAAGCAGATTCTCTACTTGCCTTTTTTATAGGGAATCCTTATTATTCTCCGCAACAAGTAGGCACCTATACAGTGATTGTAAAAGATCCTGACAATCCCAATTGCCAACAAATGCTTGGTCCAAAAATCATCAATAAGATAGATGGCTGTTGTGAGTTAGATGACTAGACTAATTTGAATTATTTCTGTTGTTTTTGTGCTTATAAAACCACAAAAACAACAGAAATAATACAAAAACTTAATCCTCCTGTTCCTTATTCTCTTTCAGAAGTCGATAAATTGTGGACTTGCCGATACCTAATTTCTTAGCGACTAAGACGACATTATCATTGTATTTATTGAGATAGTGGTGGATGATGCGCTCAGTATATTCTTTGAGCGTTACTTCTTCCAATAAGAAATTTTGTTCAGGCTCTATATTTTGGAAGGAAACCTGTTCTTCTTCAATATACTCGTCATCCGTTAAAACGGCTGCCAACTCAACAGTGGCTTTTAGCTCTCGAACATTACCAGGATAACGGTACTGTTGTAATTTCTTTTGGGCTTCTTTTGTAATAGTTAGTCGATTGATTTCGTTTTTTCTACAAAAATTATTTAGGAAGTATTCGGCGAGAATGAGGATGTCTTTGCCTCGATCTTGTAGGGGTGGTAGCTCTATGGGCAAACCCATCAGTCGATAGAACAAATCTTGTCGAAAATTACCCGCAGCAACCTCTTTTGTGAGACTTCGGTGTGTGGCGACAATAATGCGTGCATCAAATTTGACGGGTTCTGTCCCTCCTACTCGTTGGAATTCCTTTTCTTGCAAAACCCTTAATAGTTTTGCTTGTAACGATATGTCCATCTCTCCGATTTCATCTAAGAACAGCGTTCCTTTGTCCGCAAATTCAAATTGTCCTAACTTTCTAAATTGCGCTCCTGTAAATGCGCCTTTTTCGTATCCAAATAACTCGCTTTCTAATAAGTCTCTGGGAATGGCTGCACAATTGACTGCTACAAATTTTTGTTTCTTGCGTTTAGAATTGAAGTGAATGGCTTGGGCGGCAAGTTCTTTACCGGTTCCTGTCTCTCCTGTTACGACTACGTTTATATCTGTTTTAGAGGCTTTCTCTAAGAGCTTATAAATGCGCTTTATGGCAGGGCTTTCGCCTTTAATTGTTTCATTAAATTGAAAATTTTGATCTACTGTTTCTTGAAATTGTCGAACGTCTTTGCGTAAGTCTAAATGGAGCTTGATTCGATTATAAGTCGCTAACAATTGACTTCTCAGTTCGTCACTTTTTTGCAAATAATCATAGGCTCCTTGTTTTATCATATCTACAATAGTAGGAATATCTCTATTATTAGATATAACAATGACTGCAATGCTTTCGTCATGTTTTTTTACCTGAGTTAAGAACTCTCGTCCTGTCATATCAGGTAATTGATGTTCGACAGTGATGATTGTAGGGTTGAGGTGCAGATTTTCCAGACACTCTTTACCTGACGAAAAGCTATGAACTTCATAGTCAGGATTAAGTTTCGTAATGTATTCTACTAATTTACGATAGGTCGGGTCTTCTTCTACAACCAATACCCTCCTTATTGGATGCTTCAAATTTACCTTCATATAACATTGATATACGACAAACGGCGGGAATTGTTGGCAAAAAACGGTACATTTTTTCCCATTTTGCAAAAAAAGTCTAATTTTGGTTTTATACGGGTTTTTCCTATGTGAACGATGCTTGTGTTTTCACTGCTTTGAGGAGATACTATTTCTTCGTTTTGGGGCGTTAAAATAGTGTAAAACCATATCACTCGGCTTCGCTCGATGACCAAAATTTTTCAGCACATATGAGCCGTTCTGTCCTTTCAAAATAGACCCGATGGTAGTGTTATAGCTGTGAGGGGCTAAAGGTTTTGTGAGGCAGCTATAGTAGCGGACAGCGGGACCATGTGTCACGACGAAGCAACAAACCGTTCTCTCCTAAAAAAAAAATAACCGATGAAAGATAAAGCGATTACGGAACAAATTATTGTATCAGCTCAAAATTTTATTGTACAGGTTGTGGAATTTCCTTCTCAAGAAACAAGGGGACTGCTTGTGGATAGAGTCGATGTTTGGAAGTTTCGGAATAAACTGAATATGGTGCTGATTACGAAAAAAATTGTGGAGAGTAACAATATGAATGTTCAGCAAATTTCTTCGGATGTTTTTATGGCGCTTTTGGAGGAAGCTGGTAGAAAGGAAAATGTGAAATTTACTAAGATGTTTTCAAGTCTTTTGCTTGGGCTGTTGAATCCGCAATTTTCGGATAGCATTCATTTTAGTTATATCAAAGTGTTGGGGCAGTTGTCTGAAAAAGATATTACGATTTTAGAATCGTTGTATGCAGGAATTGATGCAGGTGGGTTTGATTATAAAACGAAATGTTTTGAGGAAGCCTCTGTCTGTAATCTTTTGGGCTATTCGCAAAGTAGTGTGCGTTTGTCCTTCCAAAATATTTGGCGTTTAGGCATCTGTAAGCGTCCTGGCGAACATGGTTTTTTGGCAGATGTCTATCAAATTACCTTTACAGATTATGGATGGAACTTTATGAAAGCTTGTAAGTTGATTAAATTTTAGTGCTTGGTTCTTGGTGCTGTGGTTCTTAGTTGTAGATGGGCATGTTTTTTCCTAATTCCTAATACACCAATTCCCTAACTCCTAATACACCAATTCCCTAATTCCTAATACACCAATTCCCTAATTCCTAATAAACCAATTCCCTAATTCCTAATAAACCAATTCCCTAATTCCTAATAAACCAATTCCCTAATTCCTAACACACCAATTCCCCAAAATCAATTATCCATCGTTCCTGTTCTATTTTGGGAATTTCTTACTTCATTGATGTGTTTTTCTTGGACTTTTTTGATGGCGACTGCATAAGATTCTCGATCTAATTTTGATTGTAAGAATACTTTGTAGTTGACGGGTTCTCCTGTTCCTGGCACGGATTCACGAGATTTTTCTATAAATTCCTCTATTCTTTTAACGATTTTGGTGTCTCGCAAGGGATCTGCTTTAGAACACAGTTCTTTGAGAATGCCTAAAAATTCTTTTTCTCGTCCATACTCTTCTTTTTTCAAATCTTGTCTAAAAATTCGCTTTGTTTCACTAATTCGATAAATCACATAATTATAATCACGATTTTCGTAGTGAAAAATCATATCCAATAAGATGATTTGTAATTGAATACTTTTGTTGAGTAGTTTTTTGGTGATGTCTGTTTGAGTCAAAGGCAACATATTTTCCTGTGCTTTTTTCAAATTGCCTAATTTATAATATTGTGTAGCTAAGTTGACAAAAACGAAAATATCGTAGAAATTTGTTCCTGACAAATCGGGATTGTCTCGAAGCTCCAAGAGCAGTTCGACCATCTCTTTGTCTTTATTCATAAAAGCATAATTGACGACCAAACATTCGTGGTACATCCACAAATATTTGTCGTAGTACTTTTTATTTTGTCCGTCTAAAGCTTTGTTTAGTTTATCAATGTATTCTTTGGCTCTTTCAAAATTATAGTTGATATGAGAGCAATTGATAATCCACAAAATCATTCTAAATTGGTCTTCGTAATGAGCATTCTCAAAGAATCCCAATTTTTCAAACTTGTTCAGTTGTTCTACCAAATAACCTTCTAAATATTTAAAATCTCTTTTTTGTAGTAAGTGAAAGCTATAGCATTTGTGTATTTTGAATTGTACATCTAAACTTTCTATAATATCTTCCCGAATATCTAAACGCTTTACAATATCTGCCAGTTCTTCTTCTAAAGCGGTGTCTTTTCCTGTATAATTGGCATTTCTTAGTTTGTAGTTGATGGTTGCCAATAAAAAATCGACTTCTTGTATATTTCCTAATTGACTATAATTGGCTCTTTTTTTATCAACATATTCTTCAGGATTAATTTTGTAATAGTCAGATGCCAAGCTCAATATTTCGCCATAAATAGTATCTAATAAATCGTAGTAACCGAATTTTTTGGCTAATTTTTCTGCTTTGACAAGATAAGCAGATGCTTGGTCATAATCGGATTTATAACGAAATACATTGGCTAATTGAATGATGTTAAAGACTTTA
>Ga0209185_1002679_pt1 | contig 11631 bp, 10 predicted proteins | sample SidtaG_2_FD_187425 | JGI IMG/M metagenome (GOLD analysis project Ga0209185, IMG submission 187425) | Marine algal microbial communities from Sidmouth, United Kingdom - Sidmouth_Asex2 metaG (SPAdes) (version 2) | ecosystem: Host-associated > Algae > Red algae > Unclassified | place: Sidmouth... | reverse complement strand
AATCGAGTGCATGAAATTTTTCTATAAATATGAACTGAGTAAAACGACCTCACTAATGGAGACGATCATGGATGAGAATCAAATTACACTAATGGAGAATGAGAAGGTGATGTTCTGAGTCTAAGTAGAAAATTACCCACTTAGGACTTGCCCATTTTTGACCACACAGTGCAACAACTACCTGAATTCATCAGTTTTAAAGATAAATTGGTTTATTCAGCTAAATATGCTTGATGATATTTATTCCAACCATAAGTATTATGCGCCACCTTTTGATAAATAAATTTGGACATTTTAAGGAAATAGTGTGGGTGCTGATGTTCTATTTAATATGATAATAATGGGCTTGGTATTCTGACTCTCGAAGTTGTAGATGCCGAAGGTTGTACGACAGAAATAAACATTCCTGTAGATGTAATAGAGCCCGAAGAATCAGAATTAAATTTCTATAATTATACTGCATCACCAATGATGATTTGATAATATTTTCTGAAGAATCAGAAATTAATATTGTTGGTATTTGGACACCGATGATGATTAATGTAGATGACTTTTCTGATTAATCTATCAATATTACTTTTGTTTCAGATCCAGATTATTGCGCTACTTCTGTGATATTAACTTTTGAGGATATATGATAGATGCGGTAATCTTGTCTGTGAAAAAAATAGATCCAGAAGTCAATAATTCCGCTGTTGAATTGAGCGGTACATATGATAATCAACTAGTTGATCTTGTAGTTTTAGTTTATAGGATATACTGCACTACAATAACAGACCTGAAATATTTGCAGGCACTGTGGCAGTATTTATACTAAAGTTAATTTTAACAATAGATTTATTTTACATCAAGTTCACCAGCATTAATAATTTAACTTAATACATAATTGGAAGTGAAATTATAGGATTAATAAGTGGTGGATGGAAAAGACCTCCGCTGAAAATTTCTATAGAAGCAACTTGCAAGTAATCGGAGGCTTCGAATCTATGTTGTTAGCTTCTATTGGAATAGTGTCACCTATATAATGAACTTTATTTCCAGTATCTGCAACAACTCTGAAGATGAGTCCACTTTATAGGAATATTATATTTGTGTGTATAATTTTCTTAGAACTATGGTGTAGAATCCTAATAAGCAAGCACTTTACAAGTATATATGTTGGATAATTATTAAATTCGTATAACTAATAACACTGTTTCTTAACAATGCAACATTCATATAGTAAGTGGTATTAAAAGATCTCATGGTTGAAATCAAGTCAAGTAAAATCAGACGTGAAAAGGTGATTACTATGTTATATGCGGATAAGAAGTTAAGAAATGGGATTAAAAAAATTGTAAGAATAGATCAAAATTCTAAATCTCATTTTGACGAAATATTTAACTATACACTTGTGCAATTTTTGAAGAATGTGATGGAAAAGGAAGACCTCGTAATCCGGGAAAACATCTATAGTTATCTTTTTGGTATAGCGAGGAATCTGCATCTTATGAAACTAAGAAAGGAGAAAAGACAACCCCAAGAATTATCAGAAAATGAAAATCTGACGCAGGCTGACGACATTACTATTGATCTAAAAATAATGAATAGTGAGAAAAAAGAACTGATTATTAAGGTATTGACCCTGATGGGAGATCAATGTAAGAATATACTTATGTATTGGTCTTCAGACTATAGGATGAAGGAGATAGCTGAAATGTTGGGCTACAAAAATGAATCTTCAGTTAGAAAAAAGAAATTTGATTGTATGAAAAAACTATCTCTCTATATGGAAAGCCATCCAGTTACAGCTCAGATGTTACAAGAATGAACGCCTACGATTACATAGATGATTATATGGAGGGATCACTTAATGGTGATCTACTAAGACAATTTGAGAGTATACTATCAGAAGATGCAGAATTGCAATTAGTGGTTAAGAACTATAAAGGGGTAAAACAACTAAGCAGTGGTATGCTTGAAATGGATTTGCTTGATGAAGTGAATGCTGCTGGTGTTGCCTATAACAATGTTGGTGAGAGTAAAGGGTTATTAAAAAAAGGCATAATATTTTTAGTTCTTTCAGCCACCATAGTGGTTGCATGCATTGTAATAAAAAATCGATTTATTGATACTGTAGATAGTAATAGCAACAAAACTTTCGCTAGCCTTTATCAAGAACCTATCTGGCCTGTTAAGCGTTCAAGCGCTGACACTATCCTTCAGTATGCTATGTATGAGTTTTTACAGAAAGATGATATAGAAGCAGCGAAACTACTACTCCAAACTGATACGCTCACTGATAATATTATAACAAACAGATACTGGATTTCTGAGATGTATCTTAAAAAAAGAAGGCTGGATAGCACGGCACTTTATTTACCTAAAGCCGAATCTATGCCTATCAAGGCAGAAAGGATAAAAGTAATTGAATCTTACCTTAAAGAATTTAGGTAAAGTTTTTTACTAAGTAATACAACCCCAGAAAAGAGAGTAAACCAAAAGTTATTAATAAAAGTGGCCTTGCGCTTTTGCGTTTCGCTATTAATGCTCCATCTCCTGTAAGAACAATACCTGCCCAATAATATGGATGCTTTTCGTCGGCTTGATGTGATTTTAGATACAATCTTTTAGCTTCGCTCAGTGCATTTACTTTTGAGCTACCTTGGGAAATAAACTTATAAAAAGATTGATAGATCTCGCTTGTACTTTGGTCTGATACATTCCAAGCAGATGATATGACTGTGTTGCAACCTGCCGCCATAAAGTTTCTCGCTAAAGATTGATTTCCTTCACCGATTGTGTTTTTCCCTTTTCCAGTTTGGCATGCACTGAGGCATACCATATTTGCAGTAATTGAATAGGAGCTTATATCATCGAAATATAGTTTTTCTATCTGATTACTCTTGCCAGATAAAGCTATGTAGTAAAGCGAAGGGTTATCATCTAAAGCTAAGCCATGAGTTATAAGGTGTATAATGTCAGAACTCTTAACTGCATTAGAAAAGTTTTGAATCGAAGCATCTTGTCCTTCGTATAATTTTGTGGGAAATTCATTGGAGATGAATTCAGATTCAGATTTTGCATAAGGTAGGTAGAGCAGTTTATTATCAGAAAAAGAAGGCGAAAATATAGAGACGGACTCGATAATATTATTATTGTCATCTTTTAAAATAATATCCATGTATGCAGATGGAGTGTAATAAATGTCATGATTTTCTATTAGATATTTTCCATTTGAACTACTCAATCCTTCGAATGGAATCGAATTAGTATAGTTATCCGTGGATATTTTTAATTGATTGAATTTTGAGATTAGATTTTTTGGATCTATCAGATTAAGAAATTGGTTAGATGAGCGATGTAATTCTTTAATATCACTTGGCTCTGATAAGAGAGTGTAGAGGTTTTCGGATGCGGCTTCTATTTTTTTAGTGGGTATTCTAATCAGTTCAGAACTATCAGCACTGATATAAAGTAAGTAGTTGTTTTCTTTTCCTGAGAAAAATGATAAATATAATTCATTTCGATTGAGGTCTTTTCGAAAGTCATTTAGATCAACGATAGGGTTAATATTTTCTTTTTTCAAAGAGAGCTCTTCTTTAATTTTTGATAGTTTTTCTTTTAATTCAAATAGTTCTTTTTTAATGCCAGGGTCATTAGGGTTTTCATTTTGTTTCCTATTTGCTGAAGCCACTAATGAATTAAAATATTTATATTCGGATACAAGTGTATCATTAGCATATCTTCTTTTTACTGATGATCTATATGTGCTCAAAAGTTTCAAGCTTTTCGTGCATTCTATTGTTTTAAATATAAGACTGTAATCCTTATTCTCTTGCTCATAGAGAAGATCTAATCCAGTCTCAAGCACTTTATAATAATCGGATACCGAATGTAGATGATCTGCCAGCATAAGATCTTCAGATAATCGCTTGTAGATATCATTCTGTATATTATTGAGTAGCGTGTATGCTTCCTCGATTTGATTGAGTTGTTGATATTGCTTTAATTGATAATGGTTAGAGATAATTTTTACTTTCTCCAGTTCTTTAGGAAATTTTTCAATGAGTTTATTTAGATCTTCTTGAATTTCAGAGACTTTATCGGTGGTATGAAATTGGTTATACCAATCTATTTTTCTTGTAAGTAATTCAGAGTACTGCAATTGATTCTTAGAGAATTTTTCAATGCTCTTAGTTATGTATTTAAAATATCTGTCTACAGAATCTTTCTTATTTATTGCGATATGATAATCTAATTTTGCAAAATCTACGTCGATGTTTGCCGCATTGTCTGGAATTAGTGGTAGGCCTTCGATAATTGAAAATAGCCTCTGCACATCTTCCCATCTTTTAAGTTTTATTGCAGGTTTAATTTGTCCTAAAAACCTTTGCAAGTATTGGTAAACGAGGGAACGCATTTGAGAACTGGTCTTCGTTTTCATTTTCTGAATTAGAACTTGGTTGGCGATTTCATAATTGTAATATGCAGCTTGATCATTTCCTTGAAGTGCATATATCTCACCTATGTAAGCGTAGATACTGAAAACCACGGGGGCTCTATTGCTTTCTTTTGCATATACTAATTCGTCATCGATTGCATATTGGTATATGGACAAGGCCTTGTTCCAGTTGGCTCTCTTTTTTTCAATATTCGCTATGTTCTGATAGGCGATATTCTTAGTACCATGAATGGAATAATTGTAATAATTATTAGACTTAATGCTGTCGATGATTTGTTGAAATATTTTACTTGTAGCATTATAATCTTCTAAGTTTCTGTAGTAATATCCTTCTCTAAGTTTTACTGTAAGCCCCATGTCAAAAGCTAAAGTGTCATTGTTCCATTTAGTATTTGTATATGCTTCTTTATATCGGGACAATGCAATTTTCTGAGTTTGGATATCTTTCTTAATTCTGGCTTGATATAGAGCTGTCTCCCATAAGTTGTATAAGCTTTGATTGCATGATGGACAAGAAGTAACTACATTATTAATAGTCTTCTCCATCGTTTCAAAATCCTCAAGTTCTAAACTTCCAAAATCCTTTTGTAATATAGTACTTACAGAATCACAGACTATACAATCTGATTGGCTAAGTAAAGTACCAATCGATAGAAATATAATCAGAGCAGATTTTATAATATTTTGCACTTAATAAAGTATGTGTCGTAAATGTAGTGCTTACGGATTACCTATTAGCATTGGTATGCTTGCAGCGATATTCAAATCTGGAGCGCTAATCTTATTTAATTCTATATCTACAGCATATTGTCCTCTAATATCAAGATTAGAACTGCATACACCAAAGTCTACTACTTGAATATTATTAGAATCGAAGTCAAGTATAGATGCTGGAAGACTACCTTTTGCTTGTGCTCCTATTGGATTAATTACTTTGGCATTAAATTTTGAAATTTTAGTATTAAACAGATCGTTTACAATAAAGCATCTTGACATTCCTTCCCAGAACATGTTTGGCATGCACTTAGAATTTCCTCCATTAGTGCCTCCACATACCTCGTCTTCTTCTTCATTATTTGGAGTATCATTGTCATTACAATCACAATTCGGGATAAATGTCTCGATAGCCTGACAACTTATAGTACTATAATTCCAATTAGCCGTATTGGGATTAAATTGGAATTGCGGCTGTGTAGTACCTGTAGAATCAGAAATTTGAATATTATCTAATTGATATTTTTTTATCGTTTCTAATTGGTCTGCGAATATTTTATCTCGATTTTTTTGATTGAGTAAGATGTCTGATGCTGTCCAATATCTATATCGTTTTCCATCAGGTCCTTCAAAAGTGAATTTACCTTCACCAGATAAGTCTTTCTGTAATTGTGAGTAGAATAGGTCTTCAGCAGATGGCTTGCATCCAATGTTGGCGATTAGGACTCCTGCGAGAATAATTATTAAAAATGCAATGGTGTTTTTCATGGTTTTAAATTTTGAAGATAGAATGAATTGATACAATTATTAATTCTAATAATCAATTTAGGAATTTTATTTGATTGTTAGAGTATGATAAACTGATTTTTAATTAAAGGATCATGATAATTAGTAATTCTATTAGAGAGCATAACTTTTTTTTTTTGAATATATGGTAACGAACCGTTAGTCAATATCAACATAGGACTATAAATTAAATTAATAGTCAGTAGGTGAAGTCAGGACATTTTCAATATCCAAATGAATGTAAAGTTGCAATAAAGACAGTGTCAGGAGCTGACTTTGTAAATGCTAAGCAGATATTGTATTTCGAATCTTCAAATATTTATTCTACAGTCTATTTCATAGATGGGACTAAAGTTACTTGCCTCAATTCATTAATTGAGCTAGAGGAAAATTTGCCTCAGTCTTATTTCTTAAGAGTACATAAGAAGTTCATTATTAATATATCTAAGATTGATAAATATAAGAAGAATGACGGTGGCAGTATCAAGTTGGACAATGGGGTAGTGATTCCATTGTCGAGAACGAGGAAGCCTATATTTTTTGCGATGTTGGTTAATCACTTTTAAGATCAGCTAAGAAGTTCTATAGTTTTTAATATGGTTAACTACAAATTAGGAACGCTGACTTATTCGTGAAATATAGATAGAAACAATAACACGAAAAAGTGTTATAGAACTAGTTCTTTTCCACTAACGAAATTAATGAGTTCATGTCGTTTACAAAGTTTATGAGCAGTTAGCTAATTAATACAAAATATATACTTAGCCTAATTTATTTTAGATCATAATTAATATTTATAGAAATAAATATCTAATTCTTGTAACGAAGATTGTTAACTAAGCAACATATCAATAAATCAATAAAACTTGAATCAATTAACTTATTATTTATAACCCTAAATCTACAAAACTAAACAACTTCTAAAAACCTAATTCTATTGTTTGTACGAAGAATTTTTAAGGACAGGACACAAAGTCTTGAGACCATTTCTATGTCTAATTGAATTATAGGAATTAGAATTATATCACAGTAAAGGCAATAACAATAGAAATATAGAAACTCAAATTTTGAATAGAACAAAAACTAAAAATCATGAAAAATAATATATCTCACTACAAGACCTTTTTATTATTATCCTTCTTAGTCTTAATCACAATTTTCAATTCTTGTGGTTCCGATGATGGAGCACCTGAGGGACAAATTATAGCCGCAAACGATGTACCTGTAGGCATATATAATGTCATCAGATATCAAGTGAAGGGTGATTGTGGTGACGATGGTGTAGAAGACTTGAATCCATGTCAGGATGCTGAAGATGATGTGGAGATATGTGTTAGTGGGACGATAGAAGTTATCCCTGGCATGTTAGATGTGAATGGTCTTGTGATTATCGCTAAGAGTTTAGGTATAGAATTTAATCTCTCTGTAGCAAGTATTTCTGACGCCTTTGAGCAATCAAGCATCGGCCCGTTAAGCGACCTGATTATATATAAATCAGGTAATGATGTATATGTATTTGAAGGAAGAGATCAATCGGGGTGTTATGGAATTATTTCAGCAGAACGATAATAGAAAAATACTAAATATACTTATCAAATAAGATTAATGAAGCAAAATTTATTTCATTTACTCATATAAAACATAATCATGAGAACACTTAAATATTCTATACTTATTCCTATCATATTGCTTATCGCATCTTGTGGAAAAGAAGATTCAACTGGAGGACCTCCGACATCAGAACTTACAGCTTCGTTCGAACTGCCTACTGGCGACATTTTCGAAAATTCAGCAGTTAGCTTTATAAATACTTCACAAGGAGCTGATAGTTATCGATGGGATTTTGGAGATGGAGGAACTTCAACTGATAAATCACCGACTTATCAATATAATACTGCGGGTAGCTATAACATAAAATTAACTGCTATAGATACAGATGGATCTTCAAAAGATGTAAGTAAATCGATAACCATTAAAGAAACGCCATCTACCCTCACTTCATTATTTGATATAAGTGCAGGTCCTTATGTCACCAAGAAAGATATAATACTTACTAATAACAGTATAAAAGCAACTTCTTATCTCTGGGATTTTGGAGATGGTAACACAAGTACACAAACGAGTCCAACGTTACAATATTCAAGTGACGGTACTTATGTAATAAAGTTAACCGCATTTGATTCAGCTGGGCAGACATCTGTTTCCCAAAGACCTGTAACTGTAACCAAAAATCCAGATTTACTTACTGCTACTATTATAGCTCCATCTTCTGTTCAATATGGGGAGGCTTTCACAGTACAAATAAATGGCAGCTTTAGTTCTGTTAAATGGAATATGGGTGACGGCTTGAATTTGAATTTGGAAAATACTGTATTCCCTTACACATATATAACACCAGACACTTATACAATCACAGCAACCATAAGTGATGGTGTCAATGAAAAAGTATTAACAAAACAAATAACTGCTCGAGTTGTAACAAAATCATGGAATGTTAGACTTAGTGGTTTGGCTTTGTCTCGTGGTAATGGAGTTGGAGGTAGTAATGATGGTGTACATGGTCTAATAGAGTTTGATGTAGTTGAGCTCAATAGTTCTGGCAATGTAATTAATACAATTTTCAGGGGCGATAATCTATGGGAAAAAACGGAGGCAGAACGTATACAAGCTCAGGGGTATCCTTCAGATAACAGCAATATTGGTAACATAAATATTTCAAGAGCAGTTGTCTTAGATGAAACAAAAAGAAAGCAAGGACGCTACCGTGTAGACTATACCACTAGGTTAACAGTAAGATATAAAGATAATGATTTTGCTGCATGGGGGTCCATTAGTATGGGGACGGAAAAGACAAAGAGTTTTATAATAGGTAGCTCTGGAGTTGTGAAAGGTGAACTTTTCGAAACGGATAGCGATGCTGGACGTAAGCATTTTTTCAGGTTACAGTTTATTTTATAATAAAATATTGAAGCATTTTAAATACTTACACAAAGAAATTAAAAGAATAGCTTAGTCAATTAGGCAGTCAGAAAGGAGTATGCTTAGCTTCTATATACATTAGTACATCAGTACATAAAAATCCATGTAATAGAAGCTAAGTACAGCTGATGACTTTTCCCTGGAAGAATTGATATCAAATTAGATCATGAGATATAAACAAATATGTCAATGTTAAGAAGATAAATGGACAAAGTCCATTGTTTTGGATTACATAATTAATTATAAAATCTGAATAATGAAAAATTTACACTTTTTGATGTTCATAATACTTATTGGAATCTGGACCTCATGTGGAGGTGATGATACTCCCACAGATCCTTGTTCCGGATTGGATGAAAATTGTTCTGAACTGACAGCCGAAGATTTTGAGATGCTTTGTAATGCTCAAAATTTGACCTTGGAATTTACCACTTCGAATTCTACTATGCCTTTTGAATGTAAGTACAAAATTAGAAACGATGATGGAGTCGTTCTTCTATTGAGCTTAAATCCGATACTCAAGTTGCTCTGGTGCTCAAAATCAATTTGACTTCAATAGGGAATTTTTGCGAAGCGCAGATTTTACTACTATAGATAACTTGAATGATGATTTACATTACTTTGAGACTTCAGCTTGTCGAACTGTTCAATCTGTCAAGGGTAAGACCTTGATCAGTTTAACAGGATATGATGTTACTGATTGTGGCTCTCAAGAAGGTCTTATTGCACTTATGAGAGGACAAAATGATAAGCTGCTTAAAATTCTTTCAAAGATATTGTAATTAAAATTTACTATTAGAATAATAAATAATTCATGCCTGTATTAGCACCTAATATAAAGGATACCATCTCAATAGCTCAGTCTATTTCTAAAGAGCATGCACATCCTCAATACACAGCTGCACACATGCTTAAAGCAGTTTTACATAATGAGATAGGCTTATCGGCAACACTTGCTACTTGGGGTTCGGACATCCATTACTTACGTGAGTGGGCAGATCATAGAATCGAAATGACTCCGAAATCTGGGACAATGATTGGAGATCCTACTCCAGATGATTCAACAATAAAAGTAATGGAAGTAGCAGAAATGCAGCAACTTAAGTTAGGTCATGATGAATTGTCTCCAGCAGCATTATTGGCAGCACTTTGTAAGCCAAATGTAGGCTTCTCAGAAAGCCAGTTAAAAAGTTTTCCTCTCACAGAGCAGGAGGTACTTAAGGGTTTTGTAACAGAGGGTGGCTTAAGCAATATTATTGAAAATCATAATGGGATAGAAACAGAAAGTAGTAAGTCAAATAACAATAAACAGCTCGCAGAGGCATTAGATACATACTGTATCAATAAAACTTTAATAGCTGAGGACGGTAAGCTTGATCCTATTCTCGGAAGAGACAAGGAAATCCGTCAGATGATTGAGGTATTAGGAAGACGATCTAAACCTAATCCTATTATCGTAGGAGAACCTGGAGTCGGTAAGACTGCGTTAGTTGATGGTTTTGCTATTCTTCTTGCAGCTGGTAAAGTACCAGATAATCTCAAGGGAGGACAGTTATATGAACTGGATTCTGGATCACTCATCGCAGGAGCTTCTTACAAGGGAGAGATAGAAGATAGACTTAAGAAAATAGTGACTGCTATCAAAGCAGAAGACAAAGCGATACTATTTATAGATGAGGTACATATGTTGATGGATCCTGCCGCAGGTTTCGGTGGTGCTGCTAATCTACTTAAACCAGAATTAGCAAGAGGTGAAATAACAGTAATTGGTGCTACCACTAATAAGGAGTACAGAGAATTTATAGAAGGAGATCCTGCTTTCAGCCGTCGATTTGATAAGGTTATCGTAGAAGAACCAGAAGTGAAAACCGCCATTAGAATGGTCAGTCATATTGCGAGTAAGTACAGTGATCATCATGGCATTTCATTAGATGTCGATACTGTTGCAGAAACAGTGTATTTAGCTAAAAGGTATATTAGTGAGAAGAAGCTTCCGGATGCAGCTATCGACTTATTAGATAATACGATGTCAGCTATTAAGATGTCTGAAGAATCATCGGAAGAAAAGATTGGGGAGTTCTTAGATATTCTAGCTGAGATGAAGATAGATCTTCCGATAGAAGATTTTCAATGGTTATTGATAGAAATAAGAAATACACTGAGTCCTGTGATCGCAGGGAAAATTGATATAAGCTCAGAAGAAGATATGCTTACATCTGCAGAATATAAGGCATGGCTGACAGGTGTACTCTCTGAATTAAAGATATCCGCAGATAAGAAAAGTGCTACTATAATTCCTATGGATGTCGCAGCAGTAGTAGCCAGCAAGACTAATATTCCTATAGGCAAATTACAAGGTGATGAGCGCAAGCGATTGCTGTCTATAGAAGATCATTTAAGAAGAAGAGTTGTAGGTCAGGATGGTGCCATAGCAAGTATAAGCAAAGCGATTTTAGAATCGAGGGCTGGTCTTAAGAAAGCTGGACAACCAGTAGGATCTTTCTTTTTTACAGGGCCTACGGGTACAGGTAAGACTGAGTTAGCTAAGACATTAGCACAGTTCTTATTTAATGATGAGAAGGCGCTCATAAGATTTGATATGTCAGAGTTTAAAGAATCAGTATCAGCAGCATTATTATATGGCGCATCTCCAGGATACGTTGGTTATAAAGAAGGTGGTTTATTGGTCAACAAAATTAGAGAGAAAC
>Ga0209185_1002677_pt1 | contig 11635 bp, 10 predicted proteins | sample SidtaG_2_FD_187425 | JGI IMG/M metagenome (GOLD analysis project Ga0209185, IMG submission 187425) | Marine algal microbial communities from Sidmouth, United Kingdom - Sidmouth_Asex2 metaG (SPAdes) (version 2) | ecosystem: Host-associated > Algae > Red algae > Unclassified | place: Sidmouth... | reverse complement strand
AGGTCTGAACCAAGAATTACGGCACAAAATAACCAAAACACTACAGCACAACCACAGCACTAAGAACCAAGAACCACAGCACCAAGTACCTACCTCCCCTTCACTCGCTCAAGAAAGTCGTCCCAAACCTTTCCAATATCAAAATCCATTGTTCTATCTTGTACAACTTCTAAGGTATTGTTGGCAGATTGTAAGACATTGAAAAAGAAGGGATAAATTGATTTATCGCCAGCATTCCATCCAGAAATCAAGCCAAAACGTAAATCCACAAAAACCAAATTACCATTTTCCTTTTTTTCAATCGTATAGTAGTCCTTAGAAAACCATTTTAGTTCTTTAATGGCTCTTGTCTCCTCTAATTCTCCTATTAGTTTTTCATTACGAGGAATAAATTTGAATTCTATGGCGTTTTTGGTGTCCAATAGCGAGTACAAACCTGCATAATATCCATCTTCCGCCTCTGCCAAACCGTACCACATAATATTGTTTAAGGGCGTAGGGGATGTTATCAAACGATCTGTGGTATAAGTTATATTTTGGGCTTGTAGGGCTTCTTCAAACTTATCATTGACGTGAAATTTGTTAAACACTGTAAACAACAGATAGGCACTACTCAACCCAAGTCCCAAATAATTGATAAATCGCCTTTTTTGGCTTGTTCGATGGAAACGAGAAGCGATGATGAGACACAACAAAAATGGTACAGTATACAAGGGATCAGCCACAAAAATGCTGCTAATGGCGACTCGTTCTCGGCTAAAGGGCAGCCAAAGTTGTGTTCCATAGGTTGTAAAGGCGTCCAATATCGGATGGGTCAAGATGCTTCCCATAAACAATAGTACCCAATCCTTATAATTGGCGGTTGATTTGTCTCGATACCATCGCCATACGCCATAAGCTATTAATGGAATAAAAAGCATTTCAAAGAAAAAAGCATGGCTCGCTCCTCGATGAAAGGAAAGTTTGGAAATGGAATCAAGAAAAGGGAAAAACAGAACGTCTAAGTCGGGGATAGTTCCGCCGATTCCGCCCCAAATCATTGCTTTGTTGCCTATTTTTTTGCCCAAAACAGCTTCTCCTACTGCTGCGCCTAATGTAATTTGTGTTATAGAATCCAAATGTTATTGTTTTTTAAATTTAGAGCTTATTGGGACTTTGAATTTAAAAGTAAAAATAATGTATTTTTTGACTGAATGAAGCGTTTTTTGAAGTTCGTAGCAGGGCTACGGTGCTGAAAAAAAGGTAAAATTCAGGTGAAAAAGACACATTTTTGATTTAAATCTGAAAGTTCCAACAAGCTCTTATAGTTGAGACCATGAAAAATAGCCCTGATAGTAGTGGTATGGCAAAGTAGTTTAAGTCGTTTCTGTGGTTTAAGTAGTTTAAGTGGTTGCGGTTCATACTTGTTTGTCTCTGGTTGCTCCTTTTGCCATAGGAACGGATAGCAGGACCGAACGTAACGACGAAGCGATTAACCTTTCGCTCCTTATTTTGTTTAGTTAAACAGCAAAGTCTTAAATTAGTTAATCAGTCTCTACAAAAAACGCTAAGACACAGATGGCTTCCTAAAGATAATTCCTAAATTGTCTCTCGGTCATTGAGCGAAGTCAAAATGAAATAACATAAACAACAAAAAACCCTTATCTTTGTCCTCCGAATGAAAGAATCTGTAAAAATAATATTAGCTGACTCTCAGTACATCACCAGCATGGGGCTTCGGTATCTGCTTTCTCAGACCGAAAACCTCAAAGTTGTGGATGTTGTAAGCAATCACACGGACTTATTGGATAGTATCCAGACCAATAAGGCTAATCTTGTAATTTTGGATTACAACCAACCAGATTCTTTTCAACTAAAAGACATTCCCGATATTGTAAAAAGGCATCCTGAGACCCATATACTTATCATCTCTTCTGATGATTTAAAACAAAATATACGCCAAACTATTCAATATGGTATAAAAGGTTTTCTGACCAAGAAATGCCGAGAAGATGAATTGCATACCGCTATTCAAACAATTTTAAGTGGTGGAAAGTTTTTTTGTGATCGAGTGCTTGATATAATCACAGAAGATGTAAGCAAACAAGATGAGCTTAGTCGTGACTTTGAGTCGTTGACAGAGCGAGAAAAAGAGATTGTTTTGTTGGTTGCGGACAGTCTGAGTACCAAACAAATAGCCGAAAAGCTTTTTTTAAGCCCACATACGGTCTCCACTCACCGAAAAAATGCCTTAAAAAAACTAAAAATCAATTCTGTTCCAGAATTAATTAAATTTGTGATTCACGAAGAGTTAAAGAAATTATGAAAACAACTTAATGTATTGACTCAACGTTTTAGACAAATACAAAAACCACTACAACCAAATCCATGTTTGAAGTTCTTGCCATTTTACTGCGTTGGAAAAAACCCATCTTACTCGTTACCCTTTTAGCAGCAATTCTTAGTGCGGGTATTTCGTTTTTGCTACCCAATTATTACGAATCTGTTGTTGTTTTTCAGCCCTCTAATCCTGGTTTGTTGGATCGGAGCATCTTCAAAAAAGAATCTCCTGATAAGCCTGTCTATATGTTTGGAACAAAAACAGACATTGATAGAATCTTGTCTTTGGGCGAATCGGCTTCTATTGTGGGTTATGCCATTGAACAGTATAAATTGTACGATCATTATGAGATTGATCCCAATGGACGAGATGCGGAATTTAAGGTGGGCAAACAGTTTTTGAAGAACTACGAAATCTTAAAAAACTCGAAAGGTGCTGTCGAAATTCGCTTAATGGATCAAAATCCACAAAATGCCGCAGATTGGGCAAATGATTTGGCGAATAAGATTGATAAGCTGAACATGGACATCATTTTTGGAAAGAAAAGGGATCAGGTGGCGATGTTGGAGGCAGAGGTACAAAATAAGTCAAAATCCGTTGCAAAATTAACGGATAGTCTACAGCGTATGGTCAAGACAAAGCCAAATGACACGATTGGCCACAATATTCTCAGAAGTTTTTTGACCAATAATGTGGAGGATTTGAAAGAAGCGCAGTCAAGTTATGACCAAAGCAAGGCGATTATTAGCAAGGACATCAAGACGCTTTTCTATTTTGAACACGCTGTTCCTGCCAAGAGAAAGGCTAAACCCGTTCGGTCTATGATTGTATTGGGCTGTACCCTTTTCGCTTTTGTTTTGATGCTCTTAGTCGCTATCTTTGCCGAAAAATATAAAGAACATCAAGCTTCGCTTTAGTTTTTGTGGTTTTTGTGGTTTAAGTAGTTTTTGTAGTTTAAGTCTTTGTACAATCTGTGGAATCCACTGCATCCGACAAAATCCGTGATTCAAGGCTTTGTGGCCTGGGTCTTTTTTGAACCGACTGATACACTAATCTACTGATTGCTAAAAAGGAGCGAAAGGTTTGGAGCTTCGTCGTTATGTTCTGTCCTGCTATCCGTTCTTATGGCAAAAGGAGCAACCAGATACAATAAGTATGAACCACAACTACTTAAACGACTTAAACCACAAAAACTACTTAAACTATTTTGCCATACCACTGCTATCAGGGCTATTTTTCACAGTCTCTATCATAATTTTCTTTTACTGATTTACCAATACACATTAATGAATATTACACCCGAAATATCTGAAAAACTAAAACAATTATCTGAAAAGTATGAAGCAATGGGCCAAGACATGCTTTCTTATTTAGAAGGCTTATTGTATGCAGATACGATTACTTATTGGGATTATATACAATTGGATGTCTTACTTAATCTCCAAAAAACAGAAACATCTTTTGAGGATGAAGTAATTTTTTTAACGTACCATCAAATCACAGAACTCTACTTTAAATTGATTTTGCATGCCATCAACATCATTGCGGATGATTTGGACTTGACCCCAAAAATATTCGTTTTACAACTCAAGCGAATCAATACCTATTTTGACCAATTGATTAATTCTTTTGATATTATGATTGATGGAATGGATAAGGAACAGTTTTTAAAATTTAGAATGTCCTTATTGCCTGCAAGTGGTTTTCAATCTGCACAATTTAGAATGATTGAAGTTTGTTCGACTAATATTGACAATCTTATCCATGTGTCCTCTCGTCCTCAATTACTGAAAAGCGAGGATATTAGTGAGAAATATGAGTATTTGTACTGGAAACGAGGGGCAACAGAGTTGGCAACAGGTAAAAAGACTTTGACTTTAAAACAATTTGAGCAAAAATACAGTAAAAGCTTTATAAGTCTTATTCGTAGCTTTTACCACAAAAACCTTTGGGAACGTTACAAACAACTAGATGAGGAAGGTCGTCAGAATGAGGTATTGATTCAGGAATTACGTAGACTTGATGTCAGAGCCAATATTTTGTGGCCTTTAGCCCATTTTCGCTCTGCTGCTCGTTATTTGCAAAAAGATACGGCAGATATTGCGGCAACAGGTGGCACGAATTGGCAAGAGTATTTGCCTCCTAAAAATCAGCTAATCACTTTTTTTCCTGAACTTTGGACAGAAGAAGAACGACAAGATTGGGGCAAAAGAAGCAATTTTGAGGCTTTATAGCTTTACGACTTGAGCATTTTTGGACTTGTTCATAAAAAACACTATATTTGTTTTGTTAATGGTAAAGTACATTTTATCATTATTTAGGAATGGGAAGAAAAACTCATACTTCCATCATTCATTAGAAGAGAACTTCGTTAAAGTCTGCCAAACATTTTTGTCCTCAATCACATAAGTAGCTTATATTCTGAGTACAAACCTGTTGTTTTTTGGCAAGAAACTTATATCCCCATAAAACACCGAAAATACTCCATACTTATTTCGATTCTCTCCAACAATACATTGACATTGTACTATCAAATAATCTGACTGGATAATCAGATAGCTTTATTGTTTATTTTTGATTGAGTAAAAATAAATACGCATGCTGTTTCGTTTAAATGTTGCTTAATGGCACTACTATCTTTATTGAACGAGCATCTTTCCAGTCAACAACTTAATGATTTAATGGAATACAATACTTCCCAGACTATGCTAATATTTAGAGAATATGGGCGTAATATCCAAAAACTGGTAGAATATGCCGTAGAGGTTGAAGATGACGAAAAACGCAATGCCATCGTCAATTATATTATTGGGCTTATGGGTCAAATGAACCCTCATTTAAAAAATGTAGAGCAGTTTCGACACAAATTATGGGATCATATTTTTATGATTTCTCAGTTTAAATTAGAAGCAGATAATCCTTATCCTGATTTTGAGCCAATTCACCAAGAAGATATTCCACGTTTACCATACCCAAAGTCCAATTTGCGTTTCAAGCATTATGGAAAAAATGTAGAGCAATTGATTGACAAGGCGGTTGCTATGGAAGACCTTGATAAGCAAAAAGAATTTGCTAAAATTATTGGCAACTACATGAAGATGGTTTATAGAAACAACAATAGTGATAATGTTGATGATGAAACCATTCGAGAAGATTTGCATTTTCTTTCTGAGGGACAATTGCAATTAGATGATTCTTCAAATTTAGACCGTCTTTCTCGTTCTAATAGAAACAAGAATAAGAAACACTCGAACGAAAATAGCAGTGGGAATAACAGAAATAGCAGTGGTGGCTATCGTTCTCAATCTAATAGTTATTCTAATAATAACAATAGTAATAGTGGCTACAGAAGTAATAGCAATAGAAGAAGCAATAATAACAGTAGTAGCAGCAACAATAACAATAATCGTAACAAGAAATATAGAAGATAAATAAATGCAAAAAAACTCATTTGAAGTTATTGGGGGCAACCCACTAAAAGGTATCATAACTCCACAAGGAGCGAAAAACGAAGCATTACAAGTATTGTGTGCAGTGTTGATGACAGAGGAAAAAGTAACCATCTCTAATCTACCGAATATTTTAGATGTCAATTTACTCATAGACCTTTTAAAATCCTTGGGCGTAAAAGTCAAAAAGAATAGCAAACATAGCTATACTTTTGAAGCCAAAGACATTAAATTGAGTATGCTCAAAAAAGCAACTTACCGCAAAAAGGCCAGTAAAATTCGGGGTTCTGTCATGACATTGGGTCCTTTGTTAGCTCGATTTGACGAAGCATTTGTACCCAAACCAGGAGGCGATAAAATTGGTCGTCGTCGTATTGACACCCACCTTTTAGGTTTTCAAAAATTAGGGGCAACCTTCGATTTCAATGCTGATGAAAATGTCTTTGCCATCAATTCTAAAAATCTTAAAGGAACGTATATTCATTTAGAGGAGGCATCCGTAACAGGAACAGCCAATATAGTTATGGCTGCCGTTTTAGCCAAAGGCAAAACCACAATTTACAACGCAGCTTGTGAACCTTACCTTCAACAGCTTTGTAAGATGCTCAATAGTATGGGCGCAAAAATAACAGGTATTGGTTCTAATATGCTTCATGTTCGAGGGGTTAAAGAATTGGGTGGCACAACGCATAAATGCTTGCCTGATATGATTGAAATTGGTAGTTTCATTGGATTAGCAGCATTGACGCAATCAGAAATTACCATTAAAGAGGTAGGTTATGAGCATTTAGGAATCATGCCTACTGTCTTTGGAAAGTTGGGGATTGAAATGGAATTGCAAGGAGACGATTTATACATTCCAGCACAGCCTTCTTACGAAATTACCAAATTTATTGATGGGTCTATTTTGACAATTGCAGATGCTCCTTGGCCTGGCTTTACACCTGATTTATTGAGTATTGTTTTGGTTGTCGCCACGCAAGCTAAAGGCAGTTTGCTCATTCATCAAAAGATGTTTGAAAGTCGACTTTTCTTTGTGGATAAACTGATTGATATGGGCGCACAAATTATTCTTTGTGATCCGCATAGAGCCGTTGTCATTGGACTGAACCGAGAACAAACTTTACGAGGTATCGGTATGTCTTCACCCGATATTCGTGCAGGTATCGCTTTGTTAATGGCTGCTTTGTCTGCTAAAGGCAAGAGTGTTATCAGCAATATTAATCAAATTGATCGAGGCTATCAAGATATTGATGGACGCTTGCGCAAATTGGGGGCGGATATTAAAAGGGTTTAGAGCTTGTTGGAACATACGAAGAAATAAAAAACAAAGGAAGATTGGTCTACCAATCAAGTTATAATAATTTGTTACTGTGGCGTCATAAACTTCAAGAATTTGCTTTTGAAAATAAAGATAAGTCTGTTTTAACTGATGATGTTGTAGACTCAGATGAAGTCTTCATTAATGCAGGTGAAAAAGGAGACAGACACGACCATCCACAAGACCCACCAAGAGTCAGAGCCAATAAAAAAAAAAGGCTTAGGCACTTTTGATAATGATTGTCCTCCTGTCCAAGAATGCTTTGGTAGAGAATCTAAACAAATTCGTTTAGAAGTTTGTTCAGGTGCTACTATTGAGCAAATTCAACCTAAAATAGAAAGAACAGGCTCACATCAATACTGATGAATCAGGAGCTTGCAATGCTGTCAGAAAATCAGGTAGAAAACATAGTACGGTCTGATGAACAGGCAAAACACCAATTGAAGCATTTTGCTTACGCAGGAGGATGGAAAAAGTTAGAACCCATTTGGAATTTTTTGATTAAAACCAAGAATTTAAATAATACTTTGCCTGTCTTAGAATCTATTTTGTCTAAGGTCAAAACCAAGCCACAACAAATGATAAGAGAAAAAGAGATAGGTATAAAAAATCTGATATAGAATCAATTTAGGATTCTTTTGAGATTTTTATTTTTATACAAAACTTTCATTAAATATATATATATAATATTTGTATTTTGTTGTTTTTCTTTTGATTGTATTATTGAATATATGTTAATTTGATATTTGTATAGGTTTTTTCAAGGAAAACTTCAACGGCTAATCTATAGAAATGTTCAGAAACACTGTACTTTTTTTCAAAAATAGTTTATATTTGTGCAGATATATTGGAAAAGATTAGTTACTTTTCTATATAATGTATGTCTATACATTGACAACCCTCCTATATCCTCCCCTCGTGTAATATTTTATTTTACAATCATTCTATATACAAATTTCAACTTTCTTGCTGTATGAGAAGAATGACATATGTATTTACATTTACAAACTAATTATAAAAAATATTCACGAATGAAACAATACTACAAAATTGCATGTGGTTTAGTTCTCCTTCTATTATTAACATTACAATCACAGGCACAAGTGTCTTTAAAGATAGATTTGTTATCAGACGGGGAAACTTACCAAGTTTCATTATTAGCAGAAGAAGACTGGGACGGTTCTAAGGGGCTAACTGCCACAGCTCAAGTTACACTTGTTGTACCAACAGGAGGATTTGACTTGTCAAACTTAGAAAGCGTTACAGGAACTTGGCTAAATAATGCAAACATTATGAGTCCTACTGAAAACTCAAGCTTCGATTACTATAATATAGGATTGGCAAGCTTAGGGACTCAAGCTATTCCTTATGTAAAAGATCAAGAAGTGGTTCTATTTCGTTTCCAAAATGGAGGCGAATGCATGGGACCTGTGGCCTTGATGGAAGACAATGACCCATTCAAAGTGCCTAACTCTTTGAGTGCCAATGTTGGAAATCAACTGACAACTTTAGGATCTGGAAACATCAATGCTTGGAAAGGAAATTATGGTGGTGCTGCTAACTGCGCTATCCCATCAGAAGCAACAGAAGGCGAAGTTACTTTTATCATTGACTTATTAGACGATGGAGAGACTTACCAAGTTGCGATGGAGCCTAAGCAAGATTGGAATGGTGTACATGGATTAACTTCTACTGCCCAAATAACTTTAACAGTTCCTTCAGGCGGTTTTGAATTAGTAGATTTGTACAGCGTGAACGGTTCTTGGTCAAGCAATGCAACAATTCTTTCTCCATCAGACAATGCTAATATTGATTATATCAATGTTGGATTGGTTAGTTTGGGAACAGATGCGATTGGTTATGCTAAAAATGAGCCGACTGTATTATTTACTTTCAAAAACGGCGGAGCTTGCACAGGTCCAGTTCGATTAATGGAAGACAATGATCCATTTGCTGTACCTAATTCAATGAACGTTAATGTTGGAAATCAAATTACAACTTTGGGTTCTGGAAACATTAATGCTTGGTCTAAAAACAAAGGGGTCGGTGATCCTATCTGTGATGACTGTGACAAAACAGAGTTCGTCGCAACTTGTACTGCGCCAATTGAGCCAGTTGTGATTTGCGTAGAATTCTGTGATGATTCAAAAGAAATCACTCAAGTAACTTCTTCTTTCGATTGTTCTTTAACTGTCTTGGATGACAAATGTGTACGTTATACACCACTTCCAGGCTTTGAGACTGTTGGATTAGATTATTTAGAAATTCAAGGCTGTGACGCTTCTGGAAACTGTGAGACAGTTCAGGCAGAGGTAAAAGTAAGCAGTGATTGTGGTAACGGTTCTACAAATGGTGGTGTTACAGAAACCAACCAAATTGCAGAAGCGGAACGTTTAGACCCTAACTATAGCGCAGCACAATGGACCGAGTTTTTAGACGCACTGTTTCTCCCTACTGTTATTACCCCGAATGGCGATGGTGTCAATGACGGACTTACTATCAACAACTTAGACGTATTGCCAGCTAACTATACAGTGGCACTTACTGTTTATGATCGTACAGGTCGTGAGGTTTTCAATGAAGATACTTTCAACGGTAATACTGGATGGAATGGAAAATTAGCAAGCGGTACAAAAGGTGTAGGAGAAGGAACATACTTCTACAAATTTACAATCAATAATGGTGTTAATGATTTATATACTACTTTCAAATATTTGGAAGTAAGACACTAATCACAATGACGCTTTAATGATAAAAAATAGAAGACCTCAGCACTTTATTGTGTTGGGGTTTTTTTGTTTTTAGGAGCGAAAGGTTTGGAGCTTCGTAGGAACGCATGCTCCTGCTGTCCGTTCTTATGGCAAAAGGAACAACCAAGTAAACCAAGCCAGAACCGCAACGACTTAAACTACTAAAACCACAAAAACGACTTAAACTACTTTGCCATACCACTACCATCAGGGCTATTTTGGATGGACAAAGGGTTTTAAGTCTGATAAGGCAACTTAAAATAATAAAATGAATACTTATTAAATTAAAATTGCCTAATTTCCTTAACTTGTCGGCTTAATGGCAGCAAATATTATTCAAGTACTGATTATTGTATTTTTTCCTTACTTATGCATTGTAGGCATAAAACGATGGAAAATAGATAAATGGCTTAGTCCTATTGTACTTTGTTATGCAATGGGTATTCTTTTAGCAAATTTGAAGCTGTTTCCAATTAATGAAACAATCTCTACCACTTTTGGAGAAGGCTGTATTATACTTGCCCTTCCTTTGTTGTTGTATGCGACAAATATTGTAGCGTGGTTCAAACATGCACAATCAAGTATTTTATCTTTTGTTTTGTGTATTTTGAGTGGTGTGTTTAGCTCTTTAGGGATGGCTTATTTATTTAAAGATAACCTTGAAGATACTTGGATGTTGTCAGGGATGTTGGTAGGTGTATATACAGGCGGAACGGCCAATCTACAAGCAATTGGTATGGCTGTTGGAGCAGAAGAAAGTACGTATATTTTGCTCAATGCTGCGGATACTTTGTGCAGTGGTATATATCTTCTTATGTTGACATCCTTTTTACCCATCTTATTAAGCAAGTTTTTACCTAAATTTAAAACTTCTTTGAATCAAAAAGTAACTGCTTCACAAGAAGAAGCGACTTCTACTGTTTTTGCTTGGCAAGAGATTGGTGAGGCTCTTTTTGTTACCTTGAGTATTATTGCCGTTTCTGTGGGATTGACATATTTGCTTTTTGGCGATTTAAAAAATGTTGGCGTCTTGATTTTATTGCTGACAACTTTTAGTATTTTCGCCTCATTAAGCGACCGTATCCGAAATCTTAGAGGTAGTTTTGAAGTAGGAGAATATTTTCTATTGATGTTTTGTGTAGCAATTGGGATGCTGACAGATTTTTCTCTTTTGATGGAAGATGGAATGAAGATATTTTTGTATACTGCCCTTGTATTGTCATCAACGATTACACTGCATTATGTGTTGTCCAGGTTTTTTAGAATTGATCGAGATACAGCGATGATTACCTCTACTGCCGCAGTATTTGGACCTGTGTTCGTTGGACAGGTCGCAAGTGTCCTAAAAAATCGGGAGGTGATTGTATCGGGAATTGCGACGGGCTTGGTCGGCATGGCTTTGGGGAATTATTTGGGAATGGGCGTGGCTTATCTTTTGAAATTGATTTTGTAGTGGTAGGTGACAAGTGAGTGACAAGTGGCAATTGAGTGACAGGTGACAAGTGAGTGAGTGACAAGTGACAAGTGAGTGGCAGGTGACAAGTACAGGTGTGAGTAACAAGAGTACTTTAGAAACCTTTATTATGTTCCTGTTCAAACTTACATCTTGTCATATCGTCACCAGTCACCAGTCACTCGTCACCAGTCACTCGTCACCAGTCACCAGTCACCTGTCACTCGTCACTCGTCACCAGTCACCAGTCACTCGTCACCTGTCACTCGTCACTCGACGCTTAAATATTTATAAAATTAAATTAGAAAAATTATGGCTGAATATCCTAAAGTACGTTTTCCA
>Ga0209185_1002668_pt1 | contig 11662 bp, 6 predicted proteins | sample SidtaG_2_FD_187425 | JGI IMG/M metagenome (GOLD analysis project Ga0209185, IMG submission 187425) | Marine algal microbial communities from Sidmouth, United Kingdom - Sidmouth_Asex2 metaG (SPAdes) (version 2) | ecosystem: Host-associated > Algae > Red algae > Unclassified | place: Sidmouth... | reverse complement strand
GACAGCAATAACATACAGACCTAAATTTTTTTCTAAAAACCTTGCTAAATCTTGGATGACACGCATATTATCAAGCGATAGAGTGAGAAGCGTCCATTTTACATAAACGTATATAGTTTACATATGTATACTATAAAAAGTCAGATAACTAACACATCGTGATTTTAATTATGTAGATTAAATTCTTATTAGTTTGATTAGTAAATTACTTAACTTAATAGGTGTGATAAAGGAAATTTTTTTGAAACTTCCATACAAACTCTTCTTTTACTTAACAATTACAGGTATAATAGCTAATATTTCTGTTATAGGAATATCTCTTCTTAATAGTAATCATGTACTCGTTTTTTATTGTTCAATAATCTTAATTATATCGATAATCGCCATCGTTATAATGCTACTCAGTCCTAAAAGGCTAAAGACTTCAGTCCATATGTTACTATTAACATACTATATTGTCTTTCTGCATGCTTCATTTTCAACTATTGGTTATCTTCCTTTGACATTAGTGTTTCCAATTATTATTGGACTTTCATTCGTGTTTTATGAAAATTTCTATATCAAAATATTCTACTGCCTATTATGTTGCATAGCAGCTATTATAAGCTCTAGCCTTCAGTTACAATTTATTGAAACGACGAACAACTATATCTTAATTAGCTCTGGCTTAATTTGTCTATTTTTGATGATTGCTTTTTCTCTTCTAACTCTTTTGCAATCAAAATATTATCTAGAGCATAGGATAGCACTAGAAGAAAATGAAAAGAAACTTATAGAACAGAAGAAAGTATTAGAAAAATATATACAATCAAATATAAAACTAGAACAGTTTGCGCATATTGCAGCGCATGATCTAAAATCTCCTCTTAGGAGTATAAGTAGTTTCTCGGGTTTACTAAAACTAAAAACATCGCATAAGTTATCAGTTAAAGAGCTGGAGTACGTAGATTTCATAGAAAGTTCAACAACTAAAATGAATGAGTTAGTAGAAGATCTACTTGTTTTTTCAGCTGTCAATGCACAGGAATTAAAACTCAGTAATTTCAATCTTCAACATCTAATAGATGAGGTATTAAGCAATCTAGAATTCCAAATTACAAAAGAAAAGGTAATCATAAATGTAATTGGTTGCGATGTAAATATTCGTGCAGATAGAATCAAATTAAGACAAGTATTCCAAAACCTTATAAGCAATTCAATAAAGTTTAGAGCCTCAGATAGAGTTCCTGAAATTACATTAATTTATCGTGAAACACATAGCACGCACTTCTTCGCTATAGCAGATAATGGTATAGGTATACTAGACAAATATAAATCCAAGGTTTTTAAAGAATTCAAACAATTGCATCCTGAAAAATACGAAGGGACAGGTATGGGGCTAGGCATTGTTAGAAATATTATAAATCGACATTATGGAACTATAGAAATTTTTGATAATCTTCCGTTTGGTCTAAAAGTGGAATTTACAATACTCAAAAATATTGTATAGCTGTCTCCCAAAAAACTTAGTATGTGTGATAAAATAAGAATAGGATTATTTTGTTCTTCTATTCCTATCTATCAAAAATCTACATATGTAACTCCTCGGCCTCCCATATCGTCCTCAGGGTGCCATATCTTTTTGACATCCTTATATTCTCTGAGTTTCTTCTTCACCATTTTGCTAAGAACTCCTGAACCGACACCATGCACAATCTTAACCCTACTGAGATTTCCGATAAGCGCATTATCTAGAAATTCTTGTACAAACGCTAGAGCATCCTCGTAATTGTAGCCCATTATATCTAGATCAGTTTCCGTAGCACCTTGTTTATGGACTAGGTCAGTCTTGATACTCTTTCTTGCTCTAAGATGAATAGGCTCATTAGCTGGCAACAATTCATTAAGTGGTACTAGCATTTTCATCATACCCATCATGAGCTCTACTTTCTTTTTCTTGATAGATATAATTTCTGCGATCTGGCCACCTGTTTTTAACTTTACAAAGTCCCCTTTACGAAGTTGATTAACATCAAAATTACTCTTAACCTGTAATGTTTCTCTCAAAGGATGAATTTGAGAACTTAATGACGACTTTTTATCTCTAACTGTTTTTGATAATTCCTTAGCTTTTTCTAGGTTTTGGGTTTCTCTAAGTTCCTTAATTAATTTCTGAATTTCCCTATCTGACTCTGATGTTGAGAATAGCTCCTTCTCTTTCGCTTCTAATTTTATTTTTCTTCTTCTAAAATCTAAATCCTTATTCATGCTCTCGTATGTAGCAATTAGTTTTTTTAGGCGGTCTTCTTTACTTACAAGCTTGGTTAACTTAGTCTCTAGCTCTTCTTTTTCTCTGACTAGATCTATCAGGAGATCGTCTATTGCTTTGCTGTCTTTTCCTGCCTTGTTTTTAGCGTAAGCTAGTATCTTATTATGCAAACCTATACGTTCTGCTATCTCAAAAGCAAAGGAACTTCCTGGATTGCCTATCTGTAACTGGTATGTAGGTTGATGATTGACATGATCAAACAACATAGCACCGTTCAATATGCCCTTTGCATTGTAAGAATATACCTTAAGGTTAGAATAATGGGTGGTGATCACACCAAAAACTTTCTTCTTATTAAGTCTATCTAGAATGGCTTCCGCTATGGCGCCACCTATCTTAGGATCCGTTCCAGAACCAAATTCATCTATAAGTACCAGCGTATTATTATCAGCTTTTTCCATCATATATTTCATGATGTTCAGCCTGGAACTATAGGTACTCAAATCGTCTTCTAGAGATTGCTGGTCTCCTATATCTGCAAACATTCGCTTAAAGATACAGACAGTAGAATCACTATCTACTGGTATCAATAGTCCGGACTGTAACATGGTCTGCAGCAGTCCCACAGACTTCATCGTTATAGACTTCCCACCTGCGTTAGGTCCACTGATAACTAGTATCCTGTTATCCGTATTTAGCTCCACAGTAAAGGGTACGGTTTTCAACTCCAATGACTTATTCTTAAGCAGAAGTAATGGATGGTAAGCTTTCTTAAGGTATAATTTCTGATCTTCGTTAAGCTTAGGTTTTTTACCATCGTAACTAATAGCGAACTTAGCTTTAGCTCTGATCAAATCTAGGCGTATAATTATCTTTTCCCATAACTCAAATACCTCTGCAAAAGGACGTAATTCATGACATAGATCCTTAAGTATTCTGTAAATCTCTTGTTTCTTCTGCAGTTCTAATTCGAACAGATAATTGTTTATAAATATGACCTCATCTGGCTCTATGAATACCGTCTTACCTGACGCAGATTCATCCAGAATCATACCTTTAATCCGACGTTTATGTTCACTTGCCACACTGAGTACTCTCCTACCGTTCTTTACGCTTTCTGCATTATCGGTGAGTAATCCTGCTTGCTTAAGTTGTTTTAATCTATCAGCAAATATGCGAGAAGCTTCTCTTTCTTTAGACCTTATCTCTTTGTATATTTTGGCTAAAGCAGGAGATGCATTCGGCTTAATATTACCTTCTGCATCAAATATATTATCTATAAGCTTGTTCAGGGACTTATCTATAACAATCTGATCAGCTATGACATATAAAACTGGATATTTTTTTTTGTATTCGTTTGTAAAATGATTAATAATTCCTTCAGCGAGCGCAATAATGCGCTGGATTCTAAATATGGCTTCAACCTCTAGTACATAGCCATCTTTTTTTAGTAGGTAAATATCCTCTTTGACAGATTCATAACCATAAAAAGGTATTTCTTCTTGCTGATCTATGGTATATAAGTATTCTCGTGTTTCTTCTAAGAGCGATTCTATTTTATGTAAATTATTGTACAAGCTAAGCTGGAGCACTCTTTTCTTAGATGCAGAGCCTAAACAATATTGCGATAATAGTTCTAAAATTTTATCAAACTCTATACTAGAAAATACATCCTGAGGGAATAAGTGCATGTAATTATGATCTTAACTTTAATATTAGATTACAAAACTAATAAGCTTTTATAGTAAACTATAGTATGATTATAAAAGGATACAAATATATTTGTGAATTGTTGTCAAAAAAATTATATGAGAGGAAATATTTTTGGAAAAGCATTTAAGATTAGTACATATGGGGAATCTCATGGGCCAGCGATAGGTGTTACGATAGATGGATGCCCATCTAATCTAGAGATATCAGAGTCTCTTATACAGGAGGAAATGGATCGTAGAAGACCTGGTCAGTCTAGTATAGTGACACAAAGGCAAGAGGGAGATACTATAGAAATTCTCTCTGGTGTGTTCGAGGGAAAATCAACTGGAACTCCTATCTCTATTCTCATCAGGAATAAGGATCAAAAATCAAAAGATTATAGCCATATCAAAGATAGTTTCAGGCCGTCGCATGCTGATTATACCTATAATAAGAAATATGGAAATAGAGATTACAGAGGAGGTGGAAGATCTTCTGCACGGGAGACTGCAGCTAGAGTTGCTGCTGGGGCCATCGCTAGACAATACTTAGCTTTATCCAATATCGAGATCAATGCATTTGTTTCTCAAGTAGGTCATATAGTACTAGAGAAAATACCCACTACGTTAAATAGAGCACTTATAGAGCAAAATATCATCAGATGTCCAGATCCAGAAACGGCTTCTCAGATGATAGACTATATAAAATTAATAAAGAAGGAAGGAGACACTATCGGAGGGGTAATAACCTGCGTTATTAAAGGCTGTTCTGTAGGATTAGGAGAACCAGTTTTTGACAAATTACACGCTGATCTGGGTAAGGCCATGCTAAGTATTAATGCTGTAAAAGGGTTTGAAATAGGATCAGGGTTCTCAGCTGTAAGTATGAAGGGTTCAGAGCATAATGATGTATTTGTAAAAAAGGATAATTTAGTAACTACCAAAACCAATTTCTCAGGTGGAGTCCAAGGAGGTATTTCCAATGGAATGGATATTGTATTCAGAGTGGCATTTAAACCTGTGGCAACCATTATGAGAGACCAGCAAAGTATAGATAAAAATGGAGATAGTACGGTTGTAAAAGGTAAGGGACGACACGATCCATGTGTTGTTCCTAGAGCAGTTCCTATTGTAGAGGCTATGAGTTCATTAGTAATTATAGATCATCTTCTTAGACAAAGAACCACATTAGCCTAAATTTTAATTGATTATATAGTATAGACTACCTATTATAAAATTAGTAGAAAACTATGATATTAATCTAAATATTTTGCTTAAATTTATAGTATAAGGACATAAACACCCATTGTCTATAGCAAAATAGGCAATACCCCACTAAATCAAGGTTGACATAAAATTAATCTTGTGGAGCATCTCTAAACGAGATGCTTTTTTAGATAATGGACAAAGCTTATAAAATTCGCAATGCGAATACCTTCCTAATTTAAAAAAAGTCTTTAAAAAATAGTCTCTCTGATTCCTTTCCACATTTTGATCAAGATTATGGATAAGATTGTAGCAACGATGGTCATTACAGAGGCCGTAATTATCTCTCCGTATATCCAATAACCTGTAGCGAACAAGATGCTGTAAATCAGTGACGTAGCAACAAGCATAGCTGCTATGCCTTTAGGTATGACCCAATCACTTCCATTTTCTTCTAAACTAACATTATCTGTAAAGGCTTCTTGAACTACCCTACTCCATCCTGGTCCCCCTGGCTGGACTTTATTATAAAAAGATCTGAGTACATCCTTATCCTCAGGTCTAGTAAGATAGGTTACCGCTATCCATACAATCGTGGTGATCAAGACAATAAGTGGAAATTCAAGATATTTTGGTTCTAATTCTACTTCTAAAAAAATTATAGAAACTACTCCAGAACATATCATTGCCGATATTTCACTCCAAGCATTAATCCTCCACCAAAACCAACGGAGTATAAATATTAAACCAGTACCTGCACCGAAAGCAATGATAAATTTAAAAAGTTCTAGAGCATCTTGTAGATATAAAGCAAAACTTGCACTTAAAATCATAAGAACGACAGTGGAAAGTCTCCCTACTCTCACTAGTTCTTTTTCGGAAGCTTCTTTATTGATCTGCTGAAGATAAAAATCATTGACAATATAAGACGAACCCCAATTAAGATGAGTAGAAATCGTAGATATATAAGCTGCGATAAGAGAGGCTAAGACTAAGCCAAGCAGCCCTGAAGGCATCTTTGTAAGAATAGCTGAATAACCTAAGTCATGTCCTAGTTTGTCAGCGGTTACTGCTGGGAATGCCTCCTGAAGACTAGTCAGATCAGGATACACAACTAGAGAAGCCAAAGCTACTAATATCCATGGCCAAGGTCTCAGAGCGTAATGTAGAACATTAAAAAAGAAAGTCGCGCCAATAGCGTGATTTTCATCCTTAGCTGCTAACATACGCTGGGCGATATAACCTCCGCCACCTGGCTCTGAGCCAGGATACCAAGCACTCCACCACTGAACAGCAAGAGGAATAATAAGTAAAGAAACTAATGCCTCTTTATTAGTAAAATCAGGTAATATAGAAATTTTTCCTGCGACATTGGGATGTGCTAAAAGCTTTTCTATACCTCCGACTTCAGGTAGATTTACTGCATAATAAGCTGCTCCTATTGCACCTGCCATAGCTAGAAAAAATAATAAAAAATCTGTGTAAACAACTCCTCTAAATCCTCCCAGTGTACTAAAGACTACTGTAACAAAAGAGGCTATACCTATAGTTTCAAGCGGAGATAATCCAAGCATAACCTGACCTATTTTTATAGCTGCAAGTGTCACCCCTGACATGGCCAATACATTGAATGCAATACCAAGATATAAAGATCTAAAAATTCTAAGAAACTTTGCTGGCTTACCGCCGTATCTCAGCTGATAGAATTCCATATCTGTTTTGACATTTGATTTTCTCCACAATCTTGCATATACAAAAACAGTAAGCATTCCTGTAATCAGAAAAGCCCACCATTCCCAGTTAGCAGAAACCCCTCTTTCTCTGACAAGATTAGTTACAAAATTAGGCGTATCCGTAGAAAAGGTTGTTGCCACCATAGAAAGACCGAGTAACCACCAGGGCATTGTCCTTCCTGAGAGAAAAAACTCTGTGGAACTCCTACCTGCCTTACGTGATGTATATAAGCCTATACTCAGGGTTACTGTCAAAACAGCTGCAACAATGGTCCAATCTAAATTACTTACATGCATCGTAAAGAAAATATTATTTGAGTTAAGATATATTTCTTTTTTTATTCCAAAGAAGAAATCTAATTATATTACTTAACAGCTTCACTTAATAGTAAAACAATCAAAAGTTCGGTTACTGTTATTCCATATAAAAGAACCATTTACAGTTATACAATTAGGGTTAATAGATTGCGTATCACCCTGTCGTAGACCTGTCTCTTTAGCTTTTTTAAAAGCACGCCTAATTTATCTCATACCTGATATTGAGTCATAGTCCTACGGCACATGATTTGAAGTTTTTTTTTAGCTACTTAGAGATCAAACTGTCGTAAATAGCCTAAATCATCGGTAACTTTAATTTTATCTTTTTTAATACAGGAAGATGAGTTTTGTCGAAAAATGGAATATAGTCTTATTGAAAATCTAAGCAAAAATACCTGATCAGCCATTAATTGAAAATTTTATTATAAAGTGATGCAACTATTTTGTTAAATTTTCGAATAGATCTTTGTAATACGTTTTTAAGAAAAATATTAATAATCAAAAAAGATGCATATGAAACAAATTTTCCAAATTTTATTTATTGTTGGAGCAATAAATTTTAGTTTATCTGCTCAGGTACCCGCTATAGCCCCTGACTTTACCGTAGAAGATATTAATGGTGAAACATATAATCTTTATGAGATATTAGGAAGTGGCAAAACCGTAATATTGGATTTTTATACCACATGGTGTCCACCTTGCTGGAATTATCATAATGGTAAAGAACTATCGAAGATGTGGGAGTTACATGGTCCGAACGGGTTAGATGATTATGTGATTATAGGGATAGAAAGTGATGTCTTTACTAATTTAGATGATATAAGGGGTACAGGAGACAATACTCTTGGTGATTGGACAGACGAGGTTTTCTATCCGCTGGTAGACAATGATCAAATCCAGAACCTATATAATGTAGTAGGATATCCTACCTACGTACAAATTTGTACTGACAGATCTGCAATCGAGGTTCAAAGAGATTATTCAAATCCAAATAGCCCTGAAGTAGAGGACTATCAAGCTGAAAGATTAGGGTGTTCTGTGCCTGAATTTGAAAATGATATCACAGCATTTGCTTATAATGCTTATGATCAAGATATTTGTGATGAAATTACTTTTACGCCTAGTGTGGATATGAGAAATAGTGGTTCAGAAGTTTTAACTTCATGTAAAGGTCAGCTTTTTGTCGATAATGTATTTGAGCAAGAAGTTGAATGGAATGGAGAGCTGAACTCTTACGCACATACCAGTTTATTTTTTGATGATATCTCAATTTCTGAAGAAACTAAGTTAGAGATAAAATTATCTAATCCTAACGGATCTGCAGATTCTGATCTTTCTGATAATGCTGTAACTGAAAGACTAGATGATGCAAAAATAACTTTTTCTAATGAACTGGAACTGGATTTAAGGACAGATGGACGTGCATCAGAAACGTATTGGGCTATCTTAGATGCTAATGAAGAAGTAGTTGCAGAAGGAGGTAATATTCTAGTAGGATTAAATAATACAGGTAATATTAATTCATTACCTCCAGATCATGAATCAGCCTATGGTAATAACCAATCCATAAAAGAGACGATCAATCTAACAGAAAATGGGTGTTATACTCTGGTAATTACTGATTTCAGCTCTAATGGTATGTGTTGTTTATGGGGAATCGGTCGATACGTATTTAAAGATAAAGATGGGCAGGTATTAGCAGTAGGAGGAAGTTTTCAAAATGAAATAAGACACAATTTTAGATTCGAAGGAGGAACAAGTTCTGCGAGCTCAGAACTTTTAGATGCAAATTTCTCTGTCTGGCCTAATCCCGTAAGTGAAATGGTGAATATTAATTTTGAGACAATTGAACCAGTAGATGTTGAGGTTCAGCTCACAGATCTATATGGAAATAGACTTCAGTTTTCTAACAAAACTATGGTATCTGGGAAAGATGTAGTTCGTTACGATGTAAGCACATATGCAGCTGGAATTTATTTTATCTCAATTAAGTCAAAAACTGGAATAATTAGCAAGAAAATAATCATAAACCAATAATCTAAATTAAATTTATATTTTAATACAAAATCAAGAATTATGAATAAATTATACATTTTTTGTAAACTTTGTGCATTTGTCTGTATTTGTGTTGTCTCAACTATCACCTCTGTCGATGGACAGTCATACGATGATTGCGCAGATGCTTATGATATTAATAGCCTTATCAATGGCATGCAGGAAGGTGAAATCAGAACAAGCATTCAGTTTGATAATACTAACGCTACAGGTGGCGAAGAAACGAACCCTGATTTTCTAATCTGTCTATTCGACAAGGTTATAGAGAACTCTCTGTGGGTGACTTTTACAGGTGATGGAAATCCTTATATCATAGGAACAACAGAGTGTGGAGCTACAGCGAGCGAGTACCTAAATACTAGTCAAGCTATAATATATAAAGGCGATTGTAATAATTTAGAGTTCTTATCATGTAATGAGTATCAACAAGAATTGCAAGACCCAAACGATTTTACGTTTAGGGCTTACTTATCAACTGAGGTGGGTGTTCAATACTATATTTTATTAGATGGTTCAAATGCAACGTTTAATACTAATCTAAATGTTGTAGGGAAATTCTGTCTAGAGATAGAGCGACAAGCAGCTGTGAGTTGTGGTGATGAGGACCTATCCTTTATCTATAAAAGGCGAGATGGGTTAGATAAATATATCTGCTGGGAAGAATTTCATTCATTAGAGGTAGTCGAAATGATAGTACCAAATGGACCTACAGAACCTGAAAAAACTACTGGATACATAATGGTGATATCTTCTGAAGATTTAACAAATGTGGATGATCCTTTTAATTCACCTGCAGCAGCAGTGTATTGTTGTTCTGCCGAAGATGATCGTGTAGAAACTTATGTGCACGGTATTTCTGGAGCTTTTATAGGACCGCACTTTATAAAGTGGTACTATTATTATAACGCACCTTTTCAAGAAATACCTGGTTTTGAGAACTTTCCAGATATAAACGGTGCAGATTGTGTTGTTGAATCTAATCAGCTAGAAATGTTTTTTATGCCAGAGGAATCAGATTTAGCTATTACTAGTACAAATATTACAAATACTACTTCTGTTGAAGGTAACGGAGAGATTTCATTGTCTGTAACTGGAGGTGCGGGAGAGTATGAAATATTTTGGGACAATGGAGCGTCTGGTCCATCTATTGATGGATTGGAAGTCGGCGATTACACCGTAACTATAACAGATATATCTTTTTGCTTTCAACCCTTAGAAGTTACTTATTCTATTACAGGAACTACATCTGCAAAGGATATCACTAAAGATGATCAGATTTTAATTTATCCTAATCCTTCCAATGGGTTAATATATTTAACTTCTGATAACTTTTCTGGGCAAACCGATATTTTGATTTATTCAATAGATGGGAAAGTTGTATATAATGAAAGTAGAAATTTATATAAGGATTCTCCTAATGAAATCGACCTTGATGGCTTAGAGGATGGAATCTATATGGTAAAATTATTTGATGGCGAAAAAATCGCAGATCAGAAACTGATAATAAGTAAATAAGTATTACATGATTATATGAAGTTCGGTGTATATAATACTGACCTTCATGTTTTATTCTCCAATAAAGAATATAGTCTATTTCTTCATTTACTACTACCGAACACAATGGAGAAAGATAAATTTATAGAAGATCGGTAATTTGAAATGTTTTTGATTACATAAAAAGAAAAGTTTTTTCATACTTATAGAATGTGGCGATCTACTTAATAGTGATTGCCTCATTCTTTTTAAATAAATAATACGAAATCATGAGTTGAGACTGTTATCAATTTTGATGATTTTCTTAACACAGTCCATAGATGATACCCACAGCACGTTAGTCGTTACCTAGTCGAAGGAGCAATATTAGCGTAACACTATTATCCAGCTGTAATGAAATTGGTAAATGGGTATAGGTTATGGTTTCTGGTTTAAAATATCCATTCAGATATTAAAATATCAAGTATATTAAGTGAATAAATAATAAGCATACTTAGAAAAAAAAATGCCACAAAATAAAATTGGCTGAGATCATAAAGACTTATATCAACAGTGCGCATCGGTCATAATAAATGTTTGGTTTGAAGAAGTCTATGGCGACGATAAAAATAATTGTCGTTTAGCATACAAGGTAGAAATCTTGTGTCCTACCCTTTTGAATCACATGTCTATTATGTTAATATTACTGAATGAAAATATAAAGTCGTGAAAATCTATAATCGCATAATAAACGCATAAATTTATATCTGATGCAACATATCCGCCTTATAAACGAATAGATAGTTGATTAGAGTTTTTATTACATTTAAATAAGTTATGAAAAATTACCTAATACTTTTTATAAGCGTTGTCTTCCTTATGAACTCGTGTTCGGAAGAAAATTTTGACGATACGACAACTAATGTATCAAATATTAT
>Ga0209185_1002666_pt1 | contig 11664 bp, 13 predicted proteins | sample SidtaG_2_FD_187425 | JGI IMG/M metagenome (GOLD analysis project Ga0209185, IMG submission 187425) | Marine algal microbial communities from Sidmouth, United Kingdom - Sidmouth_Asex2 metaG (SPAdes) (version 2) | ecosystem: Host-associated > Algae > Red algae > Unclassified | place: Sidmouth... | reverse complement strand
ACCGAATACAAACAGTTACCATTATTCATTATGCCACGTCACCAACTGCCAGCACCCAGCCATACAGACGGGCTATTTGGTGTTGCTGTGACTGTCATTAATGCCGATGGTATCGCAACCACTTACGAGCCGGACGGGACTGTAACTATTAATAATACAGGGGGCAAAGATGAGCAGCCACAAAGGTAGACATTACAAGTCAGCGGCTGAACTTGGGTTGGTTCCTGCTGCAAAGATCACCCGAATAGAACAGCCGGACGAAATACGCGGCTATGATGAACTGTACCCTACTGTAGCAAAATCAGAAGTCCAGATCCGCACAACCTATAAAGACAGGGCCGAAGGGTTTCAAATCGCCATTAAGCCATTGTCAACCATAATGGGGTTCCTATCTGTCATTGTTGCAGTGATGGGGATCGGCGTACCTTTCTTCGATTTAGCAATCATTGCATGGTTTGGTACTGCATTCTGCATTACGTGGGCGTTTGGTTGGGCATTCAATCAATTTGTTTCACCCGATGGCGCAACGCTGCTAAGTGCGCTACTTGGGTATAGATTAATTCGACACGAGCAGCAGCAGAGACATAAGCGAGAAGATAATGAGTATAGATAGAATCGAGAAAGTTTTAACACGTAAAGAGCAGCTTAAAACGCCACGTCAGCCAATCAAATGGTTGGCTACTAAGCTAAGTCGTGAAGCTGTAGCACATGCCCACAGTGAGGTTATCATCGCAGCATTGAGCCAGTATATAGATTATCTCTATGAGGACAATTGCCGATGGACAATCAACAATTACGGACGCATTCACCCACCACTATTATGGGGGCCGTCCGGCCAAAAGCAATTTGGTTTTGAGAGAACAGATGCCGACGTATTGCGACATACATTAGTCAAGCTATCAGGCCGGACCAACCGCACATTATTCAAGCTAGATGAGACGGGGCGCAATTGGTATCTGAACGTTGAACGATACCCAAATGCAGCAGCCGCTAAGACATGGCTTAACGATGAATTCAAAATGGATAGGCATTATTTTCAAGACATGTGGGACAGCTTCAAAGGGTTCTTAGATGCTAAGTAATAGCCTCCCCTATCGGTATACAGCAGGGTGTACAAAAGAGTGTGCGCCCTACTGTACGCTGAGGTATACAAGGTATACAAGTAGGGTGGCTGTACTCAAATTTGGGCAGGTTAAAACATTAACGATAGGGGTAAAAAATGAGGGCATTTTTATTATTACTCGCAACAGTAGCAACGTTGGGCAGTATCGGGATCGGGCTAATCTCTCATAGCTTCGCACTCGCTACAGAATCAATAAGCAAGTATGGAATAGCTCGACAGGTAACACAGCAGATAGAGACCCACGAAACGGAGTACACCGAAAGAACATATATAGAATGGGATGGCAGAGTTCGAATTGCAGAGATAGAGGCCGGAGCAAATGAGAGAACCAGCGGATGGGGTTTAGCTCATAGAGGGGCGGATAGTTTGCAGATGGCGGTTAGCTGCACACTTACATTGATCGCCATGATGATCTTACTCTTTGTTGGTTCTCGCATACTGGCGAGGCACCACGGGGGCAACATATGAAGCTAATACAAATAGAATGGGTGCGTCAACTTTCGCGGGCCAACGCACCCAAACGAATCACCACAAATCAATATAGAGATTCAAAGGAATACTAAACTATGAACATCGAAACATTGAAATCAATTCAGTTCCCAACTATCAAATCGCAACATTTAGTAACAGGTTTGGCCGGAGTGTTCGCGCTTGTCTCTGTTCAGAATATTGCACACTTCTTTATTGAACTACATCACCCCACCATAGCAAGCTGGACGCTAGGTTTGGCAATCGGTACAGCCCTTGTTATTCTTGCCCACCTTCTATCTGAAATTGATATGAGAGAGCGCAAGGCGTTTCTTGGGCTGCTATCGGTAACATGTATTTTGGTTACTCTATCTGGCGTAATTCAAGGTGTGCAATACGCTGCTGAACTTGGGGCGGTTGGTTACGTTCTGGCATTTGTTTTGGCTGCTACTGGCGAAATAGTTCTACCCCTTGCCCACAGTTGGCATAGTGAAGCAAAGCGGCGTCAAGCGGTTAATGATGCCGGACAACGTGTAGAAGAAATTGCAGCCGAGACTATGATCGCGGTGATGAGTTCAACCGACACAGCCAAGGCCCAGCGACAAGCAGAGAAAAGAATCGAGGCGTTGATTGTCGCGCATGTTGACGCTACAGTGACAAGGTTGATGCCGTCCGGCGTCACAGCCCAACCGCAGCGCGACACAGAACCGCGTCAAAGCACCGAAATGTCACAGCGTATAGTTCAGCCGGATGAACTAACAAAGGCACGTCAGGACAAAGCAGCGACACGCAGAGACGAAATGCTGACATATATAGATAGTCAGGATGTCGCAACATTCACAAAAGCAATGGCGGATCTGTTTGACGTGTCAGCACAAACGATACAGCGCGACATTCAACAGTTAGAGAAAGACGGCAAAGTGATTGCCAACGGTGTGATCGTGTTGCGGGATGCAGTAGCGGTATAATTAGCACGTCAATAAAATAGCCCTAGCCATTGGCGGGAACCTTTGGGCTAGGGCTATTTCAAAATCAAATTAAACCGTTAGGCGTTCATATGAATTATATCACGAAAGTTTATCAAGCCAACCAAAGTATTAACGATGTAGCACTCCAAATAGATGGAACAATAGTAGCGTTAATTAAAGACAGAGTGCGTCAAGCTAGTTTATCTAGTCCGAAACTTTGGGACTACGAATTAGACGGTTGGCATTATTTTCTCTGTCAATGCCTAATGGTTAGATGGTTAGGTGGGGGCGAAACGATTATAAGTGAAAATCCATTTACAAGTATCGAGGTTCGTGACGCCAGAATCGTAGCACGCAAAACCAATCTTGACGTAAACTCTATCGAGTGGAAAGAAAATATTATCAAGCTCGCACCAAACTATGATATTCGATTTTCGTTCGAGTTTATATCCCTAAATCAAACACAAGTTACAGTTGTTGCACCTGCAAATGTTTGGGATAAGCTTTTAAGCCGGATAACCGCAGAATGGGAACCTGTAGAAGATGAGCAGCCTATCAAACAATCAGCAAAGGGTAAAGGCGGTAGAAAAAAACACTCGTCAAACATTTGGTTAATAGAACAACACCTTGATAATCAGATACCGCTTGCAAAATTAAAATTAGAATGGTTAGAGAAAAGAAAAAAAGCCAGACTTAATGAGCTTGTCGATCCAGATGACAGCATGACAACCGTTATCAGCGAAGAAAAGAAACGTCGGAGCAAATGAGGAAATAGGAGGAAATTGAAAAATCACTGTTTCCTCCCCCGCCAACCTGCTACACTATGAGCAGTTCAAAAAAAATCAAGGTGATGAAATGACAACTGTAAAAATTAACCTAGAGGAAAAAGAACTGAATAAATTACGAACTATAGCGAATGGTGAATGCCGGACAATTCACCAGCAAGCAAAGTATATCCTGTTACATGCTATCAAGATACAGTTGCAGCAGCAGCCAACAGCAACGATTACGCCCAACAATGTATCTACACCAAATCAAAAGGAGATGAATTATCAGTGATAAAAATTGATTTCTCAAATATCAAAACAACGCTAAAAGGTTCGAATCTAGCACCAAGCGGTATTAATGTAACGGTAAAAAAAATTAGCAAACGTGATACCACATATGGTGAAAAACTGGTACTGGATTTTCATGAGAACAATTCCGAAATGTTCGTAAATGAAACCCAATTAAAAACAATGCAATATTTGTTTGGACACAATCCCAAAAACTGGTTAGAAAAAACTCTACACTTAACCAGTAAAGATACAGATTATGGACCAACAATTGTAATTTCGGAGAAGAAAACTAATGCAATGTTTACCCAATAAAAAAATGAGTAGCGATCTAGTTTCCAGACCCGAACGCTACCCATTAGTTAGAAGGTAAACACCAACAATGAAGAGGTGTAACCTGTGAATATTTTACCACAGGTTATGCCCCGTCGTATCCCACCAAAAAAACTTATGAATAAAAAAACGACTAGCGCCAGCGGCGTAAGTATAGCTACTGCTAACGAAAAATTCTTAGCACACATATATAAGAGCGGGCATTGGGCGCACCTATGGACCGACCATGGAAAGGTATCGTCATGGTTCGGTGTGAATGAAAATAGCGAATCTGACCCGATGCCGGAGCCGGATACCCAGCACAATGTATATATGTCAGTTCACCCGTGCAGAGCGATACCGCCAAAGAACAATAGCGGTAATACCGATAAACGATATATCAGAGTACAGGACGAATATATCGAATGTATCAATCACTCGTACGCTGAATATGATGGTAAAGATTACGTTACCGAATCAGAGTATCAAAGCTATCTACCTGACGATTTTGACAACATGTCAGGAGCCAGAAAAAAGGTACTAACAAAGAAAGCTAAAGAGTCTGCATTCTATGCGGATGTAATGCAATACAAGGCGAGGGCATTAGATGCCATTAATGCATTAGACGTTCAACCGTCTGTCATAAAAGACAGCGGCGGCGGGTATCACTGCTATTGGTTCCTGCGTGATAGCGTACCTGTCACTGATGACAACCGCGAAGATATCCGGCGCATTCAGGCCGGATGGGTTGACCACGTGGGCGGTGATAGTGGAGCTAAAGACCTATCAAGGGTTCTACGTTTGGCCGGAACCTACAATCATAAAAAAGGGTTTGGCGACAATCCCCCCATGGTGACATATGTCAAGGCTGATTTTAATCTACTCTATGACTATGATGAGCTAGCCCAGCGCATAGCGTCGGTAGAGCAAGAACAGTCCATATCAGATGCACAACAGGACGGTGACAGCCCTTGCGTTATTGATGAATTCAACGCCAAGTATACAGTCAAAGATATGTTGATTAGATATGAATATACCGATCATGGTAACGGGCGTTGGAGTAGACCAGATCAGCCGGAGAGCATGGGCGTCTCGGTAATGCCCAACGGCAAATCATATCACTATAGTTCCGGTGATGACCTAGACAGCGACCATGGCGGAAAAAACCAACCGCGCTGCGCGTTTGACTTCTATCTGGAATATGAACACCATGGTGATTATAAAGCTGCTGTGCGTGCCATTGCGCCCGAATTTAGGCTAGACTATCAATCGAGAATAGATCAGCTTATGCAGTCGTTCAAATCGGTTGATACGGATACAGGCGAGGTTATCGAGAAAGATATCACGCCCGAAAATATCATATCTGAAATTGAGAAGATCGGCGCAGGCGATAACGCATTAACACAAGTTCGTGAAAGTTTAGCTTTAGCGGTTGGCGCGGTTGAATCATCCGCACACGTTGAAATTGAATCAGCGTTGAATAAGCATTGTGGAATGAGCCGGACTGATGCCAAAGAGTTCACCCGAAGTTGCCGCAGAGATGCCAAAGAGAGACGAAAAGCAGCAGCGCAGCGGCGGAGAAAAGAGATAAACGAAAGGCGCACTGCTGACCGTGGGAACCGTCCGGCTGTACAAACGAACAATAGACAGTTGCGTGATGTGGTAGATGATACCATGGTTGCAATGAGTGCTGCCACAGCCGGAGCAGAGCCGATCATGTACCAGAGGGGCGGTGTACTATGTCGAATTGTAAACGATGAAAGCGGTGCAATGATACATAATATAGATGAGTCGGCAATGTCTGGCATTCTCTCTAAAGTATGTGACTTTGTAGAGGTATCGTCTAATTCTGATGGTGATATTAAAGAGACCGAAGTATACCCGCCCCAAAGGTTAGCCAAGACTATTTTAGCACTTGGCATTTGGCCGGACGTGCCGACATTGCAAGCTGTAACCCACGCGCCCACACTTGCACCTGATGGAGAGCTACATACTGACGGCGGGTACAGTCCGGCAACAATGCTATACCATGCCCAGCCTGTTAAAATCGGCAACACAAAGCCGACAGCGGCCAATGTTAAACGGGCCAAACTGTTGATACTAGACGATCTACTTGGCGACTTTCCTTTCAAGGATGATGCCAGCAGAGCGCACGCTGTAGCCCTAACTATCTTGCCCATAGTCCGGCCATACATTAGCGGCCAAACACCACTACATTTGATTGATGCACCGATGCCAGGCACAGGCAAAGGGCTGCTTACGGATGTATGCGCAATGCCAGCCACAGGCCGGAGCGTACCAGCGATGCAAGCGGGTAGCTGTGATGACGAATGGCGTAAACGTCTTACAGCGTCAGCCTTAATCGGTGGTACACATACCAGCATTGACAATATCACGGATGCACTAGACAGCGGTGTACTTGCTTCGTTTCTTACACAGGATACTATCGAAGATCGGATACTTGGCACGTCGAAAACTGTGCGTTTGAAAATTCGTAACATATGGATTGCAAACGGTAACAACGTTTCACCCAGTGACGAAATAGCACGGCGGTGCATTTGGATCCGATTAGATGCCAATGCAGAGAAACCATGGGAGCGGGACGGGTTCAAACACCCACAGCTTAAACAGTGGATACTCTCTAACCGTGGTGAAATTCTCACAGCAATTCTAACGCTAGTCAATAAATGGGTTGCCGATGGGATGCCAAAGTTCAGCGGGAGCGCCAAGGGTTCTTACTCAGAATGGAGCGATACTATTGGCGGCATTCTTGAATCGGTTGGCGTTAGTGGGTTCTTAGAGAATGAGGCGGAATTATACGAAACGTCTGTCGGCAGCAATGACCAATGGGTTGCGTTTGTCGAAGCGTGGAAAGAGAAGTTCGGAGAGGCTGAAACGTTTACGTCTGAATTGTTCAAATTGGCGAGCTATGCGGACGAATTCACGTTTCAAGGTGGCGAATATCAAAACTTGCTATCTGATGATCTAGGTGCAGGAAAAGAGCGTTCACGTTCGACAAAGCTAGGCAAAAAGCTAAAACAGAAAGTTGATAGGGTTATCGCTGGGTGCAAAATTCAAAAGGGTTCTACCGTCAAGGGGAAAGCACGTTGGCGATTAATGATAGTAGATCAGCCTTGCGTGAGCGAAAACAGACAATAATCTCCTAATATTGTGTAGGACGTGTAGGACATGTAGGACATTGACTATACTACTTATACACGTGAAGAAATTTTTTTTTACATGTATATAGATAATAAAAATAAAAATATATAGTCAGTGTGGAATGAGGCGTACCACGTCCCACACGTCCACCATGTCCTACCCTAACGGGTGAACTTAATATGAATAAAAATAGCGCAGCACCTTTTATGCTGTTAAATATAGGTTTATAGAATTACATGAAAATATCAGAATGTGGTGAATTAGAGTGCAAGTGCGGATCGGATGCGTTTCGGATTACAAACATTAATTTGGCAATGCCTAGCGATAGGTACACAGGGAAATGCACAACGGTTAAACTGAAAAAACATGAGTCAATTTCCATTAGTGGTTTACCCAAGCATCTACATATAAAAATCGAATACACCTGCTTACTTTGCGACAATACATTTGTATCGGAACATATAAAACGATCACAGCAAAGTGATATCTCGTATAGGGTAGATACGCCACAATGGTTATTTGAACAGCTAGACTTCAACAGCCTGAAATAATCTATTCCACGGAATAAAATCAGTTAATAAATTATCTTTTTGTAGGGGCATGATATGACAGAATCATTAGAAAAAGCAGTAAACGATTTACAACCCAAGCAAGTAGCTTTTGCTATTGCATACGCACACAAGCGCAATGCAACACAAGCAAGCAAAATTGCAGGTTATTCGTCAAGTCAATCACAATTAGTACACGATCCAAGAATCCAAAACCTAATCAAACTATACTATCAGAATACCTTTATGGGTGCGGATGAAGCACTTAGCCTATTGGCACGACGTGCGCGCATTACAATGGATGATTTTGTAACTATAGATGACGACGGCCAACCCGTTACCGATCTTGTAAAAGCACGTACGGCTAACGCTATCGGCGCAATTAAAAAGCTACGTACAAAAAGCTATTACAATGATGACGGTAAGCGAGTGGTTGATACTCAATTCGAATTATTCGATCCAATGGAATCATTGAAGCTAGTAGCCAAAGATTTAGGATTAGCACAGGAACAAATCAACATTAAAATTAGTGACTCTATCAACATACTTTTGGATATCGTACAGGATAACGTTGATCCTGAAACATACGAACGAATTTTGAGAGAGATTCAAGCCCGTGCTATGCCGTCTTGATTTTATAAAAATATTTTGCGAGATTTACGTCAGGGTTACGGGGCGCAATGGTTATGCGAAATGCGCCTGCCAAAGTGAGGGGGTAGGGGTGGGTGGTATGGTGGCAGCAGCAGCCGCTGTACTGTAGGGTAGGATAGTGGGGGCGGGGGAGTAGTCCTACCCTTTCCCAACCCTGACAATATAGATACACAACCTTACACAAATATACCATTGACAGGATACTAACATAGTGATAGTGTACCTATTTTGGCTAGGTTGATTTTATAGGGGGACTTATGGCAAGGCGAAACGCACCACCGCAAGGTGAAACACCACGTGATAAAAACGGTGAACTTATGATCTGGTTTACCCGTGGGAGTAGTGGTACATCAGGCGGTAACACCATGTATGGTTCTACAGGCCGATGGATTACAAAAGCCAAATACAGACGTATTCTATTTTTCGATTACACACGTTTATTTATTGTTCTCGCAATTGTTTTAGGAGGTGCTTTTATGGCGTTATATCCTGACGAAGCGAGTGCGTTTTTACTACGGATACAAGCAGCGGGATTTTTACCTGCTGATTGGACGCTAACTTGGTAAACAAACAAGTAAGTTATGTTGTAAGGAAAACGCACTATGCTAGTATGTGATAATTGCGGTTCACAAATAATTGAGGGGGCAAAGTTTTGTCCAAATTGCGCCGATCCTGTAACAGTCAATGATTTCGTTGGTAGTCCGCAGATGGATCGCAAAGAGCTAACCTGTCCTAGATGTCAGAGACAATCAGTATACGACGTGAGCACGCAACATTCTAGGCACGATCTGAGATGCCCAAAATGCAAAAACACTTTTAGCACTCGGATTGTGAAAATAAGGGCAAAGAACGCACGCGGCAACAAAAAGTACGGTACAAGAGAATTTTCGGTTCGTGTGGTTGATGCTTCGGGATCTGAGGAGCTGATCGAATTCTTCAACGACAGCTACAAGAATTTTGAGTTACGATCTAAAGATGACGCTGCATTTTCGTATGTGGGGAAAAAACTAACGCTTGTTGAAAACCTCACTGTCGAGCGTCACATGAAACTTAGGTCGAGAGGTGGCAGTTGTTTGCGGACGATGTTAACGCTATTGTTTATAGCTCTCATTCTGGCTTGTGTCGTAGTTTTCCTACTGTGGCGTCAAGGTGACTTGGGAATGTATCCGCTATTGGAACCATTAGAAAATATTTTACCACCACCGCCAACGGGTAACTGAACTGTCAGCCAAATGTCTGAAAATTGCCCTAGAAATGGGGCTTTTTTCATGCTATAATACTTATGAGAATAACAATTCTCAAATGTTATCAGGCAAAAGAAAAGACTAGCTACAAACTTTGGACGGTACGCAGCTAGTCAATATCAGAAAGGATCTGACATGAGTAATTATACCACAGTCGCACCTGTAGAAGTTAGCACCGATTCAATTGAGTTCCTTCGACAATGGCAGGTTGCCAAAAGTGAACCAAGCCCAACTACGAACTACAAAACTACTAACGTAGTTGATGACGATTTCGAATACCGCACCAAATACCATGATTACGATCTACAGCGTCTCGAACAACTAGAACGCAATAAGCCAAAGTTCATAGAGGTTGACGGGCTGCTGCTACATGATACGCCACGATTGCGCAGAGAGTTAGGAATCGAGTAGGACTAGCGTAACAAAACCGTTACAGGTTATTCCGGCCACGCCGGAGCCGGATGATCTGTAACGGCTACGTTATTCAAACTGTAGCAGGATCTTAAAAATGGATACAAAAGAATTTTGGTTCAAATATCCGAATAGTTCGGAATGTGCGACATGTGGCGATAGATTTGGATGTAAGCGGAAAGGCGCAAAATATTGCAGCCCAGCCTGTAAGCAAAAGGCGTACAGGTGGAAAAAAATGGATGCAGAACTAGAACACCCACTACCCAAAACAATTCCATGCGAACATTGCAACGAACCATACCCTTACCGTTATCAAAGTAGGTTTTGTTCTGGCAGATGCAGAACAGCAAATTATAGACAGCGACAAGCATACTACAAATCAGTAGGTGAAATATGAATGAATTAACAGAACAACAGACAGCAATCACAAGCGAGACGTTCGAGCTTGTACAGCTTGCAGCCGATAAACAACCAAGCCTAATTTATATCATGTCATTAAGTGAGGGATCTCGCAGGGCAATGCAAAAGGCATTGAATGATATAGCTGAACTTTTGCTAGGTTCAGAGACGCTAGAAAGTGCGAAAGGTAGTACAGGATTAGAGTATCACCAAATGGTCAATTGGGGCGCGCTACGTGGTTCACACACACAGGTGATACGTTCACACCTAGCAGAGAAGTACAGCGCACGCACGGCCAATAAGTATCTGTCGGCATTACGGGGAACGCTCAAAGAAGCATGGCGATTGGAGTACATGACAGCCGAACAATACCAACGGGCGGTTGACATCAAATCTGTGAAAGTTGAGGACGTTGTTCAAGCGGCTGGGCGTCAGATGTCAAGGTCTGAAATTCTAGCATTGATGGGCGTATGTGCAGCCGATGATTCAGATCGGGGTATTCGTGATGCTGCTGTTTTCGCTGTAGCAATTGGCGCGGGATTGCGGCGTTCTGAGATTGCAGAATTGCAGATGCAAAACTATGATCAGGATGAATGCAAGCTAACGATAAAGGGCAAGGGTAACAAAAAGCGAACGGTCTATATATCTGCATCAGCTTGTGAAGTAATTGACAAATGGTTGGACGTTCGCGGGGTTGCTGATGGGTCTATGTTCTGGAGATTCTTTCGGGGCGGCAAACTTGCAATAGATGACGGGCTAACAGATCAGGCTGTCTATGAAATTATGCGGACTAGAGCCGAACAAGCCGGAATCGAAAAAGTGTTCAGCCCACACGATTTTAGACGCACCTACGCGGGCGAACTGTTAGACGCTGGGGTAGACATTGTGACAGTACAAAAGCTGATGGGACATGCTAACGCAAACACTACGGCCAACTATGATCGACGTGGCGAACGTGCCAAGAAAGCAGCTAGTCAAGTAATAGATGTACCGATTGTGTCTTGACAATCTGACTATATCGTATATACTTCACGATATAAGATTAAGTAGTTTTAAATATTGCGGATGTGCTAAATATAGGTTATATCCGATTTTAGACTTAATAGATTTATAATTTTATGCGGCCATGGTGTAGTGGTAACACAGCAGCTTCCCAAGCTGCTATCCCGAGTTCGAGTCTCGGTGGCCGCTCTTGAAAAGCACAGATAAAGAGGTACTAAAAAAGGTGAGGCCATTTTGGCCTCACCTTTTTTAGTACCTCTCTTATAAAACTTCCCTACGGTCGAATCTCGCCAGCGAACCACGTGCCCGCCGACACCCAAC
>Ga0209185_1002664_pt1 | contig 11666 bp, 9 predicted proteins | sample SidtaG_2_FD_187425 | JGI IMG/M metagenome (GOLD analysis project Ga0209185, IMG submission 187425) | Marine algal microbial communities from Sidmouth, United Kingdom - Sidmouth_Asex2 metaG (SPAdes) (version 2) | ecosystem: Host-associated > Algae > Red algae > Unclassified | place: Sidmouth... | reverse complement strand
CTGGCAACGTGCGTGAACTAGCCAATATGATCGAACGCCTGTCGGTGTTGTTCCCCTACGCAGTAGTAGACGCACCTGACCTTCCAGAGAAATTGCTGGAAGCCGGTGGCAATTTACCCGATCAAGCCGAAAAAGTTATTGCTGAGTCGGTCGTGCCTGATGTACCTACAGTAGAGGCGGCTGAAGGCAGCTTGGTGGGGTCCATCCCGAGCTACACCAGCACGGCTTCACCACGACTGCCGCGTGATGGCATTGATCTTAAACAGCATTTAACCGATATCGAAACCAGTTTGATTCAACAAGCGCTAGATGAAGCGGGTGGTGTGGTTGCGCATGCAGCCAAGCGCCTCAAGATTCGCCGAACCACTTTGGTGGAAAAAATGCGCAAATACAATATTATGCGCATGGAAACAGAATCTGCGTCATAAAGTTGACCGAACAAAAAAGAGCGTTCCTAAGCTTTTGTTTTAAAAGAGATCCTTCTCTGGCATAAATACTGCGTTTTGCTAAGTCATGAACTTACCGCACGCAAGCAATCAAATGTCAGAGAAGGGCCTCGAGCTCAGCTACACGGCTGGGTATTCGTCAGTGGCGCAGTCAACTGTTACTGCGCATCAAAGCACTGCTAGCTCAAACCCCCCTCTCGACACTCCCGCGCCCGTCGCGGTGCTGATGTTGGATCGCGCTGGTTGTATTAAAACTTTCAACTGCACAGCTCAAGCTTTGTTTGGGGAAGCGGCGCTAGGTCAGTCTTGGCCTTTACTGCGCAATGCTAGCTTTAGTACCCGGCATGGCTGCTCTTTGCTCACCAGCCGCTCCGGAACTTGTTACGTTGAGCAGTATTCCAGCAACGCTAAAGACGGTGAACGAATCATTTGCTTGCAGTCGGCAAGTGCCGCCAATACCAATCAGTCGCTCGTCGCGCTTGGTGAAGGCGTGGCTAGACTGGTGCATCAGGTTCGCACACCCTTAACCGCTGCTGCTTTGTACCTCGACCAACTGAGCCGTCAGTTGGGGCACGAGCCTAAGCTGCAGCGACTTGCTCGTAAACCCGCCGCACAACTTCGTTGTGCTGAAAGTGTGATCGACGGTGCGCTTGGTCTTATTAGGCCTGTAAGCAGATCACTACAAACCATAGACGTTAGCGACACGCTGCGAGCACTTGAAGCCCAGTGTGGAGTGGTAGTCATGTCGCTTGGTGCGCACTTGTATTGTGCTCCTCTTACGCCTGGCGTATTTATTAAAGCCGACGCCGTAGCACTGTTGTCAGCGCTCAGTAACTTGGTGATCAATGCTGCTCAGCACCCTGTTAAGGGTCGTCTATTGCGCGTTTGCGTAGTGGCTCGCTTGCTCGGTGATCACGTGGTTTTTGAAATCAGTGACACGGGTAAGGGTGTTAGCGAGACAGAAAAACAAAAAATATTTAACGCTTTTGAATCAACACGCAGCGAAGGTACTGGCTTAGGCCTATCAGTCGCTCAACGGGTTCTGGGGCAATTTGACGGCAAGATTGAAGTGAGTAACAACGCCGAAGGGGGAGCCACTTTCAGCGTGCGCTTCCCGGCTGAGGCAATCGATGTCGCCGCATGAAGTGGCGCAAAACCGGATGGAGACGCTCTCAATGAAGAAGGCGAGTATTTTATTAGTGGATGATGACGCAAGCGTTCGAGAGGCGCTGCGTGACACTCTGGCACTGGAAGGCTATGAGGTTACATGTGCATCAACCGCGCACGACGCACTGAGTATTTTGCATTCGAAAAGCAATTTTGACCTCGTGCTGAGCGATGTGCAGATGAGCCCGATGGACGGGATGGCTTTGTTGAAGTCAGTACGCGAAGCGCGTATCGATGTTCCGGTCATGTTGATGACCGCATATGGCTCGATAGACCAAGCGGTCTCTGCCCTGCAAGCTGGCGCGTGCGATTATCTGAGCAAGCCCATCAATGTTGAATCATTGCTCGAAAAAGTATCCAACTGGGTATCCCGCGGACAAGCGATGGTCAGTGACTTTATCGCAGGCGATCAACGCACCGTCGATTTGCTGACGCTAGCACGGAAAGTCGCCAGCTCAGAGGTCTCGGTGATGATCTCCGGTCCTTCCGGTGCCGGTAAAGAGGTCATGGCACGTTATATCCACAATCACTCCAGTCGCGCCAGTGCACCGTTTGTTGCGATTAACTGTGCGGCCATACCTGAGAACATGCTCGAAGCTGTATTGTTTGGATACGAAAAAGGCGCTTACACCGGTGCGCATAAATCGATGCCCGGTAAGTTTGAACAAGCACAGGGTGGCACGTTACTGCTAGACGAGATTTCCGAAATGGATCTTGGACTGCAAGCGAAGTTGCTGCGTGTTTTGCAAGAGCGCGAAGTCGAGCGCTTGGGTAGCCGCGAGTCTATCTCACTTGACGTGCGTATTCTGGCAACCACTAACCGAGCTTTGCACGAAGAAGTTGCTGGTGGCCGCTTCAGGGAAGATTTGTTTTATCGTTTGAATGTATTTCCAGTGCGTCTGCCGCCATTGGCTGAGCGTATTGAAGACATAGAGCCGCTGGCAAAACTATTTGTGGCCAAATACGCAGGTACCAACAGCGCTCCTAAGCGTCTTGGTGCAGCAGCAGTCGCCCGATTGATGCAGCATCGTTGGCCCGGCAATGTGCGCGAACTCGAGAACGTTGTTCAGCGTGCCTTGGTGTTGGCTGAAGGAAAAGAGATCAGCGTAGTGGATATTCACTTCGAAGATAACGGCGCAGCGCCAGCAGCCCCTGAAGAAGAGACTACACTGGTACGATCCAGTGAAGTCGGACTGGGCAATACGCTGAAGAGTCGTGAAAGTGAAATGATTATGGAAACGCTGGAGCGCTGTCGTGGCAATCGAAAATCCACGGCCGAAGCGCTGGGTATTTCCCCACGTACTCTTCGCTACAAAATTTCACGCATGAAGCAGCAAGGCTATCAAGTGCCTGAAGCCTACGGCTACAGCGCTTAGTCGTTAACGCTAATTAACCAGTGCTTTGAAGCAGGATGCTTCAATTAAGGAGAGACAAGGATGGCCTCGGAAATAAGTAACGCAAGACTGATGGGCCAGTTGGAAATGATGCGCTCGCGGGCCTCCCAGGAAGTGGGTGATCTGGACGCGCAATCAACAGATCCAACGGCAAGTGAGTTTGCCTCTTTGCTGCGCTCTCAAGTTGATAGCGTCAATTCGGCCCAGGCCACTGCTCGTGAACTCGCCAAAGACTTTGAACTCGGCGCTCCTGGTGTGGAGTTGGTCGATGTCATGGTGGCGGCACAAAAATCACGCGTACAGTTTGAAGCGCTGACAGAAGTGCGTAATAAGTTGATCTCCGCTTATCAAGAGGTCATGTCTATGCAGGTCTGACCCTTGTATGGATAGTATGTCTTAACACGACAATAAACTGCGTGCTGCAAGCACGCACTGTGGGAGCCAGGATGGCTCATTGACGATCAGGATTGATAGACACAGAGGACCCGCTAATGGCGGAAGCAATGGCAGACGGCGTCACTAGTGAATCGCCGGTAGCCAACAACACTGTTGGACAAGCATTAAATCAGGTGGCAAACCCCGTCGCTTGGCGCGATGCACCTGTGGCACGCCAATTGGCTGTGGTCGTGGTGCTGGCCGCAGCTGTAGCTGTGGGTGTGGCTGCCGCATTGTGGTCTGGTGAAACGCCAATGACGCCGCTGTTTGCAGATATGGCGCCCACGGAAATGGGCAAAGTCACCGACGCACTCAAAACTTCTAACACTGAATTCCGTATCGATCCCAGCACGGGAGCTTTGCTCGTGCCCGCAGAGAATGCACAGGCGATTCGTATGCAATTGGCGTCACAGGGGCTGCCCGAAACTGGCGGCCCTGTGGGCCTAGAAATGTTGTCGGAACAACAAGACCTGAGCACGTCTCAGTTTGTAGAAAGTGCACGCTACTTACATGCTCTTGAAACAGAATTGGCGCGCTCGGTGTCTTCGCTGCGTAATGTAAAAAGTGCGCGCGTGCATTTGGCCTTACCAAAAGAATCGGTGTTTGTTCGCCGACGCACGCCGCCCAGTGCGTCGGTGGTTGTGGCGCTATACCGTGGCCGCTCGCTCAGCCAAGAGCATGTGGCGTCTATCGTCAATCTGATCTCTGCCAGTGTGCCTTCCATGAGCACGGACCACGTCACGGTGGTTGATCAAAACGGTAGCCTACTCACAGAGAGTAATGCCAACAAAGACTTGCAATCGAGCTCGCGTGAATACGACTACACCCGTCGCATGGAAGAAGACTACGCTGCGCGTATTGTCAATTTGTTGGAGCCGGTGGTGGGCGCCGGTCGAGTACGCGCTCAAGTAACGGCAGAGCTGGATTTTAATCGCACCGAAGTGACCAGTGAAGCCTACGAGCCCGAGGGGCAGGTCGTGCGTTCGGAGCAGATTGCAGAAACAGAAAACAGCTTAGCAAGCGCACTGGGTATTCCTGGCGCATTGACCAATCAACCACCGGGCGAAGGCACGACGGCAACGGATGCGGAAGGTGGCAATACCGGCAGCGGAGGGTCTCAGTCGCGCAACGCCACGCGTAACTACGAAGTTGATCGCACCATCAGCCATACACGTCGCGCATCAGGTGCGATTCAGCGTTTGGCCATTGCGGTGGTTATTGATAACAAACCTATTGCGTTGATAAGCACCGCCGAAGCCGCGGAATCGGAAGAGGGCGAGAGTCAGGGCGCTTATACCGATGCAGAGATCACTCGCCTGACTAACGTGGTGCGTGACGCCATTGGCTTTAGTGCGGACCGCGGTGATTCACTGAGCCTGATCAACTCGCCGTTTCATATTGAAGCGATGGAGCCACTGCCGAGTATTCCGCTCTATGAACAAGCGTGGTTCCAGCAGCTTATTAAGCAGATTTTGGCCGGACTATTTATTTTTGCCCTGTTGTATTTCATCGTGCGTCCCATCGTGCGTGCGCTACTACCTGTTGCGCCTGATCAAAAAGAAAGCGAAGACGAAGAGATAAAACCTCAGTCGCGGATTGTAGTTGGAGACGACGGCACAGCCTACGAAATAGAGAGCAACTCGGAAGAAAAAGCTGAAGAACCGATGTACGTGGTGGATGAGTCCGGTCGTATGTTCGACCCACGTGATCTTGAGCGGGAAGAGTCGTTGCGCAAGCGTCTGTTGTTTGCAAAAGCACTGGTCGAAGAAGATCCAGCGCGAGCGGCTAATGTGTTACGTAGTTGGATGAAACTGGTCAAAGATCCTGCAGAAGAGGAGGTCAGCTAAATGGCATTGGGTAAACGAAAATATTCTGACGAGACGGTTCAGAGTGCGATTTTTCTGATGGTGTTGGGTCAGGAGCATGCAAGCTCGATTGTATCCAAACTCAACGAAAGCGAAGTGGAAATGTTGGGATCATGTATTGCAAATATGGGCCGCGTCTCTCGCGAAGATATTGAAAAAGCATTGGGGTCTTTTGTTGAAGACGTGCGCGAGCAAACAGCCTTTGGTATCGACAACGACAACTACTTAGAGAAGTTACTTGGTGGGGCACTGGGCGAAGACAAGGCTCGTACAGTGTTAGAGCGTATCGATATGCAAGGCGAGCCTGCCAGCGTGGAAGCGCTGAAGCGAATGTCTGCGTCTGGTGTGCTGGAAATAGTCCGCGACGAGCACCCGCAGATTATCGCGGTGGTGTTGTCATTGTTGGATGGAAAAGTCGCCGGTGACGTGATGAAAAAGCTGGCCGAAGATGTACATGTCGATGTGCTGATTCGGATTGCCAAGCTCAATACGTTGGCGCCGTCGGCACTGCGGGAATTGGACGTTGTCCTTGAGTCACGCTTGTCCAAGCGACAGGCGCCAACGGGCAACAGCGAAACAGTGGGCGGAGAACAAGCAGCCGCCACATTGATCAACAACGTCGGGCCGGATCTGGGGGATGTGCTCAAAGAGAAGCTGCGCGAGATGGACGAAGATCTGGCGACTCGGGTATCGGCACTTATGTTTGTGTTCGAAGATTTGCTCGGTGTGGACGACAGAGGTATCCAGACGTTATTGCGTGATGTCAGCACCGACGATCTCGTTATCGGACTGAAGGGTGCGTCGCCTGAAATGAATGAAAAAATCTTGAGCAACATGTCGTCTCGTGCGGCAGAGCTACTCAAGGATGATATGGACGCGCGCGGGCCAGTGCGTTTGGCTGATGTAGAAGAAGCGCAAAAACGCGTTTGTGATGTTGCAAAGAATCTTGAAGCTGATGGCAAGCTCATGATTGGTGGAGGAGATGATTTTGTTTAAGTTTAATCAAGTGGGAGAGTTGCAATGAGTGTTGCAGACGGAATTGAATTGAGTCGTGATGGCGTTGTTCGTTGGCGCGCACCCCAGTTGGGTGGCGAAGCCGCGACAGAGCCTAAAGCCGATGAGGCAAGGACGGTGGTTAAGGAAAAACCGGAGCCGGCACCGACCGTGAGCGAGCAGCAAGTTGCTGTGGAGACGGCCAAAGAAGGCATGTTAACCGCAGGCCAAATAGACGCGTGGGAATCTGAAGCGCGAGAAGAAGGCATGAAACAGGGCTTAGAAGCGGGTCGTAAAGACGGCTTTGCAGAAGGTTTTGAAAAAGGCTTAGAGGAAGGCCGCGCGGAAGGTGAGCGTGAGCAGCGACAACAAGTTGATATGCTTAAGTCCCTGCTTGAGCAGCTGGCAACTCCGCTCAAAGGCATGACGGATGAGCTGCAAAATGAGCTGCTGACACTCGCCGTAGCGATGGCACAACAGCTTGTTCGCCGAGAAATACAAGTCGAACCCGGCGAGATTATTCCAGTGATCACTGAGGCACTCGCGTTGTTGCCAAACCATGCGCGCGATGTTGTGGTGCATGTACACCCAGAAGACGCGGCGCTGATCCGAGAGCTGCTCTGTGATGCGAGTGACGATTCGGATTGGAGTGTCAGCGAAGACCCGCTATTAACACGTGGCGGTTGCCGTATCGAAAGTCTCAATTCTAGTATTGATGCGAGCTTGGAATCACGGTTGGCAGGGTTGATGGCTACTCACCTCAGTGGTCGTCGTCATGGTGATTGATCTCAAAACTAGCCAAGAGGCTCTACTGGACAAGTTGCGCGATACCACCGAGAACCTTGCTCCTTTGTCGCCGGCAGCCGTGCAAGGTCGATTGACGCGAATGGTTGGTCTGACCCTTGAAGCGGTCGGTTGTCGAGCTGCTGTGGGTGAGCGTTGTCGTGTGTTTTCACCCGGCGTCGCACCCTTTGATGCAGAAGTAGTGGGCTTTGAAGGTGAAAAAATATACCTGATGCCGACCGAGCAAGTACACGGTGTGATGCCAAATGCGCGTGTGGTGCCATTGTCGGAAGACGAAACGTTTACCGTCGGTCGCAGAATGCTTGGTCGAGTGGTTGATGGAGCGGGCCGCCCGCTAGATGGTGGTGGAGCAATACGTGGCGGCTCTCGCGTGTCGTTGCATGGTCAGCCGATCAACCCCTTGTCGCGTAGCGCTATCACCGAAGTGCTAGATGTTGGTGTTCGAGCGATAAACAGCTTGTTGACGGTTGGCCGTGGCCAGCGACTGGGATTGTTTGCAGGCTCCGGGGTTGGCAAAAGTTCCTTGCTTGGCATGATGGCCCGTTATACGTCTGCTGATGTCGTGGTGGTGGGGCTTATTGGTGAGAGAGGGCGTGAGGTAAAAGAGTTTATTGAAGAGATACTCGGTGATGAAGGGCGTCGTCGTTCGGTGGTGATAGCAGCTCCCGCTGATGCCACGCCTTTAATGCGACTGCACGGTGCCATGCTGACGCATAGTGTCGCCGAGCACTTTCGGGATCAAGGTAAGTCTGTGTTGTTGCTCATGGACTCATTGACGCGCTATGCACAAGCGCAGCGAGAGATAGCGCTGGCTGCCGGTGAAATGCCTGCCACGCGTGGTTATCCGCCCTCCGTGTTTACCAAGCTTCCTTCCCTCGTTGAGCGAGCGGGTAACGGAGGCGCTGAAGGTGGATCAATTACCGCATTTTATACGGTGTTAGTTGAGGGAGATGATCAAAATGATCCAATCGCTGACTCGGCGAGAGCGATACTTGATGGACACGTTGTACTGACACGCGAGCTAGCGGATTCAGGGCATTACCCGGCGATAGACCCCGAGGCATCTGTCAGTCGTGCGATGCATAACTTGGTTGAGCCGGAGCACAGTGCCGCTGCATTGGCATTTCGGCAAAGCTGGTCGCTCTATCAACGCAACAAAGATCTTGTCGCTGTGGGTGCCTATCAATCGGGAAGTGACCCTGCGATAGATCGAGCGATCAAGATGCAACCGACTCAGGCGGCTTTTTTACAGCAGACCATGTCGGACAATGTATCGCTGCAAGATGCAGTGACACAGCTACAGCAAATGCATGTCAAGGCGGCGCCAACCGCTGTAGCAGAAGAGCAGCTTGAATAACCGCAGAGGTCGGACTAGTTGAATCGCTGGCAAAAATTGGTCGAGCATGCCGAGAAACAAACGGAGCAATCGGCTCAATCTATGGCCGTGCTGCGGCAAAAGATTGCCGGAGTAGAGGCGCAACGCGGACAGATGCAGGCCTATCGCGAAGAGTATGCGCAAAGAGCGGCGACGCCTGGCACAGTTGGCTCTGTTAGTCAGCTGAATATCATTCGCCAATTTGGTGAGCAAGTACAACAGACTGTGTCTGAGTTAGATGAACAGCTGCGAATGTTGCGCGAGCGCTACGAAGCGTTGCGAAATGCTTGGAACGAGCATTACAAGCGAGAGCAGGCACTAAAGGCGTTACAGCTTTTAGATGAGAAAAAGAAAGCCGTAAAAGCAGACAGAATCCAGCGCAGAGAAGAGGACGATTTTGCCTTGCTGACCAGACGTAGGCGCGATGCTGGTTAGGCTTGGAGCTTGCGCACGGTATTTGTGCGTAGACGGATTCTGGATAGAAGAGACGATTCGGCGTAGCCGCGCGCAGTGCTCAAAAATGCTGGCCCAAGCGTTGCACTTTCACTTACCAGAAGATGATCACAGGGTAGTGAAAATTAGTGGAAGTAACGACTTTATCAGCAGATAGTCCTAACGGCTTGATGTCAGCTTTGACGGGTGGCGGTGATTTGCAGCCAAAGTCCGGCAGCGCTTTGCCATTTGCCAGTGTTTTACAGTCACAACAACAGCTAAATACAGCAGCAAACAACGCAAGTGCACTACAACCGCAAGCAGCGCTCAGTGCGTTGTTGAGTGGCGAACAGAACATGCCATCTCTAGAGCAGCTCACGTCGTTCGACGCGCAGAGCACTGTGGCTGCGCCATGGTTGATGTTGCAGGCACAGCAACTGACCGAGGGCGCTAAGACAGTTGAATCCTCGCAACTGATGCTCACAGCAGAAAGTGTGGACGGCAGCGAAGCCACTTGGATAGACCCCGCGCTGAACATGGAAGCGGGCGGGACGATATCGACTGAGTTAGATCCCGTTGTAACGGGTCAGTTGTACGCAGCTGGTGCAGAGCAATCCGTCGAGACGAGTGTGGTGAGTGAAAATATTGTCTCCTCCTTTGAATCATCAGGTGGAGGTGGCCAACCCTATCAAGCTGTAGCGGCTGACAATGAAGCGTCTGTTGAAAATACAACAACAGAAAGCGCAAGCTTTCGTTCGATAACGAATGAGCCTGTTGTTTCAACGACATCTTCGTCGACTGTTAACGCTGAGGCGGTAGATAGACAGTCGCCCACTTTGCCAACCCAGCCTAGTCGTGTTGGTCAGGTTGACGATGCAGAAGCGGCAAGCACAGTCGTTGATAATCTTAATCTCGACGAAGCTCAGCCATCGTCGAACCTATCAGCAAATACAGCTGACACTACACAGGTTGTTGGCTCAGAGAGTGAAAACACTGGGCAATTGATTCGTCAAGATGAGCTGCAAAAAATGCAAGCGCCCATCTCTGACAAAATAGCTGTTAGTACCGATAGGCCTGTTAGTGATGCAGCGAATACGAGTATCGATAAGACTGTAGGCAATGAGCAGTTGCAGCAGCGTGATCAAGCTGAACGAACAGTTCAGCAGGGCACGGTTCAAGTTGCTCAAAGCGCTAGCAGTGAGACCGAGGCTGATGTTCAATCTCCATTGACCAATACGCTATCAACGACCACAACGAGACCGCCAAGTGATGCATCACTTGATCAAGGCAATACCGTACCGACCGCTCGTCGTGAAGGTTCAGACGCCGGAGTCAGTATTAGTCAGCGAGATGTACTGCAAAGCAAGCCAGAACAAGTGGCAGTCAAGGTAGAAACGGCGGCAGCTGACAGCAATAACAACCCGCAACAAGTAACGCAGAGTATCAGTGCTAACGCGAGCAGCAATGCAACGGCAACGGGTGCAATCACCTTGGAACAAGCGGCAAACTCAGTGCGCAGTCCCGTGCCTGCAACGACGGCTAAGCGCACGGGTTCTGTAGAACGTGTGGAAAACACCGTGGTAACTGACGGCAGTGAGGGTTATCACTGGCTCAGTAGCGATGCCGAGCCTGTCGCTGATATTCCGGTAGCAGACGTGCAGCAAACAGAGTTCAATAGTGTGCCTGTCGCCAATAACACTACCGTGAACACAGTGAATACCACTGCACGTAGTGAAGTGGCGCAAGTCGAATCGTTTTCATCGGTGAAGCAATCTGTCGATGCTACAGCTTCGGCTGAGGCAGAGGCGAGTGCCGAATTGCAAGACACGGCCAATTTAGAAATTGAAACTCCAGTGCGTGATGCGCAGTGGTCTCAGGCTTTTGCCTATCGCGTGCAGTTTATGGCGCAGCAAGGCATACAGCGGGCCCAAGTTCAGCTTAACCCTGCCGAGCTTGGTCCAATGGAAATCACGGTTGATGTTGTGGACGACGTTGCTCAGGTACAGATAACTGCGGAGAACGCGGCTACACGCGAAGCGGTAGAACAAGCCGTTCCGCGATTGCGTGAAATGATGGCGCAGTCGGGTTTTGGCGAGACGGGCGTTGATCTCAGTGGCGGTAACGACGAAGCACCAACGTCCGCCGGAGACGCATCGCTGTTCCGTCAGGCCCAGGCTGGTTCGGGTGAGGGAGGCTCATCTGATACTGATCGAGGTGCTAACAGCGGTTCTGGTGGTGGTACAGAGAATACTACAGCAGGTATTACACCGGTTAGCGGCGACCGCATGCCTGAGAGAAGTGCCGATGGCAGGCTGAGTTTTTATGTTTAAAACTTAAGCTTTAACCGACGTAAAGGCCCGGATCGCAACCCTGTTGCGATTTGGGCTTTTTGCGTTTTTGCTCGACAAAAATTGCTCTGAATTGTCGGGATAATTGACACCGTCAAAATAGAGCGTTTTAAGTGGCTGATTTTAAAGACAACAAAAAAATCGTTTGTGCGGCATATAGTTTGCAACTCAGCAATTAATCAATGGATTGATGACTGCAAGCATGGCCGACGAAAACAGCGAAAGCACGGAAGAATCGGGCGAAGAAAAGCCCAAGAAAAAACGCGGAAAAATATTTGCCATTTTAGCGGTGGGCGTTCTTATGTCCCTTTCCTTCGCTGGTGGTTCCGTGTTCAATTACTACACATTTGGGGTGCGTACCGAGATCGTCGAGGTCGAGGCAAAGCCCGAAGTGAAAGAACCCTACT
>Ga0209185_1002658_pt1 | contig 11702 bp, 10 predicted proteins | sample SidtaG_2_FD_187425 | JGI IMG/M metagenome (GOLD analysis project Ga0209185, IMG submission 187425) | Marine algal microbial communities from Sidmouth, United Kingdom - Sidmouth_Asex2 metaG (SPAdes) (version 2) | ecosystem: Host-associated > Algae > Red algae > Unclassified | place: Sidmouth... | reverse complement strand
GACTATTTTCTCCAAATCGCGACCCTTAGAAATTAAGTCTGAAATCGCATGTGCATGTGTGACCCTTGTAACATCTTGCTCAATTATGGGGCCTGCATCAAGTTCTTCAGTAACATAATGGCTTGTCGCTCCAATAATTTTTACACCACGTTTATAGGCAGAATGGTAAGGTTTAGCCCCTACAAACGCTGGTAAAAAGGAGTGGTGTATATTAATAATTTTATTTGGGAATTTATTAATTAGCTTTCCTGAGATAATTTGCATATATCTTGCTAAAACAATAAAATCGATATTATGTGCTTCTAACAATTGCAATTGTTTATCTTCTGCATCCTGCTTTGTATCCTTAGTTACTGGTATATGGTAAAACGGAATTTTAAAATTATCTGCGATATTCTTTAAATCAATGTGGTTACTTATAATAAATGGAATTTCTAAATTAAGTTCACCTGAATTATAACGACCCAGTAAGTCGTATAGACAATGGTCATATTTAGATATGAATAAAGCCATTTTCGGCTTTTTTTTAGATGAATAGATACGCCATTTCATTTCGAAAGTATCCGCTAAATCACTTTTAAAAATGGATTTAAAGCTTTCAGTAGAAAAAGATTCAGATGCAAATTCACTTTCTAAACGCATAAAAAAAATATCTTGCTCTCTATCAACATGTTGGTCTATATATACAATATTGCCACCCTTTTTAGCTATAAAATTGGTAACTGAAGCAATGATATTAGGTCTGTCTTTGCAGTGTATTAAAATCGTAATCTTATTCATTAGCAGAAATTATTCATGGCTAAAATTAGTTTAAAAAAGATACAAGTTCGATATCTAATTAAAATTTTATATAATATTTTACAAACTGCTTATTTTTTTGAATATTTCGTAAATTGCAATACTAAAATTCAATAATTTTTACGGATGGACCAAGTAGCGCCATACAGGCCAAAACACAAAGTTAGAATTGTAACTGCAGCATCTCTTTTTGATGGCCATGATGCGTCCATAAACATTATGCGTCGTATTATTCAAGCAACAGGCGTTGAGGTAATTCATTTAGGGCATAACAGAAGTGTTGAAGAGGTTGTAAACACCGCAATTCAAGAAGATGTAAATGCCATATGTTTAACGTCTTATCAAGGCGGACACAATGAATATTTTAAATATATGTACGACCTTTTAAAAGAAAAACGCTCAGAGCATATAAAAATTTTTGGTGGTGGAGGCGGTGTTATATTACCATCTGAAATTGCTATGTTGATGGATTATGGTATTTCTCGAATCTACTCACCTGATGATGGTAGAGCGATGGGATTGCAAGGTATGATTAATGATTTGATAGAGGCCTGCCTTAGTCCTTCCAGAGGCGGGAAGCTTGTGACTAAGTATACAGTATGTAACGAAGATGCTTCATGGTTGAAAAATTTAGGTAAAGAAAAGGTGTATGAAAATTTAAAAAATAGAAATGTAAGAACAATAGCTAGGTTAATCTCTTTAGCAGAAAATAATCAAGAAGCTTTTAAAACACTCTTTACTTTCGAAAGTGTGAGTTCCTCCAATACGGGTAGCTTAACGGGTGCTGTGTTAGGCATCACAGGTACTGGTGGAGCTGGTAAATCTAGTTTGGTTGACGAATTGGTAAGACGATTTTTAAAGGACTTTCCTGAGAAAACTGTTGGGATTATTTCTGTCGATCCTTCTAAAAGAAAAACTGGCGGTGCTTTATTAGGTGATAGAATTAGAATGAATTCTATAAATAATAATCGGGTTTATATGCGAAGTTTAGCAACACGTCAATCTAACTTGGCATTATCAAGACATGTAAATGAAGCTGTTCAAGTTTTAAAAGCAGCAGAATATGATTTAATTATTTTAGAAACTTCAGGAATCGGGCAATCTGATACTGAAATTATTGAACATTCTGATGTGTCCTTATATGTCATGACACCAGAGTTTGGTGCTGCTACGCAATTAGAGAAAATTGATATGTTGGATTTTGCTGATTTAGTTGCTATTAATAAATTTGATAAAAGGGGTTCTCTTGATGCATTACGCGATGTGAAAAAGCAATACATGCGTAACAATAGTCTTTGGGGCGTACATCAAGATGATTTACCGGTTTTTGGTACAATAGCTTCTCAGTTTAATGACCCTGGTATGAATACACTTTATAAAACTGTAATAGATAAGTTAGTTGAAAAAACAAATTCAGATTTAAAATCAACTATTACCATCTCAAATAAAATGAGTGAAAAGATATTTGTTATTCCTTCCTCTAGAATACGCTATTTATCTGAAATAGCAGAGAGTAACAGAGTATATGATAAAAAGGGTAATAAACAAGCTGAAGTCGCTCAAAAGCTTTATGGAATCTATAAAACATTAGAATCTGTTACTGGTCATCCTTTAAAATTAGATAACTCTGGGATTGATTCTGAAACAATTGAATCATCAGAAAATAAAGATTTCGTTAAACTCTTATTAGAGGAATTTAATAGCGTAAAACGTGATTTGAACCCTTATAACTGGGAAGTCATTACAGGTTGGAGTAAAAAAGTAAAAAAATACAAGACTCCGACATATTCATTTAAAGTTAGGGACAAGTCCATTAAAATTGAAACCCATACAGAATCTTTATCACATACACAGATTCCAAAAGTAGCACTTCCAAAATATCAGGCTTGGGGCGATATTTTAAGATGGTGTTTGCAAGAAAATGTGCCTGGAGAGTTTCCTTATACTTCGGGATTATATCCATTTAAAAGAACCGGCGAAGACCCTGCGCGGATGTTTGCTGGTGAAGGCGGTCCAGAACGAACCAATAAGCGTTTTCATTATGTGAGTGCTGGTTTGCCGGCAAAGCGCTTATCCACAGCTTTTGATAGTGTAACACTTTACGGCAACGATCCCGATTACCGTCCAGATATTTACGGAAAGATAGGTAATGCTGGCGTTTCCATCTGTTGCTTAGATGATGCGAAAAAACTTTATTCAGGGTTTAATTTAGCAGACGATATGACTTCCGTGAGCATGACTATAAATGGGCCAGCACCAATGTTGCTAGGGTATTTTATGAATGCAGCTATTGATCAACAATGTGAAATTTATATCAAAGAGCATGAGCTTGAAACAGAAATAGAAAATAAAATAGCCAATATTTATAAAGGTAAAACGCGTCCAAAATATAACGGCATCTTGCCAAAAAATAATAATGGTTTAGGATTAATGCTTTTAGGAGTTACTGGAGATCTTGTTTTACCTAAATCTATTTATCAAGATATTAAAACAAAGACCATAGCTCAAGTAAGAGGAACGGTTCAAGCCGATATTCTAAAGGAAGATCAAGCTCAAAATACCTGTATTTTCTCTACTGAATTTGCTTTGCGACTAATGGGCGATGTTCAAGAATATTTTATTGAAAATAACGTGCGTAATTTTTATTCAGTATCTATTTCAGGTTATCATATTGCAGAAGCTGGAGCAAATCCAATTACGCAAATAGCATTAACCTTATCTAATGGTTTTACTTACGTGGAATATTATTTGAGTAGAGGCATGGATATTAACAAATTCGGTCCGAACCTATCCTTTTTCTTTTCTAATGGAACCGATCCTGAGTATGCTGTAATTGGTCGTGTGGCCCGAAAAATTTGGGCAAAAGCCATGAAGCATAAATATGGTGCGAATGCTAGAGCGCAAATGCTTAAATATCATATACAGACTTCAGGGAGAAGTTTACATGCTCAGGAAATTGATTTTAACGATATCCGAACTACACTCCAAGCGCTTTATGCTATTTACGATAATTGTAATTCACTGCACACAAATGCTTACGACGAAGCGATAACCACTCCGACTGAAGAATCGGTGCGTCGTGCTATGGCAATTCAACTTATCATCAATAAAGAGTTAGGTTTATCCAAAAACGAAAATCCAATTCAGGGGTCTTTTATTATTGAAGAATTAACCGATTTGGTTGAAGAGGCAGTTTTATTGGAATTTGATAGAATTACTGAACGTGGTGGTGTATTAGGCGCTATGGAAACCATGTATCAACGTTCTAAAATTCAAGAAGAAAGCTTATATTATGAAACGTTGAAACATAATGGGAAGTTTCCAATTATTGGTGTCAATACTTTTTTAAACAGTGAAGGGTCTCCAACGGTTTTACCTGCGGAAGTGATTCGAGCTACTGAAGAAGAAAAAATATGTCAAATCAAAACCTTAGAAAACCTTCATAAATCACAAAATACTGAGACCCTTTTAAAAGAACTTCAGAATAAAGCAATTAACAACGAAAATATTTTTGAAAATTTAATGGAAGTTTGTAAAGTATGTTCATTAGGGCAAATAACAAGAGCGTTGTTTGAAGTAGGTGGGCAATATCGTCGAAATATGTAAGCAGAGAAAAACCTTTCCTATACTGATTACTGGAAAGCCCAAGGTTATAGTTTATTATATAAATTTTTTTTGAATAAGTATTAAAACCGAAATAAAACAAAGTTTTTACGACAAAAATGCTTATATTTGTGACAAATGTCGTGGTTATGGGTGGTTATTCATCAAATAAAAATATTAAAAACTTAGTTAATGAGCCAGATGTGTTTTACAACTTAAATAATAAATACGATCGTATAATTAGCATTTTAGGCGGGAGCGCAAGCATTGGGCAAGCTATTAATAGTGATATAGATCTTATAGAAATTAGCCGTAAGGGTTTGCCAAAATCTGTCGTGGTTACTTTAAGTAAGATTTTAGGTATTTCTATGGAAGAGATGAGTCATCTTATTCATGTATCACATCGTACTATACAACGTAAAAATGATACGGATTTATTAAATGTATATAGTACAGAGCAGATTTTAGAAATTGCCGAGGTTATATCTAGAGGTATTGATGTTTTTGGTACTGTTGAATCATTTACATCTTGGTTACATGATGAGATAAGGCATCTAAATTATAAAAAACCCATTCATTTTCTTGATACTAGTTTTGGTACTAAGCTTATTCTTGATACGCTTGGTCGCATAGAACATGGCATTTACTCATGATAATCTATAGAATTGCCAAGGAAAAATATCTAACAAATCTCTCTGGCGAGGGAGCTAGATTATTTGGTGGTAGATGGAATAAACGAGGTTCTAATATGCTTTATTTTTCAGAATCGCTTTCGCTTTGTGTATTGGAAATATTAGTACATATAGATTATAAATATCTTGAAAACGATTTTGGATATATTGCTGTTGAAATTCCTGATAACTCAATTATAAATATAGATATAAAAAAGTTGAGTCCAAATTGGCGCGTCAATCCGCCGCAACTTTACACGCAAGATTTTGGTTTAAAATGGTTACTAGCCAATAAAAGTTTAGCTTTAAAAGTGCCTTCTGCGGTACTACCTTTACAAAATAATATTCTTTTAAATCCAAATCATAAATTTTTTCAAAATATCAAAATAATTAAAAAAGGAAAATTAAATATTGATTCGAGAGTTTTTAATTAAAAAATAGCATATGAAGATACAAAAACTAAAAATTATAAAGCACTAATTTTGAAATAGGAAAAAAATTAAATTATAAAGAAAGCATCCAAGTTCTTTGCAGCTTTTTAAATTTTTTTAATTCACTTCGAAGAACGGGTAAAAAATCTTTTCCATCACTGTTTGATTGCTCTAATTTATAGGAGTTTTTGTAAATTTTATTAGTAAGGCGTTTTAGTGAATCGATATGTTTGTGTCTTCTATCAGAATAACGTTCCAATTCTGCATTAACAATTTCAGGGGCTAATGATACAGACTGTTGAATAATATCTCCAGAAAAATAAATATTTATATCTTCAGAACCATCTGGTTTTAAACTAGATAAATCATTATTTAGATACATAGATATGTTTTGAGATAAGGTGAAAATCTCAAGTGCTTTTTGATAAACCGGTAAATCCGATAGATTTGATGGGGTATTATATAGCATAATCTAATTTTAATAGCAATTTCACCAAAATTACTCACAAGTCACGACTTTCAACTTTAGGTTTTAAAGTAAAAATGTATATTTGCTTTAATATTTAATAAATTTTACCTATAATACTTATAAATGAGTATAGATTCAATTAACTCGAAGATTCTAAAATGTTTACAGAAAAATGCTAGACTTTCAAATGCTGAAATTGGTAGGCAAGTAGGTATAAGCTCTCCAGCCGTCTCAGAACGGATTAGAAAAATGGAGGATCTTGGTATTATTGAAGGGTATACAGCTTTGGTTTCGCCTTTTGAAATTGGATATCAATTGAAAGCCATTATAACTTTAAGGGCTTTTATGGGGAAATTAAAACCTTTTTTAGAGAAAGTTAAAAGTTTTGATGAGGTTATTAATTGTTACCGTATTACTGGTGATGAAAATATTGTTATGGAAGTAGTTCTAAAAAACCAAAAACATTTAGAATCCTTTATAGATGATTTAATAATTTATGGGGAATCAAAAACACAGATTGTTTTGTCTAGAGTGGTTAAGCAAAAAGAAATAAAAACTTTATAGTAAATATAACAAAAATTGATTTTCTATAATATTTATAAAATATGAACGCTATAGCATTAAATCTTGACGATTTAAATCTATAATTATCATGTTTTTATGATTCTATTTATTTTTGAATAAAATTATAATTACAATGAAAAAGAGTTACATTATTTTATTTTTATTTACTTATTTTGTAAGTGCTCAATCAAATTATGAAATTAATGTTATTAATAACCGATTTCAAATTGATGAATCAAAAAAACTTATAATTTGTAAAGTAGATATTTCTTCTATTCCAAATTTGAATGATTTTACTGATGTAGATTTAGTACTAGGTGCTTCAAAATATTATTTTAAAATTAAGCCCGAAACTATAGATTACCAAACAGCTTATAATGTATTTAAAAACAATACTATTTACAGTTTGTATTTTAGTGTTTTTCCTTTAATTTCAATAACTACTGATAATGAAATTGTTGATGAGCCAAAAAGGTTGGCCAATTTTTATTATGCAGATGATGAAAGTTTGAAAAAATCTTTTGTTGGTATAGAAATAAGAGGTGGCTTTTCTCAAGCTTTTCCCAAAAAAACTTATGATTTAGAGTTTTGGGAAGATGTAAATGGAAAAGATAGCAAAAATATACAATTTGGTAATTTAAGGAATGATGATGATTGGGTATTGGATGCACTATATAATGAGCCTCTTAGGATTCGCTCTTTTTCTGCTCATCAATTATGGTTGGATATGCATGAACCTTATTATATAACTGAAGAAGATGAGGCTAAATCTGGTGCCGATGTTATGTATGTAGATTTTTTTTTAAATGGAGATTATAGAGGTGTTTATATGATTTCTGAGCAAGTGGATAGAAAACAGTTAAAGCTTAAAAAATATAAGAATGAGACTATTCGTGGTGAATTATATAAAGCCGAAAGTTGGATAACAGGTAATGTCATTTTTAATGGATTGCCTAATTACGTTAACGATAGTGAAACCTGGGGTGGTTACGAAGTTAAACTCCCAGATCCTGATGATACTATAGATTGGGAAAACTTATATAGCTTAAAGGATTTTGTAATGAATTCAGATTTACAAACTTTTAGAAATGAAATTGCAGACAAAGTGAAAATTGAAAATGCGATAGACTATTTTATATTTTTAAACCTAACAAGCGCTATGGATAACAGAGGTAAGAATATATATGTTGCTAAATATACTATAGATGAACCATACTTTTTCGTGCCTTGGGATTTAGATGGTGTTTTTGGTATTGATTGGAGAGGAAACAACAGGAACATTACCGATGATGTATTAAGTAATGGTTTGTTCAATAGGCTATTGCATATTTCGCCAACAGATGAGGTTTTAATTCAAATATCTAATAGATGGAACGAGTTAAGGTCAAGCATATTAAGTAATAGCGCATTACAAAATAGGTTAGTTGGAAACTATAATTTACTTAAAGATAATTTAGTGTTTGAAAGAGAGCAATTAGTATGGCAAAATTACCCATTCAATAAAACCTCAAAGGATTATATGATGAATTGGTTAGATGCCAGATTACAATATTTGGATACTTATTTTTTTAGCAGATTGAGTACTGAAAATTTTAACCGTAAAGCTAATCAAATAAAAATATATCCAAACCCGACTAGAGGAGAGGTGAACATTAAATACGCATCCAATAATAATATAAAATACACCTTATACAATATCGAAGGTGTATTGATATCAAAAGGGGTAATGAACAGTAATACTAAAAAAATATCACTACAATCATTTCCTTCGGGTATTTATTTTTTAAAAGTAAAAAATAGTATAAAGAAAATAATTAAATTTTAATTCATCGCTGAGTTCAAAATTTATGGTTGTCAAGATGTTTTGCGATAATTTCAGCATGAACTTTACTATTCTCAATAAACCATTTATAGGTTTGCAAACCGCCACATATTACACCTGCTAAATAAACACCTTTCATAGTACTTTTCATAGTTTCAGTATTATTTTCTGGTAGTTTATTTTCATCTTTAGAAAGCCCAATACCAAGTTGTTCCAAAAAATTAAAATTAGGTTTGTACCCTGTAAGTGCCAAAAAATAATCATTTTTTATTTCCTTTAGGGCTTTTGGAGTTTTAATTATAATTTCTTGTGGGTTTATTTTCGTGGTTTCAGGTTTAATAGACAAAATGGTTGCACATTTTAGGTTAATTTATCCATTTTTTTAATTTTCAAATGTTTTTTTAAGATAAGTAATAAAAGTAAACAGAAACCACCTATAATAGTAATTACATACCAAGTTTTATCAAAACTCCAAATATCTAACATTTCCATCCCCGCTTTATGTCCGAATATGTGAGCCATAGAAAACGCGATAGAATAAAGCGCCATATATTCACCTTGATTTCCTTTTTTAGCACAATCTAGAGCAAAAGCATTTGAAAATGGAAAAGCAATCATTTCTCCAAAAGTCATTAAAAGCATACCAATTATCAATATTCCAGACCAAGCGGTTATATTTAAAATTATAAAACTTAATGCGGTTAAAAGTACACCAAATAACATGAGTGTAGTTTTTGAAAATCGCCTGTATTCCAACCATTTAATTAAGGGCATTTCTAAAAGGAAAATAAGGAAACCATTTGCGCCTAAAAGTAAACCAATATCTAACTCGGTTAATTTATGTGCTTCCCTGTAATATATTGGCATGGTAGAAAAATATTGCAAAAAGATAACACCAAATAAAAACATGGCAATTAAAAAAATGATGAAAGCGTTGTTTTTATATGCTGATTCTGGATTTTTTATAATAATATTATCTTGTACTTTAGCTTTTTTTGGATTTAAAACCATAAATAAAACACCAGTTGCCAAAATACACGTAATACCGTCTACCCAAAATAAACCGCCATAGCCTAGTGTTGTAATGATAATGCCACCAACCGCAGGTCCTGCAGAAAACCCTAAGTTTATCGCCAACCGAATTAGTGTAACACTCCGTGTTTTATTTTCTGGTTTGCTATAAGCACTTAGCGCTACAAACATCGCCGGACGAAACATATCGGCAACCAACATCACTAAAAAAATACCAAAACATAAAATATAAAAACGATTTAAAAATTGAACTGCGATAAATAAAACTCCCGTACTTAAAAGGCTTCTAACCATTACCTTGTAATATCCAATAGTGTCGGTTAATTTGCCACCAAGCCAAGAACCAATTACAGAGCCTAAGCCAAAACACATCATTAATGTACCTACATTGCTCAACGAAAATTTTAAATCTTCAATAAGATATAGTGACAAAAACGGAATAACCATAGTGCCAGCTCTATTTACAAGAGTAATTAAAGCTAGCCACCAAACTTCCATAGAGAGTCCTTTAAAAGTATTTAGGTAATCGTTAAATAATTTGTTCATGAGTTTTATTTATTCTAGTTTTTACATTTTAATTTAAATTAGTATTTAACTAAAGCAAAAAAGTCCGACTGTGAAGTCGGACTTTTTAAAAATTGCAATAGTATAATTTATATCAATACAATAAATAACGAGCCCAACACCTTGTCTTTAAACAAGAGGTAAATAGCTTTCTATAAATAGCGATGTTATTATGCATTTTAATTTTTTTTGAAATTCAAATCTAGGAAAAAATTTTTAACTTGTACTTTTATAATTTTAATATTTTTAAAATGAAGCGAATAGTCTTAATATTGAGTTTGGGTTTTTTGCTGGTTTCTTGCGGGAGTAGTTTTCAAAGTTTTTACAACAACCATAAGGCAGATATGGGTACAACATCCTTTCAAGTACCTAATTTTATGAAAGCCCTTTTAGGTAATATTTCGCCAGAAATAAAACATGCTATTGGTAATATTTCAGATTTTAAATATATAAAATTCGAAAAAGTAAACACTTTCAAACGTCAAAGCCTTATTACAGAAATGAATGCAGTAACCAACTCTGGCTTTACGGATGTTTTTAGAAAAAACAAAATCGATAATACACGAATTATTTCCGTTATAGAAGTGGGCGCAGTAGTCACCGATGCTATTATTTTCAATAGCTCCGAAACAGAAACCACTGCCTATTATTTACAAGGTCAGTTCGATCCAGATAAAATTAAATCCTTCGCAGACAAAGATCTATTTAATGCCTTTTCTACCGATTTAATACGGCATTACAACAAAAATATAAACCCGTCATTAAATCCAGAAAACTAATGAATATATTTTATGGGCGTTACCACAAGGGTCGGGCTTTACGTTTCAAGTCCTCGCACCTCCTACGTCGGGCTGTGGGCTTTCCTCTGCAATCCCTAACGCGGGCAAACCGGCCAATAAAAGGTAAACCACTAATGCCATTATTACTTGCATTATTTATGGTTTGCACGGGTTGTGCACAAGATAAAAGAGCCCTAAAAGGCGAAACCGAATTTCAAAAAAAAATAAACGCAGATTATAAAGATGCTAGCAAATCACCATTAAAAGACAAGGACAGGAAAAACTTTAAAGGCTTAGATTTTTTTAAGTTCGATTCCGCATGTATTGTAAAAGCAAATTTTAAAAGAACACCGAACGAAAAGACTTTTAAAATGAAAACCACAACAAATAGAAAACCTATTTATGTTAAATATGGCGAATTAACTTTTAGTCTAAATGATGAGAATTTTAAATTAAACATTTACCAAAACCAAGAATTGAAAGATAAAGAAGGTTTCGGAAATTATTTGTTTCTTCCGTTTTTAGACGAGACCAACGGACTAGAGAGTTATGGCGGTGGACGCTATATCGATGCTCGAATTCCAGAAGGTAACACAATGATGATTGATTTTAATAAAGCCTACAATCCCTATTGCGCCTATGACCATAAGTATTCTTGCCCCATTGTACCTCGAAAAAATTATTTAAAAACTAGAGTAGAAGCAGGAGTAAAAGCTTTTAATAGGCATTAGTTAATTTAAAATGTTTTTTATAATTGTATATTTTGTTTCGTATTTAAGGCGTTATAAAAGTCAATTATAGTTAAGTTTGTAACCTATTATTTTAAATATGTTACAAACATTACAAGCCTTGCAATCAGGAAAGCTAATAGGTTCAAAAACATTAAAATTGGCCTGTGGTTTAAAAGCGTTTCCAGAAGCTATTATAGGCATTGCAGAAACCTTAGAGGTTTTAGATTTATCAGATAAT
>Ga0209185_1002657_pt1 | contig 11706 bp, 3 predicted proteins | sample SidtaG_2_FD_187425 | JGI IMG/M metagenome (GOLD analysis project Ga0209185, IMG submission 187425) | Marine algal microbial communities from Sidmouth, United Kingdom - Sidmouth_Asex2 metaG (SPAdes) (version 2) | ecosystem: Host-associated > Algae > Red algae > Unclassified | place: Sidmouth... | reverse complement strand
ATAAGCCAAATTTTTTACGGTAATAAGGGTCTTGTGACATCAGCTTTCTGATTTTATTTTTACATCGATTGCCTTTTACTCTACCAAATCCAGATGAATAATTCATCTCTTCTTCGATCGTCTTATATGCGATATTATAACCGTAGTGAGCCATCAGGATGCGCTGGCATTCTTCTGTCATCTGCTTGAGATACTTCATTAGAAGATTCTTTTCTTCTACATCAATTGTCTCTACTTCTTCTTCTACTATCTTCAGCACATCATCATTTAAACCCGCTGTCCTCACCTGCTTTCTTGATCGCGCTCTCATCACATTATGACAGATGCCATAGAGATAGGTGTTAATTTTAGATTTGAAGTTAAATCGGTGGTCTTGAAAGTTCCTTATCATAATGATTAGTCCTTCTTGCATCACATCCTTAGCGTCATCTATGTCACCCTCATATTTTCTGACTAACGCGGCTATCTTTTCAAAATTTTCCAAGTATACTTCTTTCAGTAACTGATCATCACCTGAGATGATTTTCGATACTTTTTCTTGATCGCTCATTTCATTACGCTATTAGGTGTTGAGATATATGAAAATGTTATCACTTGAGTTTAATTATTTTTTCAATTGTCCAATATTATATAAGCAATGTTTACTTATTATGACTTGAACATGCCGATTTTATAAGCTATAAAGTAAAAGTGGATGTACATATCAGTTGGGAGAAAACATGTGCCGTTCTCAACCTCTAATATGCTAAAATAATGCTAATAATAAAGAAGGACCAGGTGAATCTGGGAATTAAGAAACATAAATCATATCTGAGTCAAAAACAAGAGATTATTGAAACCCCATTGGCCGCATTAGCTTTATGTCCCAGATGACTTACGATCAATCGTCTTAGTCAATCAACCTATTATTTAAGTCGAATTATTTCACCTATTGGGCATAATTCTTCGGAAACTATTGCTATAGATGGGTCATTTGGATCGCCGATGAGAAATTCTGTAGGTATAGTCATATCTGCTTCTATTGTTGTGCTATCTTGCGCAGTAGTCAAGACGTCAAAGCATAGTGTGACCAGTCAGAGTTGTCTAAGAATGGCTGAGTAGCCGCGTTTAGATCAAACCACAAAACTTTAAATATGTCTTCAATCATTTGATTCAGGGCGATATTAGAACAGTTATAGCTCTGAAGTGCCCCAGGCATACAGCTACCAAACTCATATAATTAGGATTGAAACAAAACTGAATTGCATTGTAACAATACTATTAAGCCCAGAAGCATTGATAACTAAACACATCATATCTCCATCAGAAGCTGTGTCATTATCAATGATGACGTTAACACCTGCAGGACAGATGATTCGTGACGGATATAATGACAATCCTCTGAAGATGGATAGAGTTGAATTAGGTCTAACTTGCATGCAGACATCACAGACAAGCTCAATGCTCTTAGTTGATACTAATTCTATTCCTGAAGTAAAATAGGCATTCGAAATCTCAATTTCTTGCTTAGAGAAGACCAGATTGAGAATATAGCCATGTGCCTGAGTAGAATGGATAGATGTCAATGGGAAAAGAGCAAAAAGAACTATTAGTTGATACGGTTTCGAGATGGTATAAGCAACTAAATTGATTTGATCAGGCTAATTTGGCTCTTCACTTAAAAGTAAGATATTGAAGTGGGTTACATTATTCTTCAAGCTTATGGACTTATCCTGTATTTGCAACATAGATCCCAAGTCTTAACATAGACTTGCTAAGAACGTACTAACTCAGTGATAACATATTTAGGTCAGTAGACACTAATGGATATCAAAACAAGATATCAGGATGAGACAGAAAGAACACTGCGACTTTAAGCAGTATACATTAACGAAGCGCCAAAAGGAGATCGTGCTCATGCTGGTCATGGGCCATAGCATACAAGAGATTGCAGCCAGTCTTTTCTTATCTGCACATACGGTGAGTAATCATAAAAAGCGAATCTATCGAGGATTAGGCATTAAGAAGGCTGTTCATCTCGGCGTGTATGCAGAACGGTCTGGGATGTTAGTGGGTAAAAAATTGAAATCAGGGTAGCCTGAATGGGTCAAATTTAAAAGCTATTGTTGTTTTTATTTAAGTGCTTATTATCTGTGTTGTATTTTGGTGATAACTGTCCTTTAACAACTGTACTCTAATGTGTAATCGTGTAAAACTATTTTATGAGATATCGATGTATTCATTTAGTAATAATTTTCAGTTTATTATTATTAGGAAACCTTATAGGACAAATGACTTATGTAGTGAACGCGACTGATGATACTGATGATGGGGTTTGTGATGGGGTGCATTGTAGTTTTAGAGAGGCAATCAATGCTATAAATACAACAGGATCAGCAGGATCTGTTCACTTTAATATCCCAGGGAATGGACCTCACATTATTGAGCCAGGTTCTTTAGGTAGTCAGTTTCCCGTAATTACAGAAAACATTATAATTGATGCGACAACACAACCTAATTGGTATTTAGGTTCTGTTATTATTGATGGATCGAATCAATATTCTAATTCTTACTTAAATTATAATGGAAATTCAGCCGGTACCCATCAAGGAGTAAAATATGTAGAATTATATGGCCTTTCAATTAAAAACTATCTCTATGGAGTTGCAATGCAAGGTGGAATCATAGGGACTATGGATAAACCAAATATATTTGAGAACTGTAACTCATCTACCATTGTTATAACTACGTCAGCAACTCAAGACATTCAAATAGAGAATAATATCTTTTCAACCAATAATAGTTACAATATTGGAATCTATTCGGAAGGAAAAAGTTATTTGATCGTCAAAAATAATGAATTTTTGTCGTTAGGAGAAGCAGTACTAAATACCGGATTTGAGTCAAGTGGTATCGAATTCTCTAATAATCACATACTCAATTGTGGAGCTGGATGTTCATCCACAGGATTTATAAATAGTTATGGAAATAATTTTGAAAATACTAGCAGCGGAATTACACCCCTCGGAGCAGACTTCTTTTACAATTATTATGACACGAGCCCCTTATTATATTCCGAAAGAGATTCGTTTATCATGTGTGATAGAGGAATTTATTTATTAGATATTCCCGCAAAAATTAAGAACAATTACTTTGAATCAGTTGATAAAGGTATATACATAGTGTATCATGGTAATAGCTCTGAATATGGCCATTTAATTTTAGAAGAAAATGAATTCTATTGTAATAGCCAACCTATATTAACAGATTATAAGTATACTGACATGTATTCTAATAATATAGATTTAGATATTAGTGCTCCTCAATTTACTTCTTCTACACACCTTCTCGTTCAAGGGACAGCTGAACCAAATGCTAGAATTGAAGTCTATAAAACTGATAACTCAAATTGTTTAGGTAGCGTTTGCCAAGGTTCAATACATTTAGGCTCAACATATTCTAACTCTAATGGTGAATGGTTGATTTCATCTAATCAGCAACTTGCGGCTAGTGATCATTTAACTGCCTATTTGGAAATCGGATTAGATGTTTGGGGTTATGGATTTCCAAGAAAGGTTCCCTCTGAATTTTCAGAATGTTATATCGTGTTGCCAGACGTATGCGAGACATCACAAGAACTCCCAGTCAATCTAAACCCATGTTCAACAACAGGCGCTGTCTTGGACCTAAGCCAAATGACGACTTCACAGCCAGCACCAGTCTCCGCATTTGCCAATACATTTTCTGGTAATGATGCATGGCTACAATTGGTTGTTCCAGCTACCAAAAATTTCTTAATTCGATCAAATATTAACAATCAAGTATCGCCCATCATTGAAGCCTATAAAGGTAATTGCGACAACCTAATCTTTCAAGGTGCAGCCGCCTTTGATAGTGTTGTCCAAGAGATGGTCTTCGAAAACCTAACTGCAGGAGATACTTTATATTTACGCGTTTGGGACAATCTAAATCTTCAAGTGAATGCCTCTGAGCCTTTGCTCCATTTGACTGCTCATGAGCTTGGTGTCAATAAAGATGAATGGGAAACTTGTGATGATGAAAACTCAATTGCACTTGGTAATCCAACGATTATTAGTGAGAAAGATGCGAATAGTTTTATTTTAGAATTTCCAGAAAATGCTAACATTAGTCAAATAACTGAAGAAGAGGATAGCCTCATTGCTCAGGGCATGGTGAAAGTGGATGAATGTCTTTGTAATCAGAATCCTTTGCAGTTATGGAAGTCAGGTGATCCAGTAGATATGGAGACGCGACGCAAATCTGCTATCGGACGTGGTAATGTTGATACCGTCAATTACAACTACATTTTTGAAGCTCAAGAGTTTCAGGTCAATGCTTATGCCACAGGCAATCAATATGACACAGATGTATCAATGGACACAGAAGGAAACTTTGCCTTATGTTGGATTGATCAGCAAAGAAGGCATAATTATGCAAGACTATATAACAGCAGTGGCAATCCAATCACCCAAGAGTTTATTATTGGAGATCCTAATGAATATCAATTAGCAGGAAAGATTGCTTTAGAAGATGATGGCGAATTGATCACAGTTTGGCACGAAACTTCTGGCAATTCTTATAAGATTTATGGTCGTCAGTTTTATGCTGATGGCACTGAAAAAGCTGATCAGTTTGATATCAGTGAGGAGTCCGCTAATACATCATCTAATAATGATATTAAAGACTTTGCCAAATTCGGTACAAATCCATCTATAGATGTGGATGCGAATGGAAATTTTATTGTTACCTGGCATGTCGGTGATCAAGTCTTTGCTCAGCGATTTGATGCCAGTGCTAATCTACAAGGTTCGATTATTGAGGTTGGTACCACTATAGATAATAACATCACTCCGCAACCAGCTGTGTCCATGAATGATTCAGGTTCATTTATCATCACATGGAGTGGTGAAGATTCTGATGATAACGGAATTTATGCTCAGCTATATAATGCTTCAGGTCAACCTCAGGGTCCGATCATATCAGTCAATACAGTAGAGAGCCAAAACCAGATCAAGCCTGATGTGAGCTTAATGAATGATGGCTCATTTGTCATTACTTGGCAAAGCTATGATCAAGTGATTACAGGCTCAGACTATGACATATTTGCTCAAAGATTTGATACAGCGGGCAATCCTATAGGATCAGAGATTTTGATCAATAGCTACACGATGGACACTCAGAAAAGTCCAAGTATTTCTGGATTTGATGATGGTAGATTCTTCATCGCTTGGGATAGCTATGGTCAGGATGGTGTAGAGGAAGGTGTCTATGGCCAGTTATTTGCCACAGATGGATCCAAATTAGGAGATGAGTTTAAATTAAATACATTTACAGATCCCGATCAGGAGGAACTTGCTACAGCAACTAATGGTACTAATCTGATCATCGGGTCTTGGGTAGATGGAGGGAATGAAGTAAATGATCCGACACCTGGAGGCTCTAAAGGCATCTTTGCACAGCGTTATGAAATTCAGAATACACTTACAGGTATAAATTCAATAGCACTGGGTACTGCTACACCTTCAAGTCTCTTAGGAGATGAGGTACCATACACAAATACTGTATATAGCCCACTCGATTCTGTCAGTCGTGTCAGGGTAGCGATCATTGACACTGGGATTGATCCAGATCACCCTTACTTAGTCAACACCATCTGGAACAATCAGCAAATCTTAGGAGCGGGCTGTCACAATGGTGATGTGATGGGCTATGACTACTACAACAATAGTATTAATCCACAAGATGTAGACGGACATGGGACCAAGGTCAATGGCATCATAGCCAAAGACTTTAATCCAGATATCCAATTAGAAATGATGAATGTCAAATTTCACGAAAATGATAAGGGTAAAGTCTTTGATGCACTCTGTGGTCTATACTATGCAGTAGATAACGGAGCAGATGTGATCAATATGAGTTGGGGCTTCGAAGCATCAGAAGAACCTGCCATCCTACGCAAAGCCTTAGAGTATGCATCTGATAATGGTGTCCTCATCGTGACAACTGCTGGCAACACCAGTAAGAATAATGATAACATCAAAAAGTACCCAGCCAACTTTAAAATAGATAATATGATTGTGGTCACAGCATACACCTTTAGCAATAGCACTGGCAATATCAAGCTATCAAATTATGCCAGCTACGGTAAGAATAATGTACACATAGCAGCCCCAGGATTTGTGGAGACCACTAATATCGGTGACACATTAAGTCTTTCAGCAGGCACTTCTTTAGCAGCGCCCTTTGTCGCCCGTACTGCTGCTACCATCAGAGGACTATATCCTGTGTTGACCGCTGAAGAAGTCAAAGACTGCATCCTCAATACCGCACAAGCTGAAGCGACCTTAACGAACTTCGTCGCCACAGGTGGCATCCTGGATCACAACGCCGCACTTGCCTGCGCCCGAGACAAAGCCATGAACTGCATGGGCATCGACTTGTTTATTACTGTTAATCAAAACACCGATACCACTTACCGCTCAGATGCTTGGGTTAATTCAGATGCAACTGTCACGAACAACTCTGATGTGAAAATGTATGGGGCGGAGTATGTCGGATTACAAGAAGGATTCGAGGTAGAATCAGGTGCTGAGTATTTAGCTGATATAGATGATTGTGATCCAGGAAATGAACCGATGGATTTTATTTCATCTGGCTATGATCAGCCCTTATTCACCATCGCTGCCCACTCACCCAATACAGGTAAAATCAAATCTAAATTCTATAGTGACGGGATTAATCCTGTATCGATAACCGTGAAGGACGCTTCTGGGTCTGACTTGCTGGATTGGGAGTCTGATATTTTGGAAAAGGGGTGGTATGAAAAGATCATTGATGTGGCGGAGGTTAAGAGTGGGGATTATGAGATTGCCTTTGAGGGGATGGAGTATCGGGCAAGTAAAACACTAAAATTAAAAAGGCATAAACTTTAAACTATGAGAATATATTTAGCGATCATCTGCAGCTTCTTTTTAGGAAGTGTGCTCGGTCAGATGACTTATGTGGTGAATAGCACAGATGATACTGATGATGGGGTTTGTGATGGGGTGCATTGTAGTTTTAGAGAGGCAATCAATGCTATAAATACAACAGGATCAGCAGGATCTGTTCACTTTAATATCCCGGGAAATGGACCTCACATTATTAAGCCTGGTTCTTTAGATAGTCAATTTCCCGTAATTACAGAAAACATTATAATTGATGCGACAACACAACCTAGTTGGACCTTGGGCTCCATAATTATAGATGGAGTTAGTCCATATTCTAATCAGTATTTAAACTCTAACTTATATCCTCTTGCAAATGGTTCTTATGTAAATAATTTTGTGAAAAAAATAGAATTATATGGTCTTTCGATTAAGAACTATTCAGGTGGAGTTGCATTAAATGCTGGTATTATAGGAAGTACTTATAAACCCAATAAATTTATAGACTGTTATTCATCATCTATTTTTATTATCCCCAACTCTAATCAAGACATTAAAATTGAAAATAACCATTTCATAAGTCAAAATTTCGGAGGAATATATTCTGAAGGTGAAGGGAATTTAATTATTAAGCAAAATACATTTGAAAATTTACAATATGATGCATTAAATGCTTCTAATTATTATGGAAGTCATATTTTTTCAAACAATAAAATAATTAATTGTGGAACTGGTCTTGGATCAGGAGGGGTAATTACTTCTCATGATAATAAATTTATTAATAGTGGAAGTGGTATTAATCCATTTGGATCAGATGATATAAGCGTACCTACTGTTCTTTATTCCCAACATGATAGCTTTATTATGTGCAATTCAGGAATTAATATAAGCTTTCCTGTACCTTTTGATATTAAAAATAACTATTTTGAATCAAATGAAAATGGGATTTTGATAGGGACTCATGAGTACGCAATAAATCATGGCTCTTCTTCATTAAAAGAAAATCAATTTTACTGTAATAATTATCCGATAAATACCGATTATTCAAGTTCAAGTTCATATACAACGTATTCAGTAAGTATACCAAATATTATTTCTAGCACTGACTTAGTAATAAAAGGAACTGCAGATCCTAATAAAAAAATAGATGTCTATAGAACAATTGAAACAAACTGTAGCACAAGTATTTGTCAAGGTTCTTCATTTTTAGGAACTACCATTGCAGATTCAAATGGAGATTGGACATTGATTTCATTGACCGCTCTAAATGTAAATGATCGATTAACTGCTATAGGAGAAGGAGTTTATGGTGTTGATGATGGTTTTGGATTCTTTACTTATTATAATATTCCATCTAAGTTTTCAGATTGCTTTTTTGTTCTACCAGATGTATGCCATACTGCAGAAGAAATCGCAGTTAATACATATCCATGCTCTACCACAGGTATTGTACTTAATATGAATCAAATGAACTCATCAAGCAGCACAATTACTTCTGCTGCTTTACAAAGCACCTATGCAGGTAGTGATGGCTGGATAAAATTTACGATGAGTGATTCTGGTAATGTACTTCTTAGAACCAATTTAGATAATGCCATACAACCCGTCATCGAAACTTACAAAGGATCTTGCGACAATCTAAGTTTTCAAGGTGCTACAGCTTTTGACACAATATCACAAGCAATGGTGATTCAGGGTCAGCCTGGTGATCAGTATTATGCTCGTATCTGGGATAACGGAAATCAAATCGTCAATGGAGCTGGTTCTTCACTTCTACATCTTACAGCTCATGAATTAGGCTCTACGATTCCATCTAAATGGATCATATGCGATGAAGAGAATTCATATGCTACTGGTAATCCGACTATCATCAGTGAAAAAGATGCGAATAGCTTTATCATTGAGTATGATCCTAACATCTCTGCAGCAGAGCTCAGTTTACAAGAAGATACTCTTATCAATTTAGGTCTAACTAAAATAGATTCTTGTTCCTGCGGTAATAATCCATTACAGCTCTGGCTCGCTGATAATCCCATAGAAATGGAGACCATAAGAAAATCATCTATCGCTCGTGCTAATGTAGATACGGCTAATTATAACTATCATTTCGAACCTTTAGAGTTTAAAGTGAATTCCTATACTCGTGGACAACAAATAGATTCTGATGTCGCTATGGACCCTGAAGGCAATTTTGTCATCACTTGGACTGACATTCAACTTAGAACTAACTATGGCAGAGTCTATAACAGCAGCGGTAACTCCATTAAATCACAAATTACAATCGGAGATGATGATACAGATAATAATATCCGTGAGAACTCTACTAAAGTTGGCATGTCCAGCAATGGGGATTTTACAGCTGTGTGGTCGCAGCAGTCTCCAGCATATCAAGGCTATCGAATATATGGAAGAAAATATGATGTTATCGGAGTGCCTTTATCAATTAATCCTATCTCAATTAGCAGTTCTTCAGCTAATACTTCTGGTAGTGATTTAAAGAAGTCTTTAGGCACCAATGGATATAATCCTGATATAGATGTAAATGATACTGGTAATTTTGTCATCGGATGGCATAATATTGAACATCTGTTTATTCAGAGATATGATCAGAATTTTATCTTGCAAGATTCTATCATTCAGATTGGAATCAACTCTGATAATTCTGCACAGCCAAGTCCGTCAGTTGCAATAAATGATAATGATGAAATTATTATTGTCTGGGTGACTAAAGACAATGATGAGTATGGTATTTATGGTCAGAGGATAAATTCAATGGGAGTCAAACAAGGTTCTGAATTTTTGATTAACAGTTATGAAACTGATCAGCAAATCAATCCTAAAGTCGTTTTAAAAAATGATGGCAGTTTTATCGTCACTTGGCAAAGTCATGAACAAATAAACAATGCCTCAGGTTTTGATATATATGCTCGAATCTTTGATGCAAATGGAAATCCTGTCTCATCAGAATTTTTAGTCAATAGCTACACAAGCGATGATCAACAAAATCCTGACATCAATTTGCTAAATGATGGCCGATTCTTTATCGCCTGGGATAGCTATGGTCAGGATGGATATGAGGAAGGTGTTTTTGGACAACTCTTTGATCCTACAGGTAGCCCTATATTTAATGAGGAACCCATTAATTCTATCATCGATCCAGAACAATTAAATCCTTCTGTATCTAGTAATGGTTCCAATTTACTCATCAGTAGCTGGGTCAGTGGCTCAAAGGACAATAGCTTTGAGGATATTTATGGACAGCGGTTGGAAATAGGAAATAATAAGTTGACGAAGATTGGAACCACAACGCCTTCTTTTTTATTAGGTGTGGATAAACCTTATTCTCCTGTGGTCTATTCATCGACTGATTCTGTTAGTAATGTTCGAGTGGCCATTATCGATACTGGAGTCGATCCTTCGCATCCTTTCTTAAAAAACACCATATGGAATAATCAACAAATAGCTGGTGCAGGTTGCATTAGTAATGATTTGATTGGATTCGATTATTATAATAATTCTTCTAATCCAATTGATCTTGATGGTCATGGGACTAAAGTTAATGGAATCATCGCTCAAGATTTTGATCCCGATGTGCAATTAGAAGTGATGAATTTAAAATTTCATCAAGGTGGTATAGGTAAAGTATTTGATGCCATATGTGCCATTTATTATGCTGTCGAAAATGGAGCGACTGTCATCAATCTGAGTTGGGGTTTTGAAGCTTCAGAACCGCCTTCTATTTTTAGAAAGGCATTAGAATTCGCTGAAGCTAATGATGTCATCGTCGTAACGACTGCTGGTAATACAAGTAAAAACAATGATAACATAAAAAAGTATCCAGCCAATTTTAGTTTAGATAATATGATCGTCGTCTCATCTTTTGAAGAAAAGGCTGACGGATCTAAAAGAATGGCAAATTATGCAAGTTATGGAGCTAATACTGTAGACATAACTGCTCCTGGATTTGTAGAAACAACTGACTTGGGCAATACTCTAAGTATTTCCGCTGGTACATCTCTTGCAGCTCCCTTTGTCACACGTACAGCGGCTACCATCAGAGGATTATATCCTGTCTTAACTGCTATGGATGTTAAAGAATGTATTCTCAACTCTGCACAAGCAAATGCTAACATGTCTAACTTTGTCTCGACTGGTGGCATCCTCGATCATAACGCGGCCCTCGCCTGCGCCCGAGACAAAGCCATGGACTGCATGGGCATCGACCTATTCATAACCGTCAATCAAAGTATCGATACGACTTACCGATCAGATGCATGGGTGAATTCTGATGCGACTGTCGCAAATAATTCTGATGTGAAAATGTATGGGGCGGAGTATGTCGGATTGAAGCCTGACTTTGAAGTGGAACTGGGAGCCGAATATTTAGCCGATATAGATGACTGTGCGCCTAATAATGAGCCGATGGATTTTATCTCATCTAATGATGATCAGCCATCATTTTCCATCGCAGCGCATTCGCCTCATACAGGCAAGATCAAAACTAAGTTTTACAGCGATGGAATACATCCAGTTACAATTGACCTTCGAACTGCGCAAGGCACTTCTCTGCATCATTGGGAATCAGGAATCCTAAAGAAAGGTTGGTATGAAAAAATAATCGATGTGGCTAAGGTAAAGAGTGGTCATTATGAAATTGCTTTCGAGGGTGCAAATTATCAAACGCGTAAACAACTGCTGCTGAGAAAAGAAAGATTAAATAAGCGTTAGTCCTATTCATTCAGTAATTACGGTTACTTTCCTTGATCTGAAATTAATAAGT
>Ga0209185_1002651_pt1 | contig 11723 bp, 6 predicted proteins | sample SidtaG_2_FD_187425 | JGI IMG/M metagenome (GOLD analysis project Ga0209185, IMG submission 187425) | Marine algal microbial communities from Sidmouth, United Kingdom - Sidmouth_Asex2 metaG (SPAdes) (version 2) | ecosystem: Host-associated > Algae > Red algae > Unclassified | place: Sidmouth... | reverse complement strand
ATGATAGAGCATTACAAGCCAATACTGAGAAAAAACGGCGAGTACTGTCCTATATTTACCTTGGTAGAGAGGTGGTTGATGACCCTAGATATGAGCCCGATGAGTTGGTCATTGTTTATGTGTACAGCCAGTTGTCACTTCTGGCTATACAAATTGATAATTTAGGCTAAATTAGTGGGGATCCCTCAGTGTTAAAACATTTGTTTAACGTCTTCAACTAACGATAAAAACTCCTCGTTTTGCAAAAAGCCAACGTTAGGTAAAACTCCTTTTGCTACATAACTCTCTAGAAGTACATCACACGTAGATTCATTTTTAAAAATATTGTTTGCAATCGCGCCTGTACGAATAAAATCAATATAATGAACGTCTTCAGGAAGTACGGTTAAATCACTCCAGCTTTTTACTAGTTCAATAAATTGGTCTGAAAATCCCCACGCTTTTGTAACCTCTGCCCCAATATTACTTGAAAGCTTAACTATTGCTTGTTGCAAAAAGGTAGGATTAGCAAAAACATCGGGATGGTTTTCCGCTTCAGTTAAAATAGGTAATACGCCAATAGAATGTACTAAAGCGGCAAGAGTTAATTCGTCTAACGATAAAGAGCTATGCTTATTTTTTTGTTTATAGAATGTCATTAAGGCAATAGCAACTGCTGCCACATCAATGGTTTTTTCCCATGATTTTTTTAAATACATAGAGACAATTTTATTTTTAGAAACAAACACTTGCTCTAATGCCATCGCTGTTGCAATGCTTTTAATTTGCCTCAACCCTATACGTGTAACGGCTTGATTAACTGTTTCAACTTTTACACTGCGTCCAAGTAAAGGACTATTCGCCACTTTAATCATACCTATTGAAAGTGCAGGATCTTGGGCAATAACTTCACTCATCAGAGCTAAATTAACATCAGGATCATCAGCTATTTCACGCACTTTAAGCGCTATTTTGGGTAAAGTGGGTAATACTAATGCGTTTTGTTTGATCTTTTCGACTAAAATTGTATACAGCGCGTTTTCAGTTCCCATAAAATGACCTCTAATATTTATTAAGTACAACTTTAACTTAGCACATTTTTATTAAACTGATAGTTAATTAGTTAAAAAAGGTTAACTTTTTCAACTAAGTACCCACACTATTAAATAGCCAATATTTTGTTACTAATGCACAGTTTATTCACTAATAATTTTTTAATCGATACGTTATAATAGCGTTAGATTTTTAGTTAGTTTATTTACTATTATTATAGGAGATTTATGTTGAAGTTATGGCTTTGCTTTTTTACCTTGGCGTTTGTCGGTAAAATTTATGCAAGCAATATAACCGTGTCGATGCCTGAAAACCTACCTGATGATGTTAAAAGCAACATAAATGCGTATTTAGGCGACTTACCTAATGATGAACAATCAAGAATTTCTTTTATATATTCTGTTAAAACAAATACCATAAAAGCGTTGCAAGCTTTGGGGTATTATCGTTCTGAAGTTAATACTACCCTTACAAAAAACAAAACAAATACTCCTTGGCAATTGGTAATAGACATTCAACTTAAAGATGTCACCCTAGTTGACTCTGTTGATGTAAAAATAACGGGCCAAGCACAACAAGATGCAATGTTTAAAATGTTAACGGCAAATCTCTCTGTTAAACCCAAAGATCCTTTAAATCATGGTCATTATCAAAAAATTAAATCTGATATTATTGCCTTAGCCTTACAACGCGGCTATTTTGATGGCTATTTTGAGAAATCTCAAATAGCGATAACGCCTGAAAATAAAGCTAATATTTCACTTAGTTATATGAGCGGACAACGTTATAAATTTGGTAAAGTCAGTTTTTTTAATAATACTGTAGATCAAGATTTTATTAATAAATTAGTGCCTTTTAATTACACTGACGATTATGAAGTAGCTAAACTGCAAAAGTTTCAAAACAACTTAGAAAAAACTCAATATTTTAGCAATATAGTTATTGTACCTAATCATGAAGCCCCCTCCGCAATAAAAGATAAACTAGTGCCAATCCAAGTCAGCTTAAAAGAAGCTAAAAAGCATTATTTTGACATAGGCTTTGGTTACGCGACAGATACCGAATTTAGGATTTCAGGCGGTTGGAGAACCCCCTTAGTTAACAAGTATGGTCATCGACAAGAAACACAAATAAAATATTCAAGAATCAACCCTACGGGCCGCTTCAATTACTCTATTCCCCTTAATGGTTCTTTTGATAATATTATTCAATTTAGACTGTTGTTAGAAAATAATGATTATGGTGGTATTGAAAGCAACCATTGGTCTTCGCGAATCAGCAAAATAAATACAGAAGAGTTATCTAATTCAGAATATTACATTCGTTATTTACATGAACAATGGGACGAAGTGATAAATCTAAATAAAGTTAATGATGTTGCTGATTATATTTTATTAGGGTTTAGTTGGTCTACCACGCGCAGAAGTGGCAGCTTAATTGACCCAAGTGATGGATTTAGCCAATTTTATAACATAGAAGCATCACATACCGATATATCGTCTGAGGCGAGTTTCTTAAAACTTTATGCTAATTGGCGCTATATAAAAACCCTAAAGCCAAAACACCGAATTGTTACTCGTGCTGAATTAGGCTACACCTTAATTGATTCAAGCAGCACTAATGCAGAGGAACTCTCTCCCTCGTTACGATTTTTTGCTGGTGGTGACCAAAGTATTAGAGGCTTTGCTTATCAATCTATAGGGCCTACTCGCCAAATAATTAATCCTGATAACTCGGTTAGCGATATTGTTGTTGGTGGGAACCGTTTAGCGGTAGCAAGTATTGAGTATCAATATTATTTTACTCCTGAAATTAGAGGAGCGATATTTGCTGATATTGGGAGTTCATTTGATACCGGGTTTAAAAGAAAATACTCTGTAGGCCCTGGTATTCATTATATATCACCTATTGGAGCAATTAAACTTGATGTAGGTTATACCCTAAGTGAAGACAAACCTTCATGGCGTTTACATTTAAATTTAGGGGCTGAATTATAATGAGCCAACCTAAACCTGAAATCAAATCAGAAGTTAAATCTACGGTTAAACCTAGACATTTACCCCGTAAAATAACGGCTTTTTTTGCTATTTTTTTTACCTCTATACTTTGCATACTTGCCATTATTTATAGCAGTTCTTGGGGAGCTCAAGGTAGTTTATCCATTATCAATAGGTTTTTAGATGTAGACTTAACCTATAAAAGCGGTACATTTTCTGAGGGTATTGAATTTTCGAATATTGCTTACCGTAATGATGATATTGAGTTTAACGCTACGCAGGTAAAACTAAAATTTCACTTACGTTGTTTATGGCAAAAACAACTATGTATTAATACATTAATCATTAAAGATTTATCATTAAAAATAATATCGCCAACAGAACCTGAACCAAAGATAAAACAAGGCTTTGAGCTGATTAACATGCCATTAGCTATTAATATAAAAAATATTAATGTACAAAAAGCTAAGTTACAATTAACCGATCAATTAATTCAGTTTTATAATTTTTCATCAGCGATTGATATTAAAAAAAGCACATTCACTTTTAACTCCACTTCATTAAAACATTTGCTGATCAATGCTACTAATAACCAAAACACAACGGTTAAAAATATCACTGATGAAGCCTTACTAATTTTACCCGAAATTAAGTTACCACTACGATTAAATGTCAACGACTTAACTTTAGATAAGTTTTCACATAATTTATTACCCGAAGAGAGTTTAGTGACTACTCTGCGCGATATTAAAATCGGGTTATCGTGGTTTAAAAGTGATATTGCACTTAAACTATTAAACTTAAATTATGATGTAGGTTCAATAAATCTAAAAGGTAAAATTTTATTAGCTGAAAACTATCCTCTCGACCTGCAATTAACCCATCAATTAATCAATAACCCCTATTGGTCTGAAATTAATAATTCTGAACAAGTGGTGAATGCAAAAGGTGATTTATCTCAGCTTTCTGTAAAGTTTACCAGTGAAGGTAGCTTAGTCGCTAAAGGCATTGGAAACATTGATGTTACGAGTAAAAAGTTACCTTATAAAATAAACATACAAGCCGACAAAATTCCTTTATACGATACTATAAGTGAGCATTTGCATCCTTCGGCATTATCTTTAGTATCTGAAGGTGATATTAATAACCAAACGCTCTCATTAAGTAGTGAGTTAAATGGTTTAGGTTATAAAAATGCTAATGCTATTTTAAAAATGAGCCATAGTGTTTTAAAAGAAAATATTGCTAAAAAATCGAGCAATACAGCTACAAGCATAGCTAATACGGCAACAAAAACTTTAACCAAAACATTAGCTAAGCAATTACCTAATAATGTTACTAAAGCCTTACCTGACACTTTAGCTAAAAGCGAAATAATCCTTGATGAATTAAGCCTTAATGACGCTAACAACCATCTAAATATTAAAGGTAATGTTTTAATTAATAACCAACCCTCTTGGCATTTAAAAATAGACTCAAAGGGTTTTACTCTGCCTAAGCTATCTCTTAAAAATACCCAATATCAATACCTTGAAAAATGGGTATCGGGTCAAATAAAAGGTAACATTAATACCGCCGGTATTTACGATAAAGAGAACTCATCTATTAAACTAAGTAATACGCGTTTAAGCGGTAAGGTTAATAATATTCCTTTTGAAGTTTCTGGCGAGATTGATTTAAACCAAAATTTGCAACTTAAGCCCAGTAAATTAAAACTGTTATTACATGATGCTATTATCAATATTTCAGGTTATAGCGATAATGAATGGCATCTTACAGGTAATATTGAAGTACCTGATGCGTCTAAATTTCAATCTGATATAAATGGCAGTTTCTCAACCAGAATTGATATTATTGGTGCTTTGAACTCACCTAATATTTTATTTAAAAATAATATTAAAGGTTTTTCGTATAATGCCATATCGTCGTCTGCTATCACTTTACAAGGGACTTATTCACCCTTTGATCAAAATAAAATAGACGCACACTTCAAAAGTAAAAGTATTAGCCTATCAACTATCGAATTAACACAACTCAACGCTAAAATTAACGCTGATAATGAGCAACAAACATTAGACGTTAACTGGGACGGTGATTTTAAAAGTCAGTTTTTACTTAACGGGCGCCTGAATAAAAACACACTTAATTGGGTTGGTGTTATTGCAAATGCTGAATTTAACTACTTAAGCCATCAATGGCGACCTGATAGCGACATTATTATTGACTATAAAAGTAAATCGCAAAAAATATCTTTAAATAAACATTGTTGGGAAAATCAGGGGGCAAATCAAGGGAGAAATTTAGAAAATAATCAACAGGTTATTCAAGGTCTCACCCTTTGTTTACCAAAAACTGCTACATTTTCAGACTCAGGTAAAATACCATTAACTGTACAGTTAAATACTCAGTATTTTAACGGCACGTTAATCCCTAATGACTTACTTATTAATACCAATATTGAGGGCAATGCGCTATTAACGTGGAGCTCAAATACCTCATATAATGTAGCAGGTAATTTAGATATTTTAGCGGGAAAAATTTTGCTTGATGAGAAACAAGTAGATTTACCAATCAAAGTGCTTAGTGCCTGGGATCAAGGGCAAGTGGCGTTTAAAGTAAATAACGATTTGGCACAAATAAATTTAAGTCTTGAGCCTGATAAAAAAAATAACACACGTTCTAATAACGACTTTTACTCAAATATAAATGTAGCAGGTAAAATAACTTTAAAAGACAATTACCCACTAACAGCAAATATTGATATTAGTAATTTTAACCTGCGACCTTTCCAATCAATAAGTCATGAACTCACCTCTTTAGAAGGTATACTAAACGCAAAAGTTGATGTAAGTGGCCACCTTGAAAATCCTAAAATCAACGGTAACATCAAGTTACTTGATGGTCGTTTTAAATTATTAAAAAGTCCAAATGTAATGAACGATGTAAAAATAAACGTATCATTACTTAATACCTACGCTAAGCTTGATGGCACGTTTAATATTGATAAAGACAAAGGTGAACTTAGCGGAGATGCTCAATGGCAAAATGAGAAGGAATTGAATTTACTTATTAATTCCGATCGTTTATCAATATTAGTTCCTCCGCAAGTCGAAGCCACGATTGCCCCAAAAATAAATGCTAGATTAACGCCCAACAGCCTAAAAATATCTGGTCAAGTAAACGTACTAGATGGAATATTACGCATTATAAACCTACCAGAAGGAAGTATTGAACTCACCAATGATGTGATTTTTGTAGATAGACAAGGTGACGAAATTGTAAAAGAAAAAGATTTTACCATTGAGTCAGATATAAAAGTATTCATCAATGAGGCTTTTCAGTTAACGGGGCAAGGTTTTAATGGTAATTTATCTGGTGATTTACGTGTACAGCATAGCAACCAACAACCGTTACAACTTTTTGGTAATTTAAGTATACCTGATGGTCGCTACCATGCTTATGGGCAACGTTTGCAAATAGAACGTGGAAAGGTATCTTTTAATGGACCATCAGAAAACCCACATATCGATATTAAAGCTACAAGAACTATTCCTAAAGAAAATATAAAAGTTGGCGTTGAAATTAAAGGTTTGGCCAATGCATTATCGCTAAAACTTATTTCATCACCCACTTTATCGCGCGCACAAATATTGTCTTACCTATTAAGAGGTCAAGGCTTAAAAAGCGACGCACCAGACGATTCTGGTATCGGTGTAGCCTTGGGTGCTGCATTGGCAAATTATTCAGGTATATTAAAACAAGTTGAAAAATTACCACTGTTAAATAACGTTGAAATTGAAGGTGATAGTAACCAAGTTTCTATCGCTGGATATGTAGGAGAAAGGATCTATCTAAAATATGGTGTAGGAGTAAATGAACCTGTAAACGAGCTTACTGTTAGGTTGTTTTTAATGAGCCGACTATGGTTGGAAACCATTTCAGGCTTAGAGAAATCGGTAGATATATATTATTCTTTTGATACCGATTAAAGCCCTGCGACATAGTTTATGTTTAGTTTATACTCGTTACCATTCAAAAAATATAAGGTTAATGCATCAGTGTGCAATTTAGCTTACTGCCACTCATTAAAATTCTTAAATATTAACAATCATAGTCCATACTTTACATTTTTATGAGCAGATTAACCGATAATTTATACCGATATAGGCGCTTTAATAGCAGGGTGAAATTGATAATCAATTAACTCAAAATCATCAAAAGTAAAATCAAAAATGTCTTTTACTTTAGGGTTAATTTTCATCGTTGGTAAAGGTAAAGGTTTTCTAGAAAGTTGCTCTTTAACTTGTTCCATATGATTTGAATACAAATGAGCGTCGCCAAAAGTATGCACAAAATCACCAAATTCTAAATCACACACTTGTGCAATCATCATGGTGAACAACGCATAGCTAGCAATATTAAATGGAACACCTAAAAATATATCCGCACTGCGTTGATACAACTGACAGGATAACTTACCATTTAGCACATAAAACTGAAATAATGTATGACAAGGTGGTAAAGCTTGTTTACCTATTGCTGCATTTTCAGAGGGAGAAATTGACGTGTCAGGTAATAATGCCGGATTCCACGCAGTTATAATATGGCGTCTTGAATCCGGGTTAGTTTTAAGATCATGAATGAGCTGTGTAAGCTGATCAATAGTTTCACCGCTAGCGGCTGGCCAGTTGCGCCATTGCACGCCATATACAGGACCTAAATCACCCTCTTCGGTTGCCCAAGCATCCCAAATTTTAACGCCATTTTCTTTCAGGTAAGCGATGTTTGACTCACCTTTTATAAACCATAGCAATTCGTGAATAATAGATTTTAAATGGCATTTTTTTGTAGTAACTAGCGGAAAACCTTTTGATAAATCAAACCGCATTTGATACCCAAAAACACTGCGTGTTCCCGTCCCTGTTCTATCAGATTTGTCTACGCCATTGTCGTACACATGTTGCATTAAATCTAAATATGCTTGCATAAAAGTCCTTAAAAAATAACCTATTCGTGTAGTTGGTATGCCAATAACCCAATGATCATTTATACCCGTTACCAATCAAGATACACGTTTCAAAGCATCTTGAATGATAACGGGTATAATAATAGATTATTTATTGCTTAGCTAATATTTGAATCAGTTAAATCAGTTGTTAAGCAAAAATCATTTTAAGTGCGACAAGTAATAAGAAAAATGCAAAGAAACGCTTTAAGGTTTTTACTGGTAGTTTGTTCGCATATCGCACACCTAAGGGAGCAAAAAAGGTGGACGTAATTGTAATTGCTATTAAAGCAGGTAAATAAACATAACCGATGCTCCATGGCGGTAAATTGCTCGTACCAATACCTGAAATAATATAACCTGCCGTACCAAAAGCAGCAACGAGGGCGCCACAAGTAGTTGAAAGCCCAATAGCATAACGCACTGAAACACCAAAAATAGTTAAAATAGGGATTAAAATAACAGCGCCAGAAATTCCCATTAAACTAGCCAATATCCCGCAGGCATAAGCAATAATAAAAATAATAACATCGTTAGGTAAAGGTCGTGTTTTAGTTACTCTAATTGATAAAAGCATATAAACTGATAATACACTGACCGCTACAGCAAAAATGGTCTTTAATAACGAAACTGATAAAAGATCTGCCACTAATGCACCACTTAAGGAGCCTAATGAAATAGCGACAATAAATTTTTTAGTGAGCGCCCATGGAATGTTACTATTTTTATAATGAGCTAGCGTTGATGAGGAAGAGGTAACAACAATTGAACACAATGAAGTACCTAAAGCTAAAGGCATGGCAACATCCATAGGGATAGCCAATTTAGGTAACAAATAAACTAACGCAGGAACAATAATAAGCCCACCGCCAATACCCAATAAGCCAGATAAAAAGCCGACTATGATGCCAATAAAAACACAGGATAAAAGAAGAATACTTAGCATACTGCTCTAAACTCGCTTTTTAGGAGTGTAAGTGAAATTTTTGAAAAGGCTATCTAAATTGACGCCTTTAAGATGCGAAATGGTCAAGTATTATGCAGTATCGTATTCGTAAAAGTTATAGTAAACTGACTTATCAAACCCAATCTTAGCCTTTAACTTAACGTTAAGTTACATACCAGCACGTACAAAGCCACCTAACCCTAATAGTTCTAACTGTTCCCTCATATAACCATGCACTTGCTCAGTAGAACTTAGCGATAACACGTGGGCTAGAATTCGCTTGGCTTTATCTAACTCTACATGGCGAATTATCCATTTAATTTTCAAAATATTATGTGGGTTCATGCTCAGTTTATCGTACCCCATCGCTAATAAAAGTATAGCACCGGCTGGCTCACTCGCTAGCTCTCCACATAAACTTAAAGAAACTGAATATGTGCTTGATTGTTCAGCAATCATATTTAAAGCTCGTAATACCGCTGGATGATAAGCATCGTATAAGTCTGACACTTGTGCATTGTTACGATCAACCGCTAATAAATATTGCGTTAAATCATTAGAACCAACAGAGAAAAAATCAACTTTACTAGCAAACTCTCTTAATTGAAAAATAACTCCAGGTACTTCTATCATCATGCCTATTTTAGGTTTAATAAACGTAGATGCATCAGTAATATTTAATTCCGATGAAAGCTCATAATACGCTTGATTAATTAACCGAGTCGCTTCATCAATCTCAGAAATATTTGAAATCATGGGCAACATTATTTGTAAATTGTTATAGCCGTAATTAGCTTTGATCATAGCTCTAACTTGCTGTAAAAATATTTCAGGGTGATCAAGCGTGATCCTAATACCGCGCCAACCTAAAAATGGATTATCTTCAATAATAGGAAAATAAGGAAGTGCTTTATCTCCACCCACATCAAGTGTTCGCATGGTTACAATTTGATTAGGAAAAGCAGAGAGCACTTGTTGGTATAATAAGGTTTGTTGTTGTTCTGAAGGAAAACAACTTTGGTTCATAAAAGGTATTTCAGTACGGTACAAACCAATACCCATAGCGCCTATCGAGGCTGAATGCTCAAAACCAGAAGATAAACCCGCATTCATTTGTAATTCAATAGATTTACCATCAAGTGTAATTGAGGGTAATTTTTCAACTTGTTTAACTTTATCTGCTAGCGCAAACTCTTCCGCAATTAAATGAGTGTACTCATTTAACAATGATTCATTTGGGGCAACATATAACTCGCCACTGTAACCGTCTACTATTGCAACTTGCTTGTGCAGTTGCCCAAGTGGTATTTTATCAACCCCCATAATAGCGGGTAAACCAAGTGCCCTGGCTAATATGGCAGCATGTGAGTTATTAGATCCGGTAAAAGATATAATTCCTTGCAAGCCAACATGTTGATACTCGGCTAACATAGAGGCTGTAACGTCTTCTGCCACTAAAATAAAATCATTAAGCGGTTCGTTAACCGTGCTATTTTTTTCCAATAAATTAGCTAAAATTCGGTTACCCAAATCTTTTATATCGCTGGCTCTTTCTCGTAAATAAATATCATCAAGTGCTTCAAACTGTACAACGTAACTGTCTACCACTAACTTTAATGCACTTTGGGTATTCCACCCTTCATTTATTTTATTTTCAACTTCAGAGCCTATATTGGCATTACCAAGTAACTGTTTATACATTTCAAAAATGTCTAAGCTTTGATCTGATATTACTCGACTTAACTCCAGCGCCATACGTTCAAATTCGTGTCTAGTGTCTGAAATAGCTTGTTTAAAACGCGCTAATTCAACCTCTACATCTACATGTTTTTCTAAAACAATTGATTTTAATTGTACCGTGGGCTGTATAACAAACAGCGAACCAATAGCAACACCAGACGAACCACTCACGCCCTTTAACTGTCTTGAATGTTGATTATTTTTTTCTGTTAAACCATACCTTACTTCAGCGTTAGCAAGCGCCATAGCTAATTGAGCAGAAAGCGTAACTAAAAAAGCTTCTTCGTTTTCAGTAAATTGGCGAGATTTTTTTTGCTGTATAGATAAAATACCTAACACTTTACGCTGATGAATAATAGGCGTACCTAAAAATGCGTTAAGCTCTTCTTCTTCTACAATGGGAGTTTTAATAAATTTGGGATGGCTATGGGCATTAGAAATATTTAAAAGCTCTTCACGCTGACCAACTAAACCCACTAAACCTTCTGAAAAACCGATACGGGTATTACCTAATGCAACCTTAGCTAGGCCATCAGAAGCCATTAGTACAAATTGTTCCGTAGCGTAATCAGCTAAATATATTGAACAACAATCAGTATTTAAGGCAATTTTCACTTGGCTAACCATGCGAATCAATGCGTTTTCTAATTCAGCGTCCTGACTAAATTCAAGTACGATACGGCGTAAAGTGGTTAACATGAATCTCCTTATTTATAATGTTATATAACGAGTAAGAATTAACACTTTTCCATGCAATGTTTAGGTACAAATATAAAGAAGTGTAGTGTTTAAGATCTGACGAATCCCCACAAAATATGAATTAATGATCGACCTTCATGATTATTTGTGATCAAATTTTTTCACCACAAAAAAACACACCAATAATCATGAAAGCCACTGAAATATTACACAAAGATATAGCTAATGCCTACCCTGAAATTCATAAAACTCGGCTAAATACGGTATTTACTTTTGTTCGCTCTGGTTTACGCGACCAACGCGT
>Ga0209185_1002646_pt1 | contig 11734 bp, 12 predicted proteins | sample SidtaG_2_FD_187425 | JGI IMG/M metagenome (GOLD analysis project Ga0209185, IMG submission 187425) | Marine algal microbial communities from Sidmouth, United Kingdom - Sidmouth_Asex2 metaG (SPAdes) (version 2) | ecosystem: Host-associated > Algae > Red algae > Unclassified | place: Sidmouth... | reverse complement strand
TTAGTTTGGCTTGATGGTGCCAAGCATCTCATCAAGCTCAACAGCAGGCAGCAACTTATCGTGCCGTTCCTTGGGAAGGGCTGTGAAAAATATTATCTGCTCTGCTAGCTAGCCTGCTGAATGTAGGTTGTTACACCGTACCGCCTCAATTGGCTTGCTTGGCTATCGCAATCATAAATTTGAAGATATTAATCAACTTGGAGGGGGGGAGCTATTTGAGATGGTTGAGGTGATTGAGTTGGCGAGGGTCTCGATGGTTGATTGGCACAGTTTGACAATCGGGAGCCAGTAAAAATGAGTAAAGCACTGAGAGTAGCACCCATGACAAATAGCCAAGCGTGAGATGGGTACAATGTGCAGAGTAGGCGGCGACCATGATAGATATGAATGGACCAGCTACTATCCTCTACCGTATTTTTGACTTGATTCATAGTACTTATCACTATTGAGACTGAAGCGTAATTTGCAATGGGACAACTCGTTAAACCGTATCGTCGTGGGCAAAGCCAAGGTTGTGCCATCAAATAGTCGAATGGGCTCGCGGTTATACGTAATCTCTAGCCTCAACGCTAAACACACCAATGCGACAGAGGCGCTCAAGAATGTCGACCCAGGCGGAGAAAAGGGGTATCTCCCTAGCGGGCTAACTGTAATATGTGCCAGAGTTGTTCCGTGCGGCTGGGACGGTTGACCTGATCACCGTAGAACAAATGATGCGAATAGCGCATGGATTCTGTATCAGGTCGATTGAGCTGGATAAATTCCTCGGACATACCGAGGTACTCCCGTTGCGTGAGAATCTGACAAATTTCGGCTGCGTTAGTCGGATTAGAACAGTACTGACAAGCTTCTAGTAGCAGTAGTTTGGGGCGGATGGCTAGGGCACGGGCGATCTCAACCCGTTGCTTCTGACCTCCAGAGAGCATCTCAGCCTTTTTTTCGGCATGGGGTCGAAGACCCACCATGCGAATATGGTCTTCAATAATGCTACACCGCTCGCTTCTAGGTAACTCCACCATGACCCGATTAACAGCTAAAGCAATATTTTGGCGTACCGTCAGCCAAGGTAGCAGAGAATAATTCTGGAAAACAACCATCTTATCGGGACCGGGTCGAGTGATGCGCTGACTTTCTAAGGTGGACAACACCCTCGCTGGGTAAATCGAGGCTCGCCATCATATTCAACAACGTTGATTTGCCACAACTGGAGTGGCCAATGAGTGAGACAAATTCTCCGGTTTGAATCTTCAAGTCGATTCCTTTGAGGGCTAGGTATTGTCCGCTCTTTTCTAGATCAAACACCTTTTCAATTTGATCAACGGCAACTAATACAGGCATAGGAGTACCTCAAAATAGAAATAGGAAGTAGAGATGATTGGCACTTCGAGAATATTGGCGAAGCTTATTTTCCTCTACTGGATGCGAGTAGCGTTTGTAGATAGGCAATAGATCAAGCAACAAACCCACTGCTCCGATATAGACCACAGCCAGCAAAATTTCGCTCACATAGTTTTGCTGATAGGCAACAGATTTAGTTGATCTATATAAATAACTGATCATTAACTTCGACGCCTAAGTCTGTTTTTTCGACGTGAATAATTAAAATTTGACTGCGACTACTGTTGATTAGTCAGTTAAAAGCTTTATGTATTGCAAAAAAGCTATCTATATTGACAATACATCAATGCGTACATAGATAATAGAAAATGTTATTTACGCAAATAATAGAGCAAAATCTATAATAAGTTTTAATTATAAATGCAAGGATTTTTATCCAGGCTGCTTGAGCAGTTAGATGCCTTAAGTCATTTCCTAGTAAGAAATATAGGCTTTCTCACCTCTATTAATAAGTATTGAAAATACTAGCTATTTTTATTATTAATAATTCTTATTTGATGAATAAAGTATTGACATTTTACAGATCATGCATTTCATTGCAAAGATGGAAGTACTGATTTTTGTGATGTCTTCCTATTCCATAAAACTTTAGGAGAAAACAATGACGACTTCATTTTTGCCTATTAATCCTGCATCAGCCCAAGAACGATGCATTACACAGCCTCAAGAGATAGGAGACGAAACAATGGTTTGGCGCTGCTTGGACTGGGATCGCGATCGCTTTGATATTTTGAGTTTGGGCCGGATAACGGTACAACTTACAACTGTATGGTCAAAGGTTCGAAAACGGCACCGATCGGATGGAGTGCCACGACCCCTAGATTATTTACAGCACTGTTGACTCAGGATGAGTTTCCAAACTAGAGGTTTTAACAGCAGTTCATAGCCTATTGATTTTGCTGATACGAAACGGCTCGGCCTCTAACTTCGCATTTGCTTTATTTACTCGCCGCAAGTCCAGGAGATAGCTTTCATGCCCTTTTCGAACACCTCCTTCACTTCCAAACTGCAATGGATCAATCGTAGTAATCTGGTCAGTTGTCTAGAATTTGTCCAAGACTTAATTGTCATTTGTCTCTGTATTGGCTTATTTAGCTTTATGGTGCTCCAATTGCGGGACATGTTTATGTCATTACTCCCGCCCCTTGAGTTGGCAGTTGTCACCGCAGATATCTTATTTCTCCTGATTTTGGTCGAGTTATTTCGCCTGTTGATTATTTACTTGGGTGAGAAGCGAGTCTCCATTGGGGTAACTGTAGAAGTCTCCATTGTTTCTGTCCTCAGGGAAGTGATTGTCCACGGCATTTTGGAAACTCCTTGGTCGCAAGTATTGGCCACCTGCGTATTTTTAATGACTTTGGCCTTATTGCTCGTCGTTCGGGTATGGTTACCGCCCACCTTTGATGGTATTGATCCAGAAGAGTACCTTTCTAAACGTCGGCAGACTGAGCTTGAACCGGATCAACCGCTACAGACTCCATTCCCACAGGTTCCTCTTCACTAGGGGATGTTTAACGTTTTTCCTTTCTCATTTAATCTGGCTGGACACTACAGCCCTAGCCTCTTTTGAGAATGCTGACCACTGCTGCCGAATCAAGGGGTAACTGTAGAACTTGACCATTGAGGGCAAAAAAGGGAGTGCCGGTAATGCCAATCTTTCGGGCGAGGTCTAGATCGGAATTGATGGCTTTGACCGCGGCTGTACTGTTGCGATCGCGCTCAAACTGCTCCATATCTAACTGTAATTGTTGGGCAATCTCGGTATATAACGCTTCACCTAATTCATCTTGACGAGCAAACAGAGCATCATGATAGGGCCAGAACTGCCCCTGTTGTTGCGCAGCCCAGGCCGCTTGAGCCGCGGCAAGCGCTTGATCATGAATAGACTGGATGGGCAAAAACTTATAAGTAAAGGTAAACTGCTCGGGATGCTGCTGCAAAAACGCTTGAACATCGGCAGCGGCCAGGGCACAGAAGGGACATTGAAAGTCTGAGAATTCTACAAGCAAGTTCGGGCTGTTCATGGCCCCAGTAGTTGGCGAAGTGCCAATTAACACCCTAGGCTGTAATTTTTGCAGGGCCGTTTGTTGGGCTTGCTGTTGGGCCAATTGCTGATCATCTTGGAAGGTTTGGATAGATTCAATGATCGCTTCGGGGTGCTTCCGAATGATTTGTAAGACTTGGTCTTCTAGGTTGTCTACAGCAAGGGCTGGAGTACATGAGCCTAACCATAAATAGAGACTGACAACCCACATCACCACAAACCGAAATGCCTGCATCGTAACCCCTTTGATCAATTTTTGAGCATAATAGCGCAATTTCCATCACCGAATGTTGGTCGGTAGGATGCAACCGATGCCTTTCAAGATCTAAAAGAGATCCATTGATCGCTGTGTGGTGATGCTGGTCGTGTTTTATTTAGCCTTCAAAAACGGTTTGGATTCGAACCCTGCCGTTTTAGCGACTATCGTGTTGGGGAATCCTTGTATCTGTTGTTGAAAACTTTGGACAGCCTGGTTGTATCGCATTCGTTCTACCGCTAGACGATTTTCAGTTCCAGTTATTTCATACTGGAGGTTGATGTATAGCTGGCTAGATTTTAGCCTTGAGTGCTGAAGGGCATAGGTTTGAAACTGATCAATGGCCTGATCGATTTGGCCAATGGCATCCTGCTGCTGTTCCAGACTGCGTGCCTCTAAATAGGCTTGCCGCGCTTTGGTTAGCGTTGTCACTAGGGTGCTTTCGTGAGTGGTGTAGGTGTGGGTAACCTTCACCACTTGAGGAATTAAATCTGCCCGCCGCTGACGTTGGTTCTCGACTTGTGCCCAAGCGGCATCAACCTGGGTGGCACGGTTAGCGATGGCATTATAGGTAACGATACTCCAGCCGATAATGCTAGTTACAGCAACAGCAGAGATAACCAGCAATTTTTGCCTTCTTTGTTGGGAATGCATTTGCTTTTGGCGCAATTCCAACTGTTTAGACTGTAATTCTGCAATTGCTTGAGGAATGTACTCTGTGGGGATGCCTGCTTCCGAGGCTGCAGCTATCAACTCAGAGGTGGAGTAGTTCTCTGATTGCTCCGAAGCATACTGAGAGGCTAGCTCAAAGATCTCTGGGGCTAACTCGGCTGGAATATTTTGCTTGTGTGGACTTGTCATAGCAAATTCTCAAAGAACAACCCCTTACCAACCTCCGCCTGCACCACCGCCACCACTGCTGCCACCGCCGAAGCCGCCACCGCCGCCACCACTGCTGCCACCGCTGAAGCCGCCACCGCCAATGTAACCGCCGTAACTGCTGGAACCACTACTAGTGCTGCCTTGGTGAGAGCGTTCGATTTTTAAGCGTGTTTTTGCTTCATAAGCTTTGTGATAATCACAACATTCACATGACTCATTGATCCAGTTTCTGCCATATTGGCCTACTGTTGCTTCTTCCAGAGTTTCGGAGGAATGTTTGACGGTAAACTCTTGGCACTCAGGACATTCTCGGAAGGAAATGGGATTCCAAATATAGGCGCGAACATGGATATCTTTGGCGATACCTTCTTGGCAAGACGTTGGGCATTGCCAACCCACAAATTTGACGCTGCCAAGCTTTCGAGCTACTTTTTCGGTTTCTAGTAGATGGGTCGATAGAGTGTTTGAGTCAACTTTGTTGAGGTTCTTTTTGCAGTGGGCACAGCGAGGTGTTTGCCCATTCAAATCATCACTGTATTGTTCGCGGGATACCCGCGATCGCTTTCCTGGACTTAGAATTACACCTTTCTTCCTAAGCATAAGGAAGCCCATGCCACCCACTAAGCCACCTAAGCCCAAGACCCAAGCGATCCAAGAGTAATCAGGATTATCTTGAGCAATATCAGGGAGATCAGGAATAGGCTGTCCGCTCGGAGGGAGTGGTATAGATGTGTCAGAGTTAAGCTGCCTAACGAGAAGTTGAGTCCCTATCGTTGCCCCCTGATCAAAGTTTTCGGTTTTAAAGTTAGGCAAAATGTGATTGTCAATAATTTGGCCTACTTGGGCATCGGGTAATATTGCTTCGACTCCGTAGCCTGTTTCAATCTCAACTCTGCGATCGCCTTTAGAAATCAGAAACAAAACACCATTATCCTGCTCTTTCTTGCCGATGCCCCAATGGTTGAACAGACTGGTAGCGAAGGCTTTAGGTGAGGCAGAGGGGGCTGTCTCTGGAACGGTGACCACGGCAATTTCACTGCCGTTTTTGGCTTCCAGTTGGGTGATCATTCGGTTAAGTTGGGTTTCAGTTTCAGGACTGAGGACATTCGCCATATCCGTGACCCAGCCTTTGTTGAGTTGACGAGGATTGGGGACTTGCTTAAAGGGAACTGCCAGGGCGGTCAGGGGGAGAATTGCAACTGCCACCCCAACACTGGCACAAACCATTTTTTGGGGGATAGTGTTCATTAGTATTCTCCTATGGTAGGTTTCAAATCGACTATACCGGCTGTCTGTGAGGCAAGCTAAGATTATCGTCGCTGGAATGCTCGGAAGTTGTTATGGTGACCGTTTGGAAATCGGTTCGCAATCACTCGGAAATAGGCTCGCTCATATTGGCTAACCATGCGAACGGGATGAAAGAACTGTTCTACCCAGCGGCGGCATTGGCGCCGATCGAGTTGGAGGGCCGCTGGGACTTTATGGACAAACTCGTTAATGGTGGAGCAGACAAACCCCGATTCTCCATCCATAATAATTTCAGGAATCGACCCGCAGTTCATACCAATCACGGGTGTGCCACAAGCCATAGATTCCAACATCACCAATCCAAAAGGCTCATCCCAGATGACCGGGAAAACGGTAACGGCTGCGTTTGCCAGCAGCGCTACTTTTTGGTTATGGTTCACTTCACCTAAATACTGAATGCGGTGGCCATCGATGTGAGGTTTGAGTTGACTGTCGAAAAATTCTTGGTCTTCGAGGTCAATTTTGCCTGCCATTTTTAGAGGGAGTCCGGTGTGTTTGGCAATTGCGATCGCAAACTGTGGTCCTTTCTCAGGAGCCATCCGACCCAAGAAGGCAAGATAAGGGGGTATCTGACCCTGAGCAGAAAAAGGATAACGACTCAGATCAATACTGTTGTGAATGGTGTCTATGTAATTGAGATCTGGCATGGTTTGTTTCTGCGCCTCACTAATGTTGATGACAGGCAGGTGGGGAAAATGCTCAAACAGTTTGTGGTTATTGGTGGTAAATGGATAGTGCAGCGTATGAACTGTCGGCACGCTCAATAATTGGCTCCAAGGCAAAGACACGCACTTGTCATGAAAATGAATGATGTCAAACTGTTGACGCTGGTTATAGACTTGGCTGAGCTGTTGAATTTCAAAATATTGATACTCATCAATCGCTACACTTGTCCGCAGTGGATACTGGCAACCTGCTTCCAAATGAGCAGTTGTTTGGGAAGTCCCTGCTGCGAATAACGTTACCTGATGTCCCCGCTGTACCAATCCTTCTGTTAGTAGGCTAACCACGCTCTCAATACCGCCATAGTTTTGGGGTGGAACACTTTCCCAAAGCGGTGCAACTTGAGCAATATTTAATCGATCTGTTGCTGTACGAGGTGCCATGATTCGATCCTCAGAGAACAAAGCTGAATACTACTTGAGTGAGGCTAAATGTGAGCTAATAGCCATAGCTATACCGTTTGCTAACTCGTTGTTAGTATCCTTAGGGCTTAGTTTAGCTCCTTTATGTGAGATTTGTCAATTATATATCTCACATAGAATCACAAAAAGGTAATAGAGCTAGATTCTGTAGAACTTCAGATAAAATCGCATGCAGAGAGATGAATCAGCATTCCAACTCGAAGATATGTATTTCACGCCAGATCATTTCTTTTCAAGATATGATTCAAGGAGAAACCTTTATGTGAGTTGCCTAGGTGATTCCTCCAGACTTTCTCAATGCGATCGCAACCCAAAAAGGTGTTTCCAAATCCGAGTTATCAGCTTTAAAGCTTGCGCTAGAAGGGCACTCTACTGCCGCCATCGGTGAGCAATTGGGAGTGAGTGGCGATGCCGTCCGTAAACGCCTGAGTGAGGTCTACCAAAAGTTTGCGATAGAAGGGCGCGGTCCGGTCAAACTCACAAAACTGCAACAACTCCTAGTCACGCGCTACCAAGACTCACCAACCGAGGGAACAACTGCCGTCGATCTGGCGGATACCGAGCAGGTGGATTGGGGTAATGCTCCCGATGTATCGGTATTCTATGGCCGCACTTCTGAACTGGCTAAGTTAGAGCAATGGATTGTGCAAGATCAGTATCGCCTCTTGGCTATCTACGGCATCGCTGGCATTGGCAAATCTACACTATCGGTCAAGCTGACCCAAAGATTGCAACCCCACTTTCAAAAAGTCTTTTGGCGTTCTTTATATCATGCTCCGCCCCTGCAAGAGTTGTTGCAGGAGCTGATGCATTTCCTCAATGCTGGTAGCTTAGAAAACTCTTCAGATACCGTTGCAGAACAAATTGATTGGGTGATGCAATACCTACAACAGCATCGGTGTTTGCTGGTGTTTCATGGGATGGAATCGCTATGTCTAAGCGGGGACCTAGCGGGAACATACCAACCCAACTACGAAAACTACAGCCAGTTGATCAAACTGGTGGGCACCGTGCCCCATCAAAGCTGTTTATTAACGACTAGCCAAGACAAACTTAGTGAAGTGGCCTATCTAGAGGGTAAAACACTTCCCGTCGGCTCCTTTAAATTGCGGGGTCTTGCAGAAGAAGATGCCAAAGCTATTCTCCAAGATAAAGGACTGACTGGAGAACAACAGTGGGAATACCTGGTGAGGGGATACCGAGGCAATCCCATGATGTTGAAACTAGTTGCGGAGACCATCAGAGAAGTGTTTGATGGCAACGTCAGTGATTTTTTAGACACCAGTTTATTCACGAATGATATTCACAATTTTATTGAGCGAGTATTGGATCGAGTCTCTGCTTTGGAGAAACAGATTCTACATACTTTGGCTGGCCAAAGTGAAGGTGTGAACTTCAAACAATTGCATGCGCAACTCACCACTGTCAGTGCTCAAGATCTGATGAGTGCGCTATCTTCCCTAAGGCAGCGATCGCTGATGGAACATGTGGATCAAGGGTTTATCCTGCCTCCTGTAATTAAAGAGGTGACCCAACAAATTATGCAGTCAGAAGCCTAGTTTTTTGATGGTTTATTGTCCCAACCCCAAGTGCAAGCATCGGCAACACTCTGCAACCGCAAAGATTTGTCAGAATTGCGATACCTCCTTAACTCTCAACAATTGCTATCGACTCATTCAACCCCTAATCAATCTTGAGCAATTTGGCAATACAGAACTCTTCGAGGTTGAAGATCAGCGTTGGGTTGACCAGCCTCATAAATGCCGCAAAGTGATGAAAATTCTCAGGTACAACGGGGGTGATTTAGAACGGCTATTTAAACAAGAGGCCAGCCATCTGCAAACCCTTGACCATCCTGCTGTTCCTAAGATTTATCCAGAAGATCGTTCTGACGAAGGTTATTTTTCTATTTCGGTTCCTGCAAACCAACAAGACGTTTACTACTTTGTCATGGAGAAGATTGAGGGCTTCAACCTACGCAACTGGATTGAGAAACATGCCCCAATTGATAGTTCCACTCTATTGCAATGGCTGCGCGAACTACTCACTGTTCTCAACTATCTCCACAAAAATAGGATTTGGCATCGGGATATTAAGCCTTCTAATATCATGCTGAAGCCAGATGGTCAGCTAGTGTTGATTGACTTTGGAGCCGTGAAACAAGTTCGTCTCCATCGGCAAGAGGGGGCTGAACTTTCGAATAGACCAGACATCACCGTCACGGAAACCGGTATTTTTTCAGCAGGCTATACTTCCCCAGAACAAATGGATTGTAAAACCGTTCAGCAATCAGATCTTTATGCTTTAGGCCGCACCTGTGTTCATTTATTGACCAAGATGTCTCCTCACGCCTTAAAAGTAGATGATTCTGGACAATTAACTTGGCGGCACAAAGCCCCCGATGTCTCCCCCCCTCTTGCCGATTGGATTGACCGATTAATGTCCCCCTTGGTTTGCGATCGCCCCCAAACAGCGGCTCAAGTTTTAGGGTATCTACACTCCAATCGCATTATTCCACCTCCTAAACGGAGGGTTCCAGTTTGGTTGTATCTACTCAATCTAGCCTTGTTTGTTGTCCTGATTATTAGTAGTGTCTTCTGGTGGCAAGCCGACCAACGCAGCCAACCCACCTTTGACCAAAATCAGCAGAGCAGCATTTTCGACGCTAAGTCCTAGGAGGGAGACTGCAAAAGTTGGCGAGTCTCAGCAGCAGTTGTTTGCATGATTTCTGCCACTCTATCGTCTGGTGTATCCAGATTAAGGGCTTGACTCAAGCCAGCCTGTAAGACTTCGGAAGCTTGGTCGTATTCAGGAATAGGCGGCCGCTTCACAGCACTAGCAATAGCCTGCTGGATTACAGGTGACTCTTGTTGCTGGACCACCTCATGATTGCCCGGTATAAATCGAGTCTCACGGGTAAATTGGCGTTGGGCCGTCTCACGGGCAAAAAATCGAATGGCTTGCCAAGCTTGACGGGGATATTGAGTCGTTTGGGACATGCCTAACCCCCAACTCCCATTACAAGCAGCCCCCTGCTGACCAGCCCGCTGCAGACCCATGGGAACCGCTTTGACTTTACCCGCTACCTGAGAGTCAGGAGCATTCAGCAGTGCTCGACCCCGAGGCCAATGTCGCAAAAAAACGGTGTTGCCTGCTTTGAACTGTTCTAGGGATTCTACTTCGCTATAGGTCAAAACACTGGACGGAGAAATCCTAGTTTTAAGGGTTTTACGGAGGAACTGCACTGCTTGGATGGCCTGGGGTTGATCTAACCCGACGGCCAAGGTTTGGGGATTAATCCAAAAGCCACCATGTCCCTTGAGAACCTCCACAAACGTAGCAATCTGGCCTTCGTACCGATCGCCTTGCCAGAGAAATCCCCACTCAGCTAAGTTTTGGCGCTGGATAGCTTGGGACATCTCGATTAAGTCCGCGTAGGTTGTGGGGGGCTGCTGATACCCAGCTTGGGCCAGTAAGTCAGCGCGATAAAACAGCATACCGACATCTGAACGAAATGGAATTCGATACAGCTTGCCAGAAAATTCCCCATCCGCTATAGATTGGGGCGTAAATTGCGATCGCAACTTAGAAGTCAAGCGCGAAGACAAATCCTTCAGGCATTTTCGCTCTGCAAATTCAGGTACCCAAATCACATCTAAGTAGACAAGGTCTGGAGACCCTTTCGGGAGGCAGGTATTCTCTTTTAACTGCTTGGTTAAATAGCCACCTAAATTTTGCGTTGTAATCAGGCGAATTTTAGTTTTGGGGTGCTGAGCTTGAAAAGTTTGAATTAAGGTTTGCCATTCCTGCTGCTCTTCTTCCGGCACCAGCAACGTTAGCTCAACGGGCGGCCAATGAAAATAGAGTAGGACTAATGCCAGAACTTGTAAGGCGGCCAAACCTGTCCAACGATTCAAGAGATGGGCAAATAATGGTCTACGCATCCATTCAGCATCTCATGATTGCTTAAACAGTTTCAACCAACCCTTAACGTCAGCCTCAAGAAGTCGCAAGTAGCATCAGGATGACCGAATCAGGGATGAACCATTAGATGATTCATGGTAACGATTCATGGCCCCCAACCCGTTGAACCGATGGCTGCGTTGACTGGAAAGTCCTAGCGTTTCCCTCCTCTCCTGCCAGGTATAAGGGACATACAGAACTAAGCAACAGCTACTTTCATTGAGATATCTCAGGTCCAGCTCACCTTTTTCCTTCTGGGACTTCAAAACTCAACATAATGCAATGGGTGCGTTGACGAACTGGGTAGTGGCGACTATGACTGAATTCTGTGATGTAGGATGCCTAAACCACTAATATCAGTGCGTATGCTGCTAGAAGTTCATCGATCAGACGGTTAGATATTAAGATGCAAAGAACAAGTTGAAGTGGTATTAAATTAATAGTGACGAGATAATAAAGGAGAGGACAAAGCTAATATCTTCGTTAACGAACTAGATAGAGAGTTCAAAAGGGTCTGATTTAAATTTGAGTATTGCCGTAGAGTCTAAAAGTCAAGCACCTGCAAAAGTTGAGGGCTACACTATCAAAAGACTTCGCAGTACTCCAACCACAATCTTGATTGGGTTGGTGGTGTAGCGGAGCGTGAACGAAGTGAACAACCTACACTATGTTTACTATAATGTAGATATGTTAAACATGACCTGGGAATTCAAGCTAGAACCCACTGTTGAGCAAGTT
>Ga0209185_1002644_pt1:0-5000 | contig 11748 bp, 8 predicted proteins | sample SidtaG_2_FD_187425 | JGI IMG/M metagenome (GOLD analysis project Ga0209185, IMG submission 187425) | Marine algal microbial communities from Sidmouth, United Kingdom - Sidmouth_Asex2 metaG (SPAdes) (version 2) | ecosystem: Host-associated > Algae > Red algae > Unclassified | place... | reverse complement strand
AGCTCTAGAATTACTACGGTTATCCAAGTAGTAAGGTACGTTCAAAGAAACTATAACTGGTTTAATGAGCCATTCGCAGTTTCACGTGTATAAAAGTGTTTATACTTAGACATGCATGGCTTAGTCTTTGAGACAAGCATATGACTACTGGCAGGATCAACCAGGTAAATAAAAAATTGTGCAATCTTCCCCACTTCCGCGAACGCACCCACTACGTGCTAGCTGCGCCTCTCTCGGCAACAGACCAGTGGCACGGAGACGCACGTCCCCAGTCGCGGGAAAGATCCACATCACTGAAGGGGACCTTGCGGTACCCCGACAGGAGCTTCGTTTCGAGATATTTTTCAAAGCACCAGCGATAGTACCCACACGCCAAGTGCGAACGCTACCGCAGTCCGAAAAGGGAATCCTCATAGACAGCTTACGACGGGGCCCTTGAAGAAGTATAATTTAGAGGCTCCTCCGCGTCAAGAACAATCCTGGAATGGGCCAGATTTCCAGCGCACAAAAGCTGTACAGGTTGGTCGGTGCCAAATTATAGGCCCTATCTCCAACACACGCAGAGCATTGTGAACTTTTCGTCCGGTTCCACGACTGTCTCCAACACCAAAGGACTCTCCAAACGTTTCTTCATCAAGGTCCCGACGCTCCCGTCTAGTCACACGCCCTTCATATTCTCATACTTGTGTATTGATTATTCTCCCTAATCAATGACCAGTCGCACAACCCAGGAAAGCTCTCTAGAGGGTCGAATCCATACCGACTAGCGCCAATGCGATGCATCGATGGCAGTAAAGCAGGACGAGCATAGAGATGCTATCAGGTACGTGGGACCGGGTTGACTGTGATGTGAGCCGATGTGCCACACGTTCGCTAGAACGTGGCCGCATCCGCACTCACGAGTTGTTCGACAGACGAGATGGCAAAACAGGACTGCTATCTCAAGCGTTGTTTTAAGAGACTTTGGATAATGTACCCACATAAGAATCCCATTACTGCCCTGCGAGGTGGACGGAGCAGGCCGTCACGTCAACGCAGCACAATGCGACAATGTCACACAAAACCCCAAGCGGGAGATCCCGATTCGGAGCGGGCAAAGTTTATAAAAAGGTCACGCAGGACCCCGTCAACTCCATCGCGAAACTCTAGCAAACGCCGTTCGTACAATCCCCATTTGCAGGGGGGCACGGAGGACTAGTTTCCTGTTTCGCATTGAACTTGACTACGATGGAGATTGACCAGGTCTAAACAATCCATGCCTTCAACTACGATTCCCGTTGGTCGTAGGCACTTCCATGTTTCCCCAGAGTCTGAATCACCGTTTGCAACAGAATACACCGGTTGCACTATGACGCATGAGCGTCAGAGCGATCGGCAAGCAACGACACACGTCTACAAAAGGCAAAGAGTTGAGGCAATGGCCTGCATATCTGATCCGTTTTAGCCTCCGCCGGAACATCACAGGGGTTCTCGTGGCGTGTTTTGTGAGGGGTAGTCTGCGCATCTTAAACTCTTCTGGGCTCGTTCTTCGTACACCTTCCCCCAACGTGGAGTGGAATCGACACCTTTGAGAGAGGGACGGGTTCAGAGTCCTCAGGCAGAGAATGTATGCCGTTGGCTTCTATGGGTCACCGACACGCCGAAAACGCTTAGCGCAACAGGATTAGCATCCCGGCGCGTCTGTCGATTGCGACGAAGAACGTCTTCCGCGGCGGACATCGCCGCGGGAAGCGTCCTTCCGTAAAGGAGCAGGACCGCCCTGGAATGGCATTTTCCCGACGTATCTTACTTCACGGGCCGGTGGGGGCCAAAGATCTCTGAGGAGCAGGCATGTTATCGCTCGTAAAAGGTGGCAAAAGCGCACCCTTCCGCACAAACACCATGAGCGGCCCCGTAAGCAGATCTTCCACGTCAAATCCAAATGAACCCGCACAGACCGTCGCGACACGCACCCGAAGGATGCCTGGGACGGCCCGGAAGGGCTTCGGACTGTGACGAGAATCGCTGTGAGAAGGTGTTTCCTGCATGATTCTGACCCCGACCTGGGGAACAGTCTGCCATGCAAGGAAATCATGGCGGAAACGTTCTCTAGGCAAGGAACAAAATCATGGAGGAAAGGGGTTTCCGTCACGATTCTGACTTGGTGGGATGGTGCTGCGACCAAGTCCCCAAAGTGCCCCATACGGGTCATTTGCAAGGGGTGGTCAAACTGCACGCGTCCCCCAAAAGCGGCGTGCGCGCCCCCAGAGGGGGGGGGCTCGTTTCGCCTGCTCTCCACGACCTTGCCCAGCTGCCGGGGCACCCCGTGGGGTGCCTGGGTCGGCCAGGGTCTGGTCGAGAAGGATCGCCAAAACCATGACGGAAAGGTGTTTCCTGCATGATTCTGACCCCGACCTGGGGAACGGTCTGCCATGCAAGGAAATCATGGCGGAAACGTTCTCTAGGCAAGGAACAAAATCATGGAGGAAAGGGGTTTCCGTCACGATTCTGACTTGGTGGGATGGTGCTGCGACCAAGTCCCCAAAGTGCCCCATACGGGTCATTTGCAAGGGGTGGTCAAACTGCACGCGTCCCCCAAAAGCGGCGTGCGCGCCCCCAGAGGGGGGGGGCTCGTTTCGCCTGCTCTCCACGACCTTGCCCAGCTGCCGGGGCACCCCGTGGGGTGCCTGGGTCGGCCAGGGTCTGGTCGAGAAGGATTGTCAAAACCATGACGGAAAGGTGTTTCCTGCATGATTCTGACCCCGACCTGGGGAATGGTCTGCGACGGTGGGTGTGTCGTATGTTGTGAAGAAGAGGGAAAACTGTTTGAGTGGCAGGTGATGTGGGTTGCGGTGTGCTCGGTGTGTCTGTGTGTACGGCTCGGATGCAGCCCTCTAGGGACAGCAGCGTGGGCGCAAGAGAGAACTGTGCCGTATGGTCTTGTTCGTGAAGATATGGTTGTAAGCAGCCAGGAACAAAAGAAGCAAAGATCACTTGCTGTTGGCACCCTCCTGAGCGGATAGGTACACGTTTTGGGGGGAATCGTCGTTGGAAATGACTAGAGTGATGACGACGAAGACGACGAGGCGTACATGGCGACATGCGAGGGGAGGCACCCCAAGAGTAAGCCCCATTGTGTTGACGGGTGCGCTGGCCATGCTGGACATACATGTACAGTACGTAGGAAGGGAAAGCGCCAGACAAACCACCACAACCAGCTTGGCCAAGTAAACAGGCAGCAAGGCGCAGACATGGTACAAGCTGGAAAGCGGAACAGGAGTAAGTCACTCGAGCAGGGGAGGAAAGAATCGCACAACACGTGAGCGGCGTGGCGGGGTGTGTCTGGGATCAGCCTGACGTGCGAGTTCTCAACATAGAGCGCAACGCAGCGCTCATTCAATCAGTCTGGAGCGGCACATAAAATGTGTTGATGCGTGTTTCTCGCATCATATCCCAGATCACCACGTTTGTAGCATGAGAGTTCGCAGTGAACATACCTTGAGAGCAACCAGAGCAACCAGTTCATCCCATATCTCATCGATAATCGATAACCTCCTGGCTGGAAACCTATAGTCTGCTCCGCGGCACGGCTCTGCTCCCACCTCGGTGCGAGCAGAGCGACGAAGCCGCGTCGTCGCAGGCCACAGGGGGGAAGAGGATTCCCGCCACCCCCATGACAAGGTACTCCATTATGGCAGGAGGCACCCGTTTCCTGAGTGGCACTTGCTGCCGCGTGATCCGGGGACTTTCGCCCAGAGCATGGTCGGGTAGCACGGCTACCTCATGGCGGGGCGCTAAGGGCGCCAGCCCGTGTGTTGCTGCTCCGTAGAGATGCTTCGGCGTGCCCCCTCCCGCCTAAGCCCGATGCTCGCACTGTCTGACAGCCGTCGTCGCCGATTGCGCCGCCATCCTTGATGTCGCCTTCCAACTCCTACCCTTTCGCGCCGACATGGATTGGCCGACAAAGTCCCCCAGGGAACAACATATAAACAGTTTACAAAGAGCGGTCAAACTGCACGCCGTGCAAAGCTTTGTTTCACGGCCCGTCAGGATCAGTAAACTATTTGCATCGAGCGATCATGCCGGCGGTATGGGGCAGAGGGGCCAAGTCAGCAAAGTTTGGGCGATGTGGGCGGTTCAAGTGAGTTGAAACTGAATATTTGGGTTGGGAGGTGTATCTCTGGACCTAGACGGTCAATGTCCATGTAACTCTACAGACATTATCTACATCCAACGAACATGCCGGCGATTTGCGCCAGGTGGGCCAAGTCAGCAAAGTTTGGGAGGTGTGGGCGGCTCAAGTGAATTGAAACCGAATATTTGGGTTGGGAGGTGTATCTCTGGACCTAGACGGTCAATGTCCATGTAACTCTACAGATATTATCTACATCCAACGGGCATGCCGGCGGTATCGGGCAGGTGGGCCAAGTCAGCAAAGTTTGGGAGGTGTGGGCGGCTCAAGTGAATTGAAACCGAATATTTGGGTTGGGCGGTACATCTCTGGACCTAGACGGTCAATGTCCATGTTACTCTACAGATATTATCTACATCCATCGGGCATGCCGGCGGTATGGGCCAGGTGGGCCAAGTCAGCAAAGTTTGGGAGGTGTGGGCGGCTCAAGTGAATTGAAACCGAATATTTGGATTGGGAGGTATATCTCTGGACCTAGACGGTCAATGTCCATGTAACTCTACAGATATTATCTACATCCATCGGGCATGCCGGCGGTATGGGCCAGGTGGGCCAAGTCAGCAAAGTTTGGGAGGTGTGGGCGGCTCAAGTGAATTGAAACCGAATATTTGGGTTGGGCGGTACATCTCTGGACCTAGACGGTCAATGTCCATGTTACTCTACAGATATTATCTACATCCAACGGGCATGCCGGCGGTATGGGCCAGGTGGGCCAAGTCAGCAAAGTTTGGGAGGTGTGGGCGGCTCAAGTGAATTGAAACCGAATATTTGGGTTGGGAGGTGTATCTCTGGACCTAGACGGTCAATGTCCATGTAACTCTACAGATAT
>Ga0209185_1002641_pt1 | contig 11754 bp, 10 predicted proteins | sample SidtaG_2_FD_187425 | JGI IMG/M metagenome (GOLD analysis project Ga0209185, IMG submission 187425) | Marine algal microbial communities from Sidmouth, United Kingdom - Sidmouth_Asex2 metaG (SPAdes) (version 2) | ecosystem: Host-associated > Algae > Red algae > Unclassified | place: Sidmouth... | reverse complement strand
AAAAACTTTATAAACTATACGCTATTAAACGGCAGTTATAAAAAAAGGTTGCATTTATTTTTTTGGTAAGATTATAGCGGAGCTAATTTTAATAGGTTTGATAGACTTTCTAAATAAACTTTGTTTTTTCATCTACTAAAACAAAAAAAATCCGCACCAACTTTTAAACTATTGTGCGGATTAAACCAACTATTATGAAAAACTTTATAAACTATACGCTATTAAACGGCAGTTATAAAAAAAGGTTGCATTTATTTTTTTGGTAAGATTAAAGTAGATTTAATTTTATAGGACTGATATATTTTCAAAGCAAACTTTACTTTTTCATTTACTAAAACAAAAAAAATCCGCACCAACTATTAAGCATCTGTGCGGATTAAACCAACTATTATGAAAAAACTTTATAAACTATACGCTATTAAACGGCAGTTATAAAAAAAGGTTGCATTTATTTTTTTGGTAAGATTAAAGCGGTGCTAATTTTAATAGGTTTGATAGACTTTCTAAATAAACTTTGCTTTTTCATCTACTAGAACAAAAAAAAATCCGCACCAACTTTTAAGCTATTGTGCGGATTAAAACCAACTATTATGAAAAAACTTTATAAACTATACGCTATTAAACGGTAGTTATAAAAAAGGGTTGCAATTACTTTTAGGTTAAAGTTAAAGCGGTGCTAATTTTAATAGGATTGTTATATTTTCAAAGCAAACTTTACTTATTCATCTACTAAAACAAAAAAAATCCGCACTAACTTTTAAGCTATTGTGCGGATTAAACCAACTATTATGAAAAAACTTTATAAACTATACCCTATTAAACGGTAGTTATAAAAAAAGGTTGCACTAAATAATAATTTTATTATTTTATTACATTTTGTTTGGTAAACTTATGCCTAATAAAGTCATTGAAGTTTGTAATAATCGACCAACCTGCTGACATAATATTATTCTGGCTTGTTTTATGGTTTCATTAGTTTCATTTAAAATTGGTAGCTCCGCATAAAACTTATTGAAAGCTTTAGCTAAATCGTAGGCGTAATTAGCTATTTCGCTGGGGTCGTAGTGCTTGGCCGCAGCTTTTAATTTTGCAGGGTAATCATCCAATAGTTTCATAATATTTTTTTCTGTTAATTGTAAACTATACTGTTCTTCAAATATAGGGTATTGTTCTAACGAGTATGGGTCAATAAAGTCAAAATCTCTTAGCCATTCTCTGATTGCATTATTAGACCTAATGTTGTAATCCTGCTGAATATGGGATTTTGGCCTACCAGTTAATAAATATTCTATAACAACTTCACGTCTGAAAGATTCCGTATATCTAACCGATCTAATTGGCTTAACAAATTTTAATTTAATTTCTAACAATGAGTGGATACGAGTATAAGTATATTGAATAAAGGGCCCTGTATGCCCAACTAAATCTATAGATTGAGCCGGATCAAAAACCATTCGCTTTTGAGGCTGCACTTTTAAAATATAATATTTCATAGCACCAATACCTATTTGCTCAAATAACACGGTCTTTTCTGTTTCTGTTAAATCGGCTATTTTACCCAACTCTTGCGAAGCCTCGGCTGCTTTTTGTACCACTTCGTCCATCAAATCATCTGTATCAACTGTAGTACCTTCTCGGCTTTTCATTTTGGCACCACCAGGTAAATCAACCATACCATAACTTAAATGATAAATACCGTCAGCATATTTTTTACCTAATTTTTGTAGGGCCAATTTCAACACCTTAAAATGATAGTTCTGCTCATCGCCCACTACATAAATAGAGGTATCCATTTTAAAGTCTTCATAGCGCAAATGAGCAGTTCCCAAATCTTGCGTTAAATAAACCGAAGTTCCATCCGAACGTAATAACAACTTTTCATCTAATCCATCATCGGTTAAGTCTACCCAAATTGAGCCATCTTCTTTTTTATAATAAGCTCCTTTCTCTACTCCCTCTTGTACCAATTCTTTACCCAAATTATAAGTCTCCGATTCGTAATATTCTTTTTCAAAATTAACCCCTAAGCGTTTAAAGGTTTTTTTAAAACCATCGTACACCCAATTGTTCATTTTTTGCCATAGTGATTTGGTAACTTCATCTCCTGCTTCCCATTGCAATAACATTTCGCGAGCCTGTTGCATTAAAGGTGCTTCAGCTTCAGCGGTTTTTTTGTCTGTTCCATCCGCAACCAATTTGTCAACTTCGGCTTTGTATTCCCTTTGAAACTTTACATAATAATCCGCTACAAAATGATCGCCTTTTTTACCCATACTTTCGGGCGTAGCTCCGTAAGCATATTTTTGCCAGGCCAACATAGATTTACAAATCTGTATGCCCCTGTCGTTTAAAATATTTACTTGATGTACTCGATAGCCTGCTGCTACTAATATATTAGCGGTGGCAACACCTACCATCATATTACGGAAATGACCAAAGTGTAAAGCCTTGTTGGTATTTGGGCCACAGTATTCTACAGTAGCTACTTTGCCGTTTTTTTTAAACTGACCATAATTGGCAGTGGTTGCAATTTGTTGAAGTTGCTTAGTAAAAACGGTTTCATTTAAACTTAAGTTTAAAAACCCTTTTACACAATTAAAGGCTACTATCAGCTTAGTGTTTTGGGTAAGATGATTTCCAATTTCTTCGGCAGTTGCCTCTGGTTTTTTTTTAGCAATTTTTAAAAATGGAAAAACAACTAAGGTATAATCCCCTTCAAACTCTTTGCGGGTAGGTTGTATATTAACCATACTTGCATTAATAGTGGTATTATAAATTTGCGATAAACTTTCAACAACTGCTATATGAAGCGTTTCAATAATACTTTTCATTCTTCCAATTCTTTAAAATGTAAAGATAGTTTTTACAAAGCATTTATACCTTATACCAACAGAAGAACCTTTATAAGATAAATAGGAAAAGTACGATCTATATTTAGATAAAGAAAAAAATACTGCATATCTTTAATTTTTAAAAATATTGATTTAAATGAAGACACGATATTTTCATATTATACTTTTTACTTTTATTATTGTTGGTTGCCAAACACCAGAAAATAATGAAAACAGAGAAAAAGAATATATCATAAACGAACACGACTTTGGTAATTATAAAAAATTTGACCACGATACAAGTGATAATGAACTAAAGACAGCACAGCAGAACGCTGCTAGTCAAACAAAAGAAGACTCACTAAAACAATACCTAAAAAAAATGACACATGATTTTAAACTGCAAGAAAAACAGGTGAAAGCTTTAGAATATATTTACAGCAAATACAACAAAAAAGAGGCAGCAGCCAATGCGCAAAATGATACCACCCAACTTAGTAAGATATTAGCCGAAAAAGAAAAAAGTATTAAGGTGGTAATTGGGGAGCATTATTATGCGCAAAAGGTTCGGTTTGACCAACGTTATCTTAATCAAATAAAAAACCCTAATGGCTTATTAAACGAATCTGAATTAGATAACTATTTAAGTGATTTGGCAATAGCAATTAACTTTGATGACAATAAAAAAGCAGCTTTTAAACGTTTAGTTAAAAGCTATGATAAAAGTATTGTTAATGCCAAACCAAAGGCAGTTAAAGTTTTGAAAAGCAAACGAAACGAAGCCATAAAAAATTTATTAGGTGAAGATCTGTTTAATCAAAAAATAAATTTTGATAAAACGTACCCAAAACCAATAAATTAAGTTTTCAAAATCATTATTTTAAAATTGGATATAAATCGGCTACTGTTTTTATTGAAAAGTGATGAGCCTACAAGTTGCCTTGTTTGTTTTTTTATGGTATGATGGATTACGTGTGAAAGGCAATCGCATGAAAACTTTCAAAAAAAAATAAAACATTTCAGTTGTTAGTAAACAAATTTTAGAAGCGAAATGGTTGCTCCACGCAGAAATTTTGATCCCGCCATCCGTTCAAATACCATTTTTTTCAAAGCTCGTAAGCAAAACCCAAACACCCAACACAAAATGGTATAACCACTCCTGTCGGGGCTAATTTTTCAAACTTCGCCCAGCCGTAGTAACCGTTAAAGCTATAGTATTTCAAAAGCGAAGCTATTAGCTTAACAAATTCTCAGCCGTCATATTTTATCCAATTACTTTATCATATTAAGTGTTAAGGGACTGTTAGAAATCATAAAAAAAATCCCGCTACATAATGTGTAACGGGATTTAAATTATTTATAAAATAAGAAATAGTTACATCAACTATTCTTCATCTTTTCTTCTAATTGCAGTTAATGTAGTTATGCTACTCATTTTTATAGCACCAAAACTCATTAAAGCTAACATTAAGGTAATTAAACCCCATTGGCTTAAAGTTGGTACATCGGTAGTAGCACCGCTACAACTGGTTAATGTTTGGCTTGCGCTATCAGTACAAGCGGTGTCACCATCATCGTTTACATTAATTGTAAAAGTAGTACCATCTGCTGGTAATGGGCCAACACTAATAGTAGATCCATAAGCAACGCCAGCATCACCTTGATCTGAAGACCAGGTTGTACCTGTACCTCCTACATCGGTTACCGTATAGTCAAACGTTACTGTATCGTCAGCTGGGTCGTCAGGGTCTGCACCTGTATCGCAGGCAAAATTAGAAATAGTAACGGTAATCTCACAAGGAATAGCTGTACAGTTATCACAAACATAAGTTAAATCGGCAGTAGCATCTAAACCACATACAAAAGAACCCGCCCCAACTGCTGCACTTAGTAGTGGATCAGAAATTGGATTTGTTTGAACAGGAACTGCTGTATCAGTTGTGTTAGTCGCATCACAAGCAGCAGGAACTTCGCCTGTTACTGTTGTGCAAACTGATCCATCAGTAGAAGTTACTTCTACAAATGGTGCTTCTCCGCCAGTGCCATCGGCTGCTGGGCAAACTACAGGTATAATTTCTGTCGCAAGAGCTGGATATATAGCTGTACCACCAGCTATACCAAATAAATTAGCTAATATATCGTAGTCTGTAACTTCGACTGCGTTAAAAGTAGCTGGTGTACCATCAGGACAAACTAATGTAACTAAAGGTGTATATGGCTCCGGAGTACAAGTTGGATTGTCAAATAAAACGGTAAGACAATATCCAATTGCATCAGCAACATCATCATTATCAGAATCAAAAAAGAACAGACCATCATTGATAGGTGCTTGTGCAACAGAATTTGCCAAACCATCGGCTACCGTCATTGTAGTTCCTGTTGGATCTTCTCCTCCATCACCAACTCCATCTTGGTCAGCATCGTTATAACCAAAACATATATCATATCCATTACAGAAAGGTCCGTAAGATACGGCATTAAATTCTGGGCAAATTACCGTAGATTCAACACCACAATAAACTAATGTAGAAATTAAGCATATATCATCACCATCCTGTGTGGTACTGCCTGCTAAATTACCAGTATAGCAAATTTCATAGGTATCAGTATCTCTAACAGCATAAGAACCGTCAGCATTTGCGGTTAACAAAGTACAAGCTCCGCCTGTTACATTGGTTACAGTAAAATTGGTTTCAGTAAAAGCTCCACAATCATTTCCCATTGCTGCCTCAGAATTATATTCACCAGTACCAGCTGCTCCTCCGAGTGGAAAGAAATTATTAATTCCAGCAGAAGGTGTATAGATAAAACATTGAGTAATGTCTACAGAAGTTGCATCAGCTGGTGTAATTATACCTCCAATAGGTGGTGGAATAGCAGTTAAATCATCAAAACAATCGCTTCCGTCACCTGCGGCTGATATTGAAACTCCTGCTGGATCGGCAGAAGGCCCACCGTTAGTAGCAGGTGGTGCTGCACAACCTTGATTTGGTGGATCGTTTGTAGCTACAACATAGCCGCCTGTTGGTCCCTCTGTCCCATCTGCACTTACATCTTCACCCAACACTTGATAACCATCTTTAAAATAATTAATCATATTCGGGTAAACAAAACCAGGACCGATAATTCCATCTCCAAAACCGTCTATGTATTGAAACTGAACTAAATCTCCAGAGTTTAAACATCCTAAGTCATAAGTATATCCAGCTTCGTTTGATACTGGTACTTCAGAAGCAACTATAGCTCCATTAACTAAAATACTAAAAGTAGTTGGATCACTTAGCATAAATGCATCCCCTTCAACAAGTACTGTAATTTGGCATTGCCCTGCAGGACATTGTGCATTTGATTTTACGACGGCAAAAAGACTAAATAATATTGTAAATAAGTATAATATTTTTTTCATTTTAATTTTTTAATTTAGATAAGTAAGGTTTTAAACTAATTTTCAATTTCATCGACATATTTCTGATTAGATGGAGATGCTCTGAAAATCTCATACTTCTCTGGATCTTGTTCTTTAAGCATTTTGGCTTTTTCTAAAACACGTGGATTCAACTCAGCCTTGGTTCGAAGACTTGTAGTAAAAATAATCGTACCTTCTTTTGATTGATTGGTCGTTGTAGTATTATTAGAAACTTTAGTGACTGCCTGTTTTTCAACAGCTCCCAAACTTAAATTAGTGCTTTGCGCATTAGCGTTTTTAGTAAACGCGCACACACACACACACACAAATGTAAAAATTAATATTCTTTTCATAATATTCAGATTTTTTAAAAAGTTAAAGTAATTAGGCTTTTATAGGTTTTTAGATATCAATTAGATGAAAATATCTCCTTCCTCAAAATACCTATTTTGTTCAAAAATAAGTATTAACATTTAATTTTCCAAAATACTTGCTATTTTAATTAAAAAATTAATACTAAACTCTTAAATTTGACATAAAAATTGGATTAGTCCAAGGTTTTTACGGTAATGATTTAACCAGAAAATAGTAATCAATTTGTATTTTTAGATTAAATATTATAAAGGTAATAAATAAACTACTTTTACTCGTTGCGTATTATGATTAAACAGAAAAAAGTAGTTCATTTTACTGGTAATGAGTAATTTGCTTAGGTGACAAAACATTAACAATGAACAGCTTAAATAAAAATTACGAAAGAATTTTGAAAGTATTATGTAAAATATTAAAAGACTAACTTTTATCTTATTAAAGGTGTTTACCTAAGCTCAGCGACTTAGAGTTGATTAGTTTAAGGCTAACGGCTAAATTTATGGGAATAGATAGTGAAAATGATTTGTATCGAAAACTTATTATTACAATAGCAGCAAAAATAGAACGCTGTGTTTACCATAAAAGAAGACAAAAATTTGTCGTTTGTTTCAATACCATTCGTCAAAAGTTAGCAGCTCATTTTAATGAATTTGAGGACTACTTTGCTGTAGACAATATGCCTTTAGAAGTTTGTAAACTATATAGAAGGTCTCGTTCAACAATATGCAAATAGGCCAGCTATGCATCACCAAACAAGGGCTATTGCGCTGCACAGCGTGCCAATTACTATGGTTATAAATTTCACGCAGTCTGTTTTGTAAATGGTGTTTTTCAAAGTATTGATCTGAGTCCTGCTTCTGTTCACAATATCAATATCCTTAAAGATATTAAAATGCACAACGGATTAGTTTAAATATTAAAAAACGAAACAGATATTTCTACCATCGTTTTGGCGCCTGTATTGCATCATATAATAAAATTTTTATTTTTTTTTGAGGCGAATTTTTTAAAACTATTAGGTTAGCAAAAATGGATGAAGCAAACAATAAATTATGTTGGTAAAGATTGTTTTAAACGATGCTTTAGCTACTTAGTTGCATAAACAGTTATACTCAACAAACCTTCCACTGCATTTTTGTAAGCCTCTACTTGCGTTTCGTTTAAATGTTGCTGCAAAATTTTATTGGGTAAATTAATTACTCTTTCTTTTTTTAATTGAATGTTTTTGAAGCCTACTTCTTCTATAATTTTTAGATATTCATTTTTTTCACTTGCACCAGTAACACAGCCTGCGTATAATTCTGCTTGTTTTAAAAAACCCTCGGGCATAGTGCCAGTATACACAATATCCGAAATGCAAAAATGACCACCAGTTTTTAAAACCCGATAAACTTCCTCATAAGCTTTACGTTTATCAGGTACTAAATTCATAACACAATTACTTACAACTACATCAATCAGTTCAGCTTTAAAAGGCATCGCTTCAATATCGCCTTGTACAAACTCCATATTTTCGTAGCCTAATTTTTGCTGATTTTTTTGAGCAAGTTTGTTCATAGCCTCCGTAAAATCTATGCCATAAACAAAGCCATTATCTCCTACAATGCTTTGGGCAATAAAACAATCATTGCCAGCACCAGCACCCAAATCTAAAACAATATTACCCGGTTGAATATTAGCATGTTCAGTTGGTAAGCCGCAACCTAAATTTAAATCCGCCTCTTTTTTATAGCCTTTTAAATCTTCATAATTTTCGGCCATTATGGAGTAACCGCCATCGCAGCAACTGATATCTGTGCAACACTTTTCTTCCCCTTTGGCAATAGCAGCATATTTTTCTTGTACCTGCTCTTTTAAATTAATTTTATTATTCATTATTAATTTTTTTTATAAAATAATTTTTTTTTAAGATCGCTTACTCAACAACACTTAATAGCCTTAGCCATAAAATCGTTAAATAAATTCTTAATTTGATGTAGTTTTTTTTCTTCTAAACAGTAGCAAATTTTGGGGGCTTTTATAGTGCCTTTTATCAACCCAATTTTTTTTAATTCGGCTAAATGTTGTGAAATAGTTGCTTGCGCCAAAGGTAAATTTTCTACCAGATGCGTAGTAATGCAATCGGGATTTTTCATCATAAACTCAACAATTGCAATACGTGCCGGATGCGCTAATGCTTTTGCATATTGTGCCAGCTGATTTTGTTTTTTGGTAAAACTATCTGATTTACTTACGCCCATCGTTTAATTAATATATTGCAATATTACGATGAATAATTTTAATTGTCAAGTTTGCGTGTTTGAAAACTAAAGTAGTAGGAGTGCTTGTTACACCACAATAGAATAACGGTAAAAAAATGCCGCCTCCAGCTTGAAGGCAAGAAGCGGTATTTTGTAGTTAGTTTTATGAACTTATAACCTTATTGTTCGCAAGGTTCAATAATGGCATTAAAGCTGGCGTTAAGCTCAACACTAAAGCCTGGTTTTAACTCTATATGTTCTGCTCTAAATTCTACCATTTCATTTTTGCGAACCACCACATCAACAGGGCCAAATGTTGGTTTGCGGCTTTTTGTTTCTATTTTGCCGCTGCTGGTAGTCAATCGGTCTAATTTTTCGTTGTTGCTTTCATTGGCTGCTATTATATGATCTGCATAACAGACTACATCTGCCATTCTTTTAATCATATTGCCGGCAGCATCGTACTCAAATTTTACGGCTTGCGCTTTGCTACTTAGTGTGGCGAGGGCTATTAGTATTAGTATTGTTGTTGTTATTATTTTTAAATATTTCATTGTTTTAATTTTTTTAAATTGTTAATTAATGATGGCTTTATGCAAGCCTTTTCTAGTTCGCCTTTGATTATATGGAAAGACGAAGGTTTGGGGGTTTTTACTTAAAAAATACTTTGTTGAAAAACTACCCGCAACTAATAGGTTGCGGATAGTGGTAGTTTAAATTTTATGTTAACAAGCTAAGTACATGACAAAAATTGAGCAATTCCAATATCATCTTTATTTTGTGAATTTAGAAATACGTTAGATAGGAAGGATAGCCCAAGTTTGAAGATACTTTTTGCTTTTCTGCCGTGCTTTTTTATTTTAATTGGTTTTATTTTATGAAGATGTATGCCGACTTTATAGCACCAAACAAAGGCTATCATTACCAACAACACTAATTTTTCTATTCTTTTAATATCTTGAAGGTGGGTCTTCTCTATATCGAATCCGCTAGATTTCATAGCTCTAAAGCAGGTCTCTATTTGCCAACGTTGTTTATAATCTTGTAGTCCATTTTCGGGTTTGTTGAAGGAGGCAATAATGAGAAAATCTTGTTGACCATTGCGCTTAGCTAATTTACAGCCAGAGAGATAGCAAAGCACTCCGTTAATATAGACTATCTTCGGATAATAAATAAATTCATCAACTTTATATGGATTAAATAGCCAACTAGCCTTTACGAGTTTGTTCTTATGCGGTAAAAATACCTTGAAGTTGTTTCGCACACGGATATAATATCTGATTTTGTTGTTGTTGAGATATTGGAACCACTTTTCACCTACAAACGCTCTGTCTGCTACCAAAGAATCTATCACTTGTTTACCAAACAGTTTAATAAATCGATTAATCAAATCAATACGTTCTTTAATATTGGAGTTTCCCCCTTTGTTTAACATGGTAAATAATAGAGGAAAGGCGACTCCTTTATAAACAATGCCAAGCATAAAAATATTAATGTGGGTTTGTCCAAACTTCCAATTTGTTCTATCAATTGTCAATTGAACCTTATCCTTTTTAGGCAACAAACTAAAAACAAGGCGGGCAATCAAGTCAGCATCCAGGCTATAGCTTGCTATAAACCGTTGAATCCGCCTAAGGGAAGATTCTGCGTTGGCTTTGGTATCAAAAGCATTGGCGAGTTTGCTACAAGTAACGGTTTGTACTTTGCAAAGTGCAATTACAAAATGGACTATCAGCTTTAGGCGTGCCAAATTTACGATTCCTTTAAAATGATGATTGAGAATTGAAGTTAATTGACTATTTTTAGTGTCAGCATTGGTTTTCATCATTAGAAAAATTTGTAGAATTATTCTTCTAATATACTGAAAATCAATGCTTTAACGAAATTATATAATGTTTAATTTGCTGAAATTCAATTGATTATATTTTTGTCATGTACTAAGCTTTTGATGAGATATCAATAACAACAATATTATCTGTAGATAAAGAATTTGGTTGGACTTCTAATTTTGATAATTTTAATAAGAGAAAAGTTGAAGGGTACATTCCTCTACACTATATCAGAAAAGCCAAACGAAATATCGGATATATTAATAGAGAAAACATTAATAAGAGTACCGAACTTATAGATACTTACAAAGTATTAATTCCTAAAGCTGGTTCTGATGGTGGTAAGAAAATACCAGATTCAGTCTTAGGTAGGCCACTTATTGCTGATAATCCTTCTGTATGTACTCAATCATTTCTTTTTTTCCATATAGATTCAAAATTTAAAGCGCAAAGCATTGAATATTACTTGAAAACAAAATTCTTTAGATTTTTGGTATCATTAAGAAAAATGACACAAGATGCAACTAAGTCAACTTATAAATGGGTTCCAATACAAAATTTCACATCTGAATCTGATATAGACTGGAATAAACCTATTGAAAATATTGATCAACAACTATACAAAAAATACAAACTAAAAAAAGAAGAAACTGGGTTTATTGAGAAAATGATAAAACCAATGTAAGCCAATGCTAAAAGCCTTACACATTTGCAATTCGCTTCAGCCCACACACCAGCCAAAACCGGCAGAATAGTATGGCCTCATATTTATTATATATTCAACTGATATTCATTATAAAAATCATCCGAATAGCCAGAATAAAGTTCATCTTAAATTTTTTTTTAACTTCTTAACCTTACAATGTGCAGAAAATTAAATGTAGATATGTGGCATAATAATGCGCCTTAGTTTGCCTGTTCAGGCTAATCGTAAATTTACCACTTCAATTAAATATTTGCTTGCCGATATAACAACTAAACCCACAAAAATTCAACTTAAATCAATAGCTTAGCATCAGCAATTTTTGTTTGGTATGATGCATTATTTTCAATTAATAAAATATGGTATAATAGGC
>Ga0209185_1002635_pt1 | contig 11774 bp, 7 predicted proteins | sample SidtaG_2_FD_187425 | JGI IMG/M metagenome (GOLD analysis project Ga0209185, IMG submission 187425) | Marine algal microbial communities from Sidmouth, United Kingdom - Sidmouth_Asex2 metaG (SPAdes) (version 2) | ecosystem: Host-associated > Algae > Red algae > Unclassified | place: Sidmouth... | reverse complement strand
AGAATAAGCTTCCATTACAAAAAATAAGATAAAGAAGTTCAGAGTAGGCTTCTATCATTAACCAAAAAAAAAGCCAGCTTCATTAGAAGCTGGCTTTTTTTTTATTCCTATAGAGGATTACTTCTTAAGTAATTCTTTTATATCTGCTAGTAACTCTTCCTGAGTTGGACCTGCTGCTTCTTCTACATGGTTGGTTGCTTTGTTTTTACCCTTAACCATCATAAATAGAACAAAACCTACAGTGATCAAGCTGATAATTGTATTGATCCATTTTCCGTACTTGATAGCAGTAACCTTAGTTGTTCCGTCTTCTAATACCTCAGATCCTAGAACATACTGCATATCAGCAAAGTCCATTCCCCCGGCAAAATGTCCTACAACTGGCATAACCACATCGCCTACAAATGAGTTGATTACTGCTCCAATAGCTCCTGCTAGGATTACTGCAACCGCAAAGTCGAGGACATTCCCCGTCATAATAAAATCCTTAAATTCTTTTAACATGATTTTTCGTTTAGTTAATTAATTAAAGTATGTAAATAAATTGTACTAATGAGACGCATCCTTAATGAAATAGTGACATATGTAAAACAGAATAAATGCCTGTTTTTTTACATATATCATTGTTTTTCAAAAATATATAAATGTATACTACTGGATTCCCGAGCCCAGAATTCATAATTTTTAAGAATTTGTCTGAAATATAAACACTACAAATTAACAAATTATATATTATAATTTTATAAATATAACGGTTTAAGTATACCTTCTTCTAAAGAAATAAAGGTTTCTGTTCTAGCTATGCCAGAAATATTCTGGATTCTTGTATTCAAAATTTCCATCAGATGATCATTGTTGCGAGCATATACTTTAGCAAATATTGAGTAGTTCCCAGTAGTAAAGTGTGCTTCAGATATTTCAGCTACCTCGTTAAGCTCTTTGATGACATCTTTATAAAATTTTGCTTTTTCTAGAAATATACCTAGAAACGCAGTTGTTGAGAACCCTAATGACTTATAATCTATATGAGCTGTAAAACCCTTGACTATGCCCTTTTTCTCTAATTTGCTGATGCGTTGTTGTATGGCTACATTAGAAATCCCTACCTTCTTTGATAATTCGGTCAGCGCCAACTTAGAATTAGCGAGTAGACTATTAATTATTTTAACATCTGTGTCATCTATCATTTAATATTTTAATTTAAGTGTCGCTTATCATTTAATAATTTAATTTGTTTGCAATTTATAATTAAATATTTTAATATTGCATTCGATAGTAACTTAAAATAAGAATATGTGCGGAATATTTGCAGCAATAGAATCAGATATGGGCTTAGAAAGCCTAAAAACATGGTCGGAAAAGGTAGCTCATAGAGGTCCAGATAATTCTCAGATAATAGAGATAGATCAGAAAGTAACAATGGGTTTCCATAGATTGAGAATTAATGGAGTTAATAGTTTTAGTGATCAGCCTATGTTACTCGATGGAATATATCTCATTGCTAATGCGGAGGTGTTTAATCATAAGGATCTTGAGCAGAAATACAAGTTTGACATAAAGTCCCAGAGTGATTGTGAAGTTATTTTACATATGTATAAAAATTTCGGGATAGAACGGACGGTTTTAGAATTAGATGCGGAATTTGCTTTTGTAATTTATGATACGAATAAGCAACAAGTGTTTGCTGCTAGGGATCATCTCGGTATAAGAGGGATGTATATGGGCAGACAAGATAGTGGCGCCATATATTTTGCTAGCGAAGCTAAAGCGCTTTCATTTACAGATAAAGTAATTCATTTTCCTCCTCGTACTTGGTGGACAGATGGTGAGGCGGAGTCTTTCAATACATATTATGACCTAAAGTTTGCTATACACAGTGATCAAAAAGAATCGACACACCTAGCTACAATTAATACTTTACTTAGGGAGTCGGTAAAAAAGCGGATGATGTCAGATAGGAACGTCGGGTGTTTGTTAAGTGGAGGTCTGGATTCTAGTCTCATTTCTGCTATTGTTGCTGAAGCAGCGGATGATCCGCAAGATATTGAGACTTTTTCTATCGGTATGGAAGGTTCTCCCGATCTGATTGCAGCTCAAGAAGTAGCTGATCATATAGGAACCAAGCACCACTCTATCAAAGCAACAGAGGAAACGTTTATCAAAGCACTTAAAGAAACAGTTTATTTCTGTGGGTCTTATGACGTTACTACGATAAGAGCATCGGTAGGTCATCAGCTAGTCTCTAATTGGATAAAGGATCATTCTGATGTCAAGGTTGTTTTTTCTGGAGAAACTGCAGATGAATTCGGAAGTTACCTTTATTTTCAGAATGCGCCCTCTCCTGATGCATTTCAAGAGGAGGCTATAAGGCTATTAGAGGATATACATTATTTTGACATGCTAAGGGGAGATAGATCTGTTTCTAGTGCTGGATTAGAGGCACGAGTTCCATTTGCAGATAAGAAATTTATGGAATATTACATGGGAATAGAACCGGAACAACGCATGTTCGGAGAGGGCAAAATGGAAAAATATCTTATTAGGAAAGCATTCGAAAAAGATAATTTATTACCGGCCTCTGTTTTGTGGAGAAGAAAGAACGGATTTTCAGACTCTGTAAGTAAAAAGAATAAGTCTTGGTCGCAGATTATACGATCGCATATTGATTCTATTATTACAGATGTAGAATATGAGACAGAAAGAACTAAGTTCTCTTTCCACACTCCAGAAACTAAGGAGGGATATTACTATAGAAAATTATTCTTAGATTTTTACGGAGCAGCTTGTGATCAGTTGACACCTTACCAGTGGTTACCTAGATGGTGTGGAGATGTAAAAGATCCATCGGCAAGGATGTTAGAGATATATGAAGCAGATTAGACCGCTTATAGATAAATATTAGCTATTTACAAAAACTTGTGTTTTAAAGAGTTACTAAAAGAAAGTATCGTAGTCTAAAATATATACCGACTTTAATACTTTTATTAATTAACTCTTTAAAACACACACTAAGTAGATGAGACGTTCTATTTTATTATTACTCTTAGTTCTATTGGTATGGTTTATTATAGGTATTTTCCTTTTCAAGAAATACTTATGTGGCATTGGGTCCACCTCAGAAAAAACTACTACCTCTTACATAGAACCCGTACAAAAAGCCACTAAAAATTTAAATGCACTTGGATTATGGTCCGTAGCTGATGGAAGTAATTTTACTTCTAATGCTAAGACACATTTAGAATTTATGAGATCTAGTTCTAAGCACCTTGTTCCTGTAGGTGTTGAGGCGGATGACCAACTAAAGAAAACAGCAGACTATCTGAAAACACACTCGGATAGATCCTTGAATGTAACAGGATACTACAAATCCGATGAATCAAATGACAGCGGTGTTTTTTCTAACCTAGGTTTGTCTAGGGCTGAGGATGTAAAACAAATTCTTAAAAATTATGGTGTTGCGGGTAATCAAGTGACTACCGATTCTAAGCTTCTTTCCTCTAACTGGTTCAGTGGAGATACGCTAAACAAAGGTGTAGATTTTGCTTTTGGAAAATTGGTAGATTCTGGAGATAGAATTGCTTCTATCAAGGATCGACTATACGGTAAGCCTATTACCTTATACTTTGCAACGGGACAAAATGATATTGCACTTTCCGCTCAGCAGAGAAAGGATTTTTCAGACTTACGATTCTATCTAGATAATGTCTCTGATGCTAAGCTTGCAGTAAGTGGGCATACAGACAATGTAGGAAACAGGGATTACAATGTCAATCTTTCTCTAGAACGTGCGTCATTCGTATTAGATTATCTTGCAGAAAATGGTGGGATTTCTAGTAATAAAATGACCGTATCAGGGAATGGTCCAGATAGACCAGTCGCGGATAATAGTACTGCAGAGGGTAAGTCGAAGAATAGAAGAGTGGAAGTGACACTCAAGTAAAAATAATAAATTATAAAAAATCTAAAACAAAATATATTATGTGTATTTGGTTACCATTATTATGGATGCTTGGAGCATCTATCCTGAGCTGGATAATAGGATATCTATGGAGAAAGCCGATGTTGTCCATACTAGAAGGAGAAGTAGAATCTGGTAAAGTAAAGTACTCTAAGTTACGAGGAGATTATGATAGTTCTATCTCTAGATATAGTAATTTAGAAGGGAAAAATAAAACGTTAGAAGGAGAGAAGAACGAATTAGCTTCATCTATCAATAGCTGGAAAGCAAACTTTAATAAGAGAGATAAAGACTATGTCGATATAGATAAGAAGTATAGTAAGCTGCACGAAGATTATACAGCTCTGAAAGGAAGCTATAATGGCATAGAGGAGCAGTACAATATAGAAACAGAAAGAATAAGTAAGTTAGAAGGAGATAAGATGACCCTCACAAAAGAAAGAGATAGTCTAGCTAACGAACTCAAGTCTCTTAGAGGTAGTGTCGCAGGTATGGAATCTAAGTTAGGTTCTTGGGAGTCTAAATACAATGGCATAGCTTCAGATCTAGATAACACAAAAGCATTACTAAATAAGAAACCGAAGGAAGTAGAGGTGATCAAGGAGGTAGAAAAGATCGTAGAGAAAATCATCGACCGACCAGTAGAAGTGATCAAGGAAGTGGAAGTAGAGAAAATAGTAGAGGTCGAAAAAATAGTAGATCGTCCAGTAGAGGTGATTAAAGAAGTGGAAGTAGAAAAGATAGTAGAAGTAGAAAAGATAGTAGAGGTAGAGAAGATAGTGGACCGGCCAGTAGAAGTGATCAAGGAAGTAGAAGTAGAAAAAATCGTAGAAGTAGAGAAGATCGTAGAGAAAATAGTAGATCGCCCAGTAGAGGTGATCAAAGAAGTAGAAAAGATAGTAGAGGTAGAGAAAATAGTGGATCGTCCAGTAGAAGTGATCAAGGAAGTGGAAGTAGAGAAAATAGTCGATCGTCCAGTAGAGGTGATTAAGGAGGTAGAAGTAGAGAAAATTGTAGAAGTAGAAAAGATCGTAGAAGTAGAAAAAGTAGTCGATCGTCCAGTAGAGGTGATCAAGGAGGTAGAAGTAGAGAAGATAGTAGAGAAGATAGTAGAGGTAGAAAAGATTGTGGAAGTAGAGAAGATAGTGGACCGACCTGTAGAAGTTATTAAAGAAGTGGAAGTAATCAAAGAAGTGGAAGTAGAGAAAATAGTAGATCGTCCAGTAGAGGTGATCAAAGAAGTAGAGGTAGAGAAAATAGTAGAGGTAGAGAAGATTGTGGAAGTAGAAAAGATAGTGGACCGCCCCGTAGAAGTGATCAAAGAAGTGGAGGTGGAGAAAATTATAGAGAAGATCGTAGAAGTCGATAAACCAGTAGAAGTGATCAAAGAGGTGGAGAAAATAGTTGTAGATGAAAAAGCACTTAATAAGTGGAAGGCTAAAAGCGAAACTTCTGATTCTAATCTAAAACAAGTGAGAACAGAGGTCAAAGAATTACTCATATCCCTAGAAAATATGAAATCTAGGAATACAATGCTGCAAAAAGAATTGGCTAAAAAACCAAACGAGGTTATTGTAGAGAAAATAGTAGAAGTAAAAGCTGCACCTAAGAATGATGATCTTAAAAAAGTAGAAGGAGTAGGTCCAAAGATCGAAGGTCTATTAAATGCAGCAGGAATTAAGAGTTACAAGAAATTCTATGAAACTAAACAAGATAAGCTAAAGAAAATCCTTACGGATGCGGGTCCTAGATATCAGATGCATGATCCATCCTCATGGAATAAGCAAGCCTGGTATGCTTGGAAAGGAGAATGGATGAAGTTAGCTAAGTTACAAGATGAATTAGACGGAGGTAAGAAAGTTAGTGAAGCTAAGCCAGTAGAGAAAAAAGTGCCAATAAAAAATGTTGCTAAAGCTTCCAAAAAAGTCAAGCCTGATGATCTAAAAAAGATCGAAGGAGTAGGTCCAAAAATAGAAGGACTATTAAACAATGCTGGGATAAATAGCTTCAAGAAAGTATACGAAACTAAGGAAGACAAGCTAAAGAAAATCCTTACAGATGCAGGTCCTAGATATCAGATGCATGACCCTTCATCATGGGGAAGGCAAGCCTGGTTTGCCTGGAAAGGAGAATGGACTAAATTGACTAAGCTACAAGAGGAGTTAGATGGAGGTAAGAAAGTAGGTGGATCTAAGCCAGTAGAGAAAAAAGCAAAAGAAAAAACTACTACTAAGTCTACATCAAAAGCTTCGAAAGACGATCTTAAAAAGATCGAGGGGATAGGTCCCAAAATAGAAAGCTTACTACATGCTGAAAAAATTAAAACTTTTGAGAAACTTTCTGATACTAAAGTCGATGTGCTCAGAGCTATTCTTACTAAAGCTGGTCCTAGATTCCAAATGCATGACCCAGGATCCTGGGGAAGGCAGGCAAGACTAGCTTGGAAAGGAGAATGGACCAAGTTAGATAAGTTACAGGATGAGCTAGATGGTGGCAAAAAAGCAATTAAAGGCTCTAAATCTTCTGGTAAAGGAGGTTCTAAAAAAGACGATCTTAAAAAGATCGAGGGGATAGGTCCCAAAATAGAAAGCTTACTACATGCTGAAAAAATTAAAACTTTTGAGAAACTCTCTGATACTAAAGTCGATGTGCTCAGAGCTATTCTTACTAAAGCTGGTCCTAGATTCCAAATGCATGACCCAGGAACCTGGGGAAGGCAGGCAAGACTAGCATGGAAAGGTGAATGGACCAAGCTAGATAAGTTACAGGATGAGCTAGATGGTGGCAAAAAAGCAAATAAAGGCTCTAAATCTTCTGGTAAAGGAGGTTCTAAAAAAGATGATCTAAAAAAGATCGAAGGGATAGGACCTAAGATAGAAGCCTTATTACACGCTGCTAAAATTAAGACATTTGAGAAATTATCAGAGACTAAGGTCGATGTATTAAGAAAGATCTTAAGCAAAGCAGGTCCTAGATATCAGATGCACGATCCTAGTACATGGGCGAGGCAGTCTTCACTTGCAGCTAAAGGGCAATGGGAAAAACTAGATAAGTTGCAAGACGAATTAGACGGTGGGAGAAAAAAGTAGATAATATAAATACAAATGAATTTCTAGAAAGGGCTCAGATTGATTTCTGAGTCCTTTTACTTTTTTAGTCCTCAGCGCACGCTTATTATTCTGTGAAAAACTTATATATCGTCTCTGAAGAAAAAACTTCACCCGGTCTCAATACAGTGGTGGGAAAATGAGGATGATTTGGAGAATCGGGGAAGTGCTGTGATTCTAAACAAAAACCAGATCTGTTGTGGTACTTCTTTTTTTCTTTTCCAGTAATATCTCCTATAAAATTTCCAGTATATAAATGGAGACCAGGTTCTGTAGTATATACCTCTAATACTCTTCCTGATGTATTTTCTTTCACCCTTGCTGCAAGTTCTAGATTGTTAGTGTTCAGTACATAATTGTGATCATAGCCTCCACCGTATACTAGCTGAGGGTTTTTCTTGTCTATATCTAAGCCGATTCTTTTTGCTGATCTAAAATCGAAAGCTGTATCTGTGACAGGTAGGAATTCACCTGTCGGTATCATTTCTTTATCTGTAGGTGTAATTGTATCAGCATTGATGTAGAGCTCGTGATCCATAATATTGCCATTACCTGCACCTTTAAGGTTAAAGTATGAATGGTGTGTAAGATTAAGTATTGTTGCTTGGTCTGTACTTGCTTGGTACTGGATAGAGAACTCATTTTTGTTGTTTAGAGTATAGCTTATTTTTACTTGCAATTTGCCGGGAAATGACTCTTCTCCATCGGGACTTTCTGCACTGAGCTGGATACTGACAGATTCTTCCATCTGGCTTACGCTTGCCTTCCATAGTTTTTTATCAAAACCTTTGAGACCACCATGTAATGAATTGGGGCCATTATTTACAGCTAGCTGATAGGTATTCTGATCTATAGTAAATTTTCCGCCAGCTATTCTATTTCCGTAACGCCCTATTAGTGCTCCAAAATAAAGATGACCGTCTACGTAATGCTGTAGTGTATCAAAACCTAAGACTACATCATCTAAAATTCCATTTTTGTCAGGAACAAATAAGGACTGTACAATTCCGCCATAATTAGTTAAGTGTACGCGCATTCCATGATCATTAGCTAATTCATACAAGGAAGCTTCTCCCTCAGGACAAATGCCAAAACTTCTCACCTCTACTTTCATGCTTTTAATTATTACCTTTCTAGATACCAGATGGATTAATGGGTTTAATATAACACTATTCTTTTTTACCTTATATTTATAGCAGAAAATAAATCTCATGAAAAAAATTCTACCTATAGTACTGTTTCTATCTACTTGTCTTTATATGAATGCGCAAGTCGTGTCTATCCCAGATCCTAATTTTTTATCAGCCCTCATTGCTAACGATGTAGACATAAATTATGATGGTCAGATACAAGAATCCGAAGCGTCACTTATCTCTGAGCTTTTTATGAGTAACATGGGAATAAATAACTTAGATGGTATAGAATTTTTTATAGCCTTAGAAAAGCTGGATTGCTCTAGGAATAATCTTTCTACATTAGACATCGTAGCACTTAAGGAGCTAAGAGAATTGATTTTGCATAGAAATAAAATTGAGGTTTTTGATATAAGTTTAAGTAATCAGGGTGGACTTCCTAATCTAGAAAATCTAGAAATTTCGGAGAATGTATTATCTGAACTTAATGTATCGGGTTTAGCTAATCTGGAGTTTTTGGGAGTTAGGGAGAATCAAAACTTAATCTCTATTAATATTGAAGATTGTATAGCATTAACTAGTCTGGAATTACGTCATGGGATGCTAGAAGATATAAATATAAAAGGATGTACTGGCTTAGAAACGCTTGACCTAGAAGATAATAATATCACAGAGATTGATCTAAGTGATTTGATAAATCTTAAGTTTTTTTTCTTGGATAGGAATGCAATAACGAATCTAGATGTCTCTGGTCTTACAAAATTGACTGAGGTACAAATATTCGATTTACAGTCCTTAGTTTCTTTAGATGCTACAGGATGCAGTGCCTTAAGTAGTGTTATGATTTTGCAATCTTCGCTTGAAAACTTGATTCTTTTAGAATGTTATGCATTGGAAGACTTAGTGGTACATTCTGGAAGTTTACGGGGGGAGCTTGATTTATCTGGGCTTACGAATTTGTCACTTCTTGATTTATTAGAAACAAATGAACTTACCTCTTTAGATTTGACAAATTGTGCAAGGCTTACTTCACTTGATCTGCAAAGTGCCAATTTATTGGAGCATTTAAATCTTTCTGGATGTTCTGCCTTGACAGATATTATGATTTATGATTCACAGCTTAGCATTTTGGATCTTGGTAATCTAAGTAATTTGAGCTATGTACATATGTCTGATGGAAATCTTTCTGATATTAACTTAGTAGGTTGTACTAATTTATTAGATCTAAATGTAAGTAATAACCAATTGTCCGTCATAGATGCTTCAGAATGTGTCAATCTTTCATCTTTATTTTGTGACAATAATCAGTTGACCCAACTGTTTATAAAAAACGGATCGGAAGAATCGATAAGTTTAGGTCTTAATCCTAACCTTAAGTTTATATGTGCAGATGCGGAGCAATTAGAGTCTATTCAGCAGGAACTGGTCTTAAATGATATGGATAACGTCATTGTGAACTCTTATTGTCCTTATACGTTTTCAAGTCAGCCTTACAAAATTAAAGGAGAAAATATATTCGATTTTGATAATACAGGATGTAACGAGAATGATGGCCTAGTACCTCAGGTTAAATATGAAATTTCTGATGGAATGAATACAGGAGCTACAATTTCGAGTTCTACAGGAAAGTATACAGTGAATCTGCCGGAGGGAGATTATACGATTACCCCTGTCATCGTGAATGCAGCATTATTTAATTTTTTCCCAGAAAGTATTACTGTTAGTTTCCCAGGTATAAGTTCGACAGTAGAGCAAGATTTTTGCATAACACCGATAGGATCTAAAGATGATGTGGAGATAAGTCTCATCCCCGTCGATCAGGCTAGACCTGGATTCGAGACACATTATAGAATTATATACAAAAACAATGGCAATACGATACAGTCGGGTAGAATGTTGCTCAACTATTCAGAAAATCTGATGGACTTTGTAAGCTCAAGTGATCCATCTGTAGTAGCGGGTGATGGCACACTCTTTTGGAATTATGAAAACTTGATTCCCTTCGAAAGTAGATCTATAGATATTGTGATGGAAATGAATACGCCTGTGGAAGAACCACCTCTCAACGGAGATGATGTATTATCTTTTATTGCTAAGATCACTATAGAGAGTGGACTAGACATTAATCCACAAAACAACCAGTTTGTATATAGGCAGCTCGTTGTAAATTCCTTCGATCCTAATGATAAGACCTGTCTTGACGGTTCTAGAATATCTCCAGACGAAGTAGGTGATTTTGTAAGCTATATGGTTCGTTTTGAAAATACGGGATCAGCAGAAGCAGTTAATATAGTAGTAAAAGATTCTATAGATGCGGCTGTATTTGACATAAGAACACTTATCCCTTTAGAGTCTAGTCACCCTATGCGGACGGAGATAGAAGGAGATATCGTACAATTTATTTTTAAGGATATCTATCTTCCTTTTGATGATGCGAATAACGATGGTTTTATAGTTTTTAAACTGAAGACTTGGTCAAACTTAGCTATAGGAGATGAACTGCAGAATACAGCAGAAATATACTTTGATTTTAATGCGCCTATCATTACAAATACTACAAGTACCGTTGTAACAGAAACTACCGCAACTGAGAATATTTCGTTTTCTGAAGACTTGTTAAGCGTTCATCCAAACCCGACAAATGATTTTATTATTATAAGTTCTGATTTCTTTATGGATCAGCTTGTCTTATTCAGCATAGACGGTCATCTTTTATTCGATCAGATTTTCTCATCTCCTACTAAAGAAAAGAATTTAAACCTAGGAGAATACTTACCTGGTACATACTTTTTAAAAGTTCATATGGAGGATATCATAATGTATAAGAAAATTATTTTGCTAGATTAAACAGTATAGAGGAATAGAAGATAAAGGCTAAATACTTTTAAGTATATTAAAAGAAAAGGAAGTTTAATTCCATTCAGTTCAGGAAATTTATATGCTGGAAAGATACCAGACCCAATAAATAAAGACTGATACACTTTAATAAAACTCGAAAGGCTCAAAACTTGTAAATACCTCATCTTCCAAATCATCGTACACCCTTACATTAGAAGGTCCACTTTTGTCAGAGCGTTCTGCGGATAACTGTAATCCATTATAGGATTTGTAATTATCCCAAGGCCATATTTTAGAGACAGTGTCTTGACTGGCCTCGGCATAGAAGTTCCACTGTTTGATTAGTTGGTCTTGTTTGTCAATGTAGATTTGGTATTTATTATTAGGCGAATTTCCAACATTGTCAAAACGAAGTTCTAATATGTCCGCCTCCAAACCTGTTAGAGTTGTATCGTTTCGTATATATTTTACGTTTACACCGGGATCGGTTAGTTTGAAAGGCATGAATAGCCAATACATATCATTGATCCACATATTCTTTCCTCTTTTAAGTTTAGCATTTAATTTCTGCATGTCAGTGACTTCAACGCCATCATAGGCATATTTCCCGCTAAGATCGTTTAGATTTACTAAATATATAGATGAATCCCTAGGCGATTCTATTCTCACCCGATTATGTTTTTTGTCCCAGATAAGATGTCTTGCACCGAAGAAAGTCCAAGAGATATAAGATAGCTC
>Ga0209185_1002634_pt1 | contig 11779 bp, 8 predicted proteins | sample SidtaG_2_FD_187425 | JGI IMG/M metagenome (GOLD analysis project Ga0209185, IMG submission 187425) | Marine algal microbial communities from Sidmouth, United Kingdom - Sidmouth_Asex2 metaG (SPAdes) (version 2) | ecosystem: Host-associated > Algae > Red algae > Unclassified | place: Sidmouth... | reverse complement strand
GACTGGAGCGCCAGCCCGTAGCGATCGCGTCGCAAAGTACAATCAACTGCTGCGCATTGAAGAAGAGTTAGACGATAGCGCAATTTACGCCGGAAAGTCGGCCTTCCCGCACCTGCGCTAAACGCCCACTATTTCATATATTCACACAACGAAAAAGGGGGGATGTCATTTTACGATGACATCCCCCCTTTTTCGTTTTTAGTGCCCCTACTCCGACTCGAACGGAGATGCCCTACGGGCACAGGCCCTCAACCTGCCGTGTATACCAATTCCACCATAGGGGCAAAATATCTATTGTGGCATAAAAAGACATAGTAACATGTCTGAGGGTAAGCAAGATTATACCCATCTAAAAGCAAAAAGTCAAAGTTTAAAATACAACTAACGCACAATATTTTTAGATACACAACATGTGGAGTGAACATGCTCGAATGCGGCTTTATTCCAAGAGTAGCCGCGTGAGAGAACGCTTCTTCCGCTGCGGGCACCGACAATTGCAGCAGAAAAGCGTAGTACACATATCCCATAGTCATATGAATGATTCCATGTAATACTAGCGCGCAAGAGAAGGCGAAATAGTGTTGTCCCAAAATCGACCTATGCTAGCAAACATTGTCCTGTGCAGCGTGATGGTTCACTCTGCAACGCGTTTGCTTTATATATTCTCCAAAAGACAACACACAGAGGATATAAAGGAAGTCCCATTATGCGTCTTCATCTTCTATTCTGTGCTGCCATCCTATTGTTGCTTGTGCTGACAGGTTGCACAGTCACATCAGTCGACGGCAGAGGTATTACCCTAGTTGCCCCAAGCGCTATCAACACAACTATTACCAACCCAGGTGCTACCGATACTAATGCCAAAAATACAAGCGCTAGTAACGTGAGTAAGGCTGTAGATGAGTATTATGAGGGTTTGTTTTCAGGCTGTATTCAATCATCGGTTATGAATAAAGGTACGAAAGCTTTATCGCCTGAAATCAATAAGGTGATTATACGGCAATGCATGGTTGTTACCGTCAATGCGATCAAAAATAATTCGCACAAACGTGGCGTTCCCGGTTGGCCGGGTGTCGAAGAGATTCGTAAAGTGCTAAATGGCATAGAAAGCGAGAAAAAGCTAGATTTACTCAGCACAACAGAATTGTAAAAGCCGATTGTGATTTATTTCACAGACATCTCCCTGCCCTTCTGTTATAGTAAATGTGTCTACTACATATGTAACGAATTATGAACTCATTTACATACATTAAAGGAGGAAATAATGCTAGAGATGTCGCTACTCAAGCGATTGCCTCTCTCATCCAAAATTGAGCAGATCGACATATGGATCACGCGTTGGATGGCTCGCTATGGCGTACTTTCACTTCGGGTTGGATTAGGAATTATCTTCTTTTGGTTTGGGGCGCTAAAGCTTGTACCAGGATTAAGCCCAGCCGAGGAATTAGTGGCAAATACAATTTATTTTGTCTCGCCCGATGTTTTTATACCCATCCTAGCCATATGGGAAATGTTAATTGGCCTAGGGTTAATTTCGGGGCTGTTTATGCGCGTAACCCTCTTATTGCTCTTTCTGCAAATGCCGGGGACAGCGCTCCCTTTGGTTTTGCTGCCAGAGATCTGTTTCAACGTTTTCCCGTATGGACTTACGTTAGAAGGCCAATATATCATTAAGAATTTGGTCTTGGTTAGCGCCGGATTTGTGATCGGCAGCACAGTACGCGATGGGTATATTGAGTCTGAATCCAAATAGTATCAAGTAACTACAGCAGGTAGGTTAGTCCTAAGACCGCTTAAATGAAGATTTAATCTGCTCTGAACGGATCCGTGAGCCGTAGATAGGGTGTCGCAAAGCGGTACTGTTTTGTAAACATTAGTCGACAAGGACTCATTTAAGTGGTTTTGAGGCTAATCCTATAGAAATAACTATTCGTAAACCGTGGAGTGAGCATTCTCTAGTACGGCTCGTTCCCAAAAGCAGCGACGCAAGAGAATGTCTCCTCCGTGTATACTTATTTTCTTGGAGAGGCTTTATCGGTCACGTCCTTTACTATTGCGCCCCGTTGACTTCTGCTGGCTGTGGCTGCCGCGATAACTCGTTGCCTTGATGTGACACAGTTTGCAGCGACTAACGTCTAAAATTCGAGTCAAAAGCCGCGGCTCAATATCGTCTATCGACGAAGTTGTAATCACGGTTGGCAACATGGCCGTATAGCGATAATTCAAAAGCTGGAACAATTTCTCGCGCGCCCACGGCGTGGCGCTTTCCGTCCCCAAATCATCCAAAACAAGCAATTGCGTATTCTTAATCTGATCAAAGCGCAGATCGTAGGATGTATTTGAGTTTGGGCTAAATGCCGCCCGCAGATGATCCAGCAGATCGGGCACCACAATAAACATTACGTCGCCCATTAGCGTCTTGCTTTGGTGATTGGCAATTGCAGCGGCAAGATGTGTCTTGCCACAGCCATATGTCCCCGAAAGAACCAACCACCCATCTGGTTTTTTAGCATACTCTACACAAGTACGCACAATTTTCTTCAAGCCCACTCGCTCATCACCAATTAGATCACCCCGCTCCACATTAAACGTATCGAATTGATGCTCGCCATGGAAGGCCAAGGTGCTCAAATCTTGCTGCATCGGATTCGACCCGCTGCGGAAATCGGGTGCCGAGATCAGTACCTGTGTCACTAGTTGTACATCCGAAAGGCGACTGCGCAAACGCGGCTCCAGCGTGTCGAGCCGTAGATTGGTTGTAATGACGGTTGGCAACTCAGTGTTATACCGATGGTTGAGGATTTGAAAGAGTTTCTCGTTGGCCCATTGACTGCTGCTGTGCGCGCCAAAATCATCCAGAATTAGAATCGGCGTGTTCTGTACCTGCTCGAAGAATTCATCGTAGCTGATTTCGCTAGTTGGGCCAAATGTAGAGCGTAGATGGTCGAGCAGATCCGGCACCGTTTGAAAGATAACGCTCTTGCCGCCCGCCAATAAACTGTTCGCAATGGACGCGGCTAGGTGAGTTTTTCCACAACCGTATGTGCCGGTTAAAAGCAGCCAACCTTGCGGATCTTCTGCAAAATAGTGGCAGCTTTGATACGCATTTTTAAGGCTTTGGCTCTGATCGGGCGAAAGGTGACCGGGTTCAGGGATAAAGTTCTCGAACGAGAGCGCCTCTAGGCCTTCCATGTTGCTCATGCGGTGTAGCCGCCGCAGCCGCCGTGCAGCCACATCGTCCGCGCGGCAGACGCACGGATGCACTTTGCCAAAGTCGGGATGGGTGCGCGGCACGTCGCGCGCCACAAAACCGATATCTTTACAGATGGAGCAGTTGTGCTCTGTCGGCGAGAGCGAGCGCGATGCCTTGCCGCTAACGGTGCGACCTTCGACCACAATTGGTTTAGGTTCGTGGTTGCTTTTGCGCTTGCGCCCGGCGGGCAGGCCATTAGCCGATAATGATGTCGGAGTATTCATCGAGGACGCTCTTCCCGCCTGTTCGCCCCGGCCGTTGCTGTTTAGAATCTCGTCTAGTTTCTTCATACCCATTCTTGCCTTTGCTCGAACTATTTGCGTTTGTTCCCTCGCGGCCATCAGTCTCCCAACGCTTTAATATGGCCTGAATATACTTTATATTGCGCACATTTTTGCTGACCGCAATTTCGAACGCCTCTTCCACCCAGTCGGGCGAATAGGTCTTTTCGAGATCGCGCAACTGTTCCGCAATCATCGGCGACATAAAGCCAATATTTTGCTCGTACATAACAAAGATATTGGGGCGCTCGACGTGCAGTCGCGCCTCGTCTGGAATCGCGGCCATCACTTCGCTCAATTTGCCCTGCCGGATCATGGCAAGCGTTTGCCGCCCTTTGACCGTGTTCATAAAGTACCAATCTTCGGTAATGGTGTCATTATTTGCCGGATTAAATCCATCCAGTTGATCGGCGTTAAAGGTGTTGAATTCTATTTCTTCGCCACTATCCAGCAGATCAGTATCAATTATCTCATCATCATCCCCTTGAGGCGTTTCGATGGGGGGCGGCTTGCTATGAACGGAATCAGCGGGTAATGACTCCAAAATTTGAGGCTCCTCGCCGAAAGTGGTTTCAATTTCCAAGCGCAGCAGCGTATTGCGCGCAACGGTTCGTTCCAGCGCATCCTCTAAGACGGTTAGCGGTGCTCGCAGGTCGCTATCGGTCGAAAGACTTTCCAGTAGCTTCCAATCGCTGCGCAGATCCTCGCCGCGTAAGTAACGCAACGTTTGCTTCTGTTCGTTGAGTAGCCAAAAGCAGTGAAGCGTCAGTTTGAGTTCGGCCATATCATCAATTTGTGGCAGCAGATCGGTAAAGAAGAAATCTGGCACAAAAATGGGGCTCATTTTCTTGTCGGGGAACCCAATAAACCCAGTTGATTTTTGCATATTCTAATATTCCAGATCGGTACGCACGATCTCGACATCGCTAAATTGGGTTAGCTCGGCTTGGAAGCCAAGTTGAGCTGTGCCCGTAGAGCCGTGGCGATGTTTGGCAATAATAATGTCCGCAATGCCTTGTCGCTCAGTATCTTCGATATAATATTCTTCACGATAGATGAACATCACGACATCGGCATCTTGCTCGATGCTATTATGAACAATGATATTATTGGCAACAAAATTTTGGTTACCGGGTACGGTTAGATCATAGACAGCTTCGATTCCATCCTCTTCGATACTTATAATCGAATCCCAGTAAACATCGCTTTGGGCAAGCGTTTTAAGCTCATCACTCTGCACGACATCGGCAACACGTGTAGCTCTTTCTCGACTAACGTTCTGCTTGAATATTGTCATTCCAGAGTAGGCCATACCTAACCCCTTATGCATTTGTCTGTGTGTAATACCTGTCGCTTTCATGGCTGGTTTTACATATAGTGCCCAAATATCTTTCGGAATAACATCACGATTCGTATTGTGCGTTTTGCTTGAAATATGCGCTCGTATCTCATCTACGGAGATCGATTTATACTCGCCTAGCCCGCCAATCATTGTGATAAATTTCTCAATATCCGGAATACCAGTAATCGTACCGTGGTATTGGTCTCGACCTTTGTCACCTTGAGAAACTTTAGTTAATCTGGCAGTTATGCCCAAACGAATCAGAAGTGTTTGAACATCCGTCGCTAAACGTTCGCTGCTAGATGCATAGTAGGCTATAGGTCGAGGTGACTTCCCACCAACAAATTTTATACTGCCATCCGTAGCCCAAAGGTGACGCAAAAAGACTTTGATCTGCTCATTCGATTGAGCAAACACTTTGTCAGGCACAAATTTTTCATGTGAACGTAATCCCCACACATCGAGTCTATCTAGCCACTCGCTAACTGCGCTGCGCACACCGTGAGTATGTTTACGTGTAGATGTTAAATAAACCTGATACCAAGTTCGTTCTTTTTTTATACGAGGCTTTACAGTATCCCCAAACACTTTGGAAGCAAGCCCAGCTACAATATGGGCCAAGTCAGACTCACGTGTTGTATATTGAATTGAATGGCGAGGAAGCGTGCATCCATCACCAATTAAGTGTCCAAGTAAAGCTAACTCATCAACCGTCATGGTATCTTTGCCGTTGACATTGATTTCCCGAGGCACGGCGATATGCTCATTAGTCGCTAACTCGTCCAATCTTTTCCAACCGTTAATTGTCAAAAATTTGTGATTGGCTGTGGCTCGTATCGTTCGCCCAAGACGTGTGGTGAGGCGATATACCTGCTTGGTGCCAGTACAAAATGCGTTACTGACCTGAGATTTTTCTAATTTATATGACCCAGAATTCAGGCTGAATACGTCAAACCCATTTTTCACCTCCACAAGCGAATCAATCCGAACCCGATTCCCATTAGCTAACGTCACAAGTGTGTCGCCTGTTAAACAACCACTCTCGCGCAGATCAGAAAGCATCGGGCGTTTATCCGCGCGGCTTTCCACCGCACGGCTCAACTGACTCAACGCAATCACGGGCACATTCAGTTCACGGGCCAGCTCTTTCAGCGAGCGGCTAATATAGCTGATCTCTTGCTGACGGTTTTCGCCACCGCCCCCCCCCTTGCCCGAAGACATGAGCTGCATGTAGTCAATCATCAACATGTCCAGCCCGCGTTCAGCATACAGTCGACGCGCCTTTGTTCGAATGTCGCCAACCGTTGCGCCCGGCGTATCGTCAATGAATATATTATAACTGGCCAAGTCATTAGCGACGGTCAGCAAAATATCCCATTCCTCCTCGTAAATATTGCCCATGCGCATACGGTGGCTATCTATACGCGTCTCCATCGCCAAAAATCGTTGGACCATCTGATCAGCGCCCATTTCGAGACTAAAGATACCAATACGGGAATTCAGATTCTTGGCAGCCTGAAGCGCGACCGATAGCGCGAAACTCGATTTACCCATACCCGGTCGCGCCGCCACGATGATGAGATCGCTCGGTTGGAAGCCGCCAAGCATGGTGTCCAGCGCATTAAAGCCAGTCGCCACACCCATCAGCGTATCTTGGTTACGCGCTAAAAAGTCCAGCTTGTTGACCACATCCTGCATGATCGTGTCCACCGGAACCAGATCGCGGTGAACGCGACTTTCGCTGATGCCAAAGATGAGCTGCTCCGCACGTTCCAGCACCTGATCCGGCGGCTGGCTTTCGTCATACGCCAATTCAGCAATCTTACCCGCTGCGGATATCAATCGGCGCAGCAGAGCAGTACGGGCCACAATCTGGCCGTAATACTCAACATTAATCGAAGTGGGAGTACTGCTGATGAGATCCGAAATATAGGCAGGGCCGCCGATTTCGGTCAGCTGCTCTCGCCGCTCTAGCTCATCGCTCAGGGTAACCATATCCAATGGCTCTCGGCGTTCGTTCAACATTAACATGCTTTCGTACAGCCAAGCGTGTCGCTCGCGGTAGAAATCTTCTGGTCGCAAAAAGCTGGCGATCTTAATAATTGCATCGGGGTCAATCAAAAGAGAGCCGAGCACAGCCTGCTCGGCTTCTATATTCGCTGGAATACCTTTGATTGGTGCGCTTGCAGTCGAATCTGCTGGGAATACCATAGTTTGGGTGATTACCTGCGTATAGGTTGTCTACAACCTGTGGATATATCTCATCTGACAAAAACGGCGAGAACTAAAGTTAGTCCTCGCCGTACAGTATATCTAGTTTTATTCACTTAGTCGAACTTTTGTTCTAATAAAAATGTGCTATATAAATCAAAACTATTGCATGAGTATCTAGAAAAAATTTAGCTTAGCGGATTATCTAAATCAAGTCCCTCAATCAGGTCTTTAAATACACCAAGATCTTCAGATGAAGCATCCGCGCTTTCCATCATATCTTCATCGCGGTCGCTAAGACTCATCTCTTCCCCAGGTTGGACACAAGCCTGCTCCATCACATCTTCCGCTACGAAGATAGGCGCATCCACGCGTACAGCAAGCGCAATGGCATCGCTTGGCCGACTGTCTATTTCAATAGTTTCGCCATCCATATCGATCATGATTTTGGCAAAGAAAGTCGTATTTTCTAAACCAGTCACAACAATGTGATTAACGTCACCACCTAGCGTGGAAATAACCATCTTTAAAAGATCGTGCGTTAGTGGGCGAGTAGCATCCATCCCCTGCAAAATCATGGTAATGGCATCGGCTTCGTACGGTCCGATCCAAATCGGCAGCATTCGTTCGCCACTTTCCTCTTTTAGAACCACAATACGATGGTGGCTCATTAAACTAACACGAATACTATCGATTGTGACTTCGATCATCAGAAATCTCCAACAAGATGCGAACAAGACTGCACAAAAAGTGTGCGTTAACTAAAACTTATATTTGTTACTTATGAATGTAAAAAATTATAGCACAGTTGTAAATCTCTGCCAAGTGATATTTTCACTTTTTTGAGTACTCTTATCCTTACCTTAATTGCCAGTCAAACAAAGCAGTAGCAACCCACGTTGGTGGAGGTTGATTATACACACCTGAGGCATCGCTGTGGGTCAAATCGACAATCTGCCCAGCCATAGGGCCGCGCAAATGTCGAAAAACTTGCCCAGCATCTCGGGCATCGCTCTTTGCTTCCACGCAATGTTGATTGTAGCCCCAATATTCTCCTGCGGTAAGTAGATCGATTCCACTTTGTATCGTGCGCCGGGCAAGATCAAGCCCACCCTCCTCGGGCATGTAGGATTCGCTCGGCGGTGTGCCATACCCAATACCATGATGAAAGGGATCGGCGGTTGACACAATTACGCACTCTTCTGCCAAGCGCGCCATCTCATCAAAACCTGGAAGCTGATTGGGCTTGCCGCCTGCTAAATAAGGATAGCGCTCGATGACTTCTGGCCCTGTTATACCGCGCCGCTTTACTTCGGCGGCAAAAAGATGTCGCCAGCTAATCAGCGCATGATCCTCTTGCCATTCCTGACGCGCCCCATCGATATCGGTCCCCTGAATGCCGCAATGCGTCTCTTTGACAGGATCACCACCATTGGCTACGCGAATTCTAGCATTCTCCATCTCGTTGGTAAACGCGTGCAGAACGCTAACTACCATAACACGGTCGGCCCCACTATCTAAAGTGGCGTGGACAGCGGCTGCTATTTCGTGTCCACAATCGGCAACGTTTGCGTGCGGGAAAACAACAACGCCTCCAGTAGAAAGCGTTTTCGACAGATCCCACTGTCGCCCGGCGTCGAGTAGCGCTAATGTCCCCGTATCCCCTAAAGCATCGTGATCACGTTTATAGTGGTCCTGAATAATTTTGCGCAGCTTTTGTCGGTCATCCATTTACTTCCTCCCTCAATTTCACTATGAGCGTTCAGACATGTAACTGTTTAGTCCCCGCCAGTTGAGTGGATCGAGGCAGCATCTTGTATCGAAACCAAGGGGAACGGAATGGTAACAGTTCATTTGTCTACATCAGTAGCATATTAATGATATATTCATTTTTAGTAATTATTTGAATTTTTCGATAAAAAAAACAGAGGCTTTCTGTGTAGCAAGTTGATCTTGATAGGTAACATCTATTATGTGACATATCGTACAAATTGTATATAATAAGCCTACGATATGTGGAGTATATAGTACGTTCAAGCAACGATTAACATACTTATGTAAGGGTAGAGCGCTATTTTGTTAAGGTACGCCCTCAAAATGACGATTTTCCGCCTTCAACCTCATGGAAATGACACATATCAATACCCCCACTAGATACATATATAACTGTTTCTACACATCATTTAGTGAAGACGATAGTACGAACTTCGGTTCTAAATCGATTTATTGCTAAATTGTAGAACGATTCACGCACAGGATTTATCTAACAAACATATAAAAATCTACCATCGTTCATCAAGATTTTTATAGAGTACGGCACGAGCTTATAAAAGTAGAGACTGTTCCAAATTGTGTATGAATGGCGTTAGATTACCTAGTCAGACAAAGTCATTTGGATACTCGAGTGGCACAGTCCCTAAAAGTAGTATGATTTTCTGCATAAATCATGTTAGTTTATGCATCATAAGGTTAACAAATAATATTCAAGAAATTAAGTGTTTACTGCCAAGATTCTAAGCTAGGGAGCAGAATCTGTATAAGATAATGTCTGTACTATTTATGTAAGGCTAATCCAGAAAAATAATTATACGTATTCGAACGATTTTCTGAATTAGCTTGCGGCCATACTGCATATTTTATTTTTCGGAATGGCCTAACAGCGCTAGTTTTTGTACTCTACTGTTATCGAGAGTGACAGGTGGAATACAATAAATAGACAGTACCTTATTCCGGTAAAGCACAAAATGATGGAGGATATAATTCTTATGCCTAGTTGGTTATTGCCGCTCCTAGCTGGTCTTGCGATCGGGTGGTTATTCGAGTTCATAATTGATTATTTTTTTTGGAAACGCAGATGTGAAAACTATGCAACCGAAGCAAATGATCAGATAGTTCAATTAAATAGCACGGTCAATACCCTAAAATCAGATTTGGGTACATCAAAAACACAGATTGGCGAATTAGAGACCAATCTAAGCGGTTGGCGGCGCAAAGCAGGGCTGTTAACTGGTGCAGGTGGTGCGCTGGCGTTAGTAGGTGCTGCATTTGATCGCGATGATTCTGAGTTTGAGTCAGAAATATCTACGCTGACCACGCAAATTACAGGCGATGGAGGCGTACAGACCGAGTTGGATGATGCACAGCACGAAATTGCACGGCTCAAACTTATGCGCAGTGCGCCAGCCAGCAGCAGCACCGTAACATCGGTCTCTTCGACAGAAATCGACAATATACAGACCGAGTTAGATGATGCGCAGCACGAAATTGCACGGCTCAAGCTCATGCGCAATGCGCCAGCCAGCAGCAGCACCACCGTAACATCGGTCTCTTCGACAGAAATCGGCAATTTACAGACCGAGTTGGATGATGCGCAGCATGAAATTGCACGGCTCAAACTTATGCGCAGTGCGCCAGCAGCAGTACCGATACTCGATGAATCAGAGCTTATTGGATACCGTACGCGCATTTCAGAGCTTGAGACAGATTTAGACAATACAAATCTACAGATAAATAAGCTCCGTACAGAACGCGACGAGGCAGTTGAACTTTCAAAAACACCAGTTGTAGATGCCGAAGAAGTTGATCGTTTAAGCAGAGAGTTATCGGATGCTCGTTCGCAAATTGTAAAGATTGAAGAAGAACGAGATAGTACAAATCAGCTTGTTACAGAGCTACGTCGCGAGAAAGATGAGCTCGAATCAAAGAGCAGCGGCGCAAGTGATATGCTCACTATTTTACGCGGTGAACGTGACAATGCAAATTCGATGTTGATGGAATTGCGTACCGAGCGTGATGAGCTAGATACAACCTACAAATTACAAATTGCTAACTTCACCACCAGATTACAAGATACACCATCTACCGAAGAATTTAACACAGTCCGTGGCGAGCTTGATGGCGTACGCGGTCGTATCGGCGAGCTCGAAGGTGATCTCAACAGTGCCCGTGGTCGCATCGGTGAACTTGAGGGTGATCTCAATGGCGCACGCGGTCGCATCGGCGAGCTTGAGGGTCAACTGAATAGCGCAAATGGTCGCATCGGCGAGCTTGAGGGCGAACTCGAAGGAGCCCGCGGCAAACTTGTGGATCTGGATGGGGCACGCGGCCGCATCGGCGAGCTTGAGGGTCAACTGAATGGCGCAAATGGTCGCATCAGTGAACTTGAGGGCGAACTCGAAGGAGCCCGCAGCAAATTTGTGGATCTGGATGGGGCACGCGGCCGCATCGGCGAGCTTGAGGGTCAACTGAATGGCGCAACTGGTCGCATCAGTGAACTTGAGGGCGAACTCGAAGGAGCGCGCAGCAAACTTGTGGACCTGGATGGGGCACGCGGCCACATCGGCGAGCTTGAGGGTCAACTGAATGGCGCAACTGGTCGCATCAGTGAACTTGAGGGCGAACTCGAAGGAGCCCGCAGCAAACTTGTGGACCTGGATGGGGCACGCGGCCGCATCGGCGAGCTTGAGGGTCAACTGAATGGCGCAACTGGTCGCATCGACGAGCTTGAAGGTCAATTGAATGGCGCAAATGGTCGTATCAGTGAACTTGAGGGCGAACTCGAAGGAGCCCGCAGCAAACTTGTGAATCTGGACGAAGCGCATGGCCGCATCGGTGAGCTTGAAGGCGAACTCAACAGCGCACGCGGTCGTGTTGGCGAACTCGAAAACGACCTGAATGGCGCACATGGTCGCA
>Ga0209185_1002624_pt1 | contig 11814 bp, 4 predicted proteins | sample SidtaG_2_FD_187425 | JGI IMG/M metagenome (GOLD analysis project Ga0209185, IMG submission 187425) | Marine algal microbial communities from Sidmouth, United Kingdom - Sidmouth_Asex2 metaG (SPAdes) (version 2) | ecosystem: Host-associated > Algae > Red algae > Unclassified | place: Sidmouth... | reverse complement strand
GACCTTCCCGATACGGACGGTACCGAGGACGTCAACTACCGGGATTTTGATGATGACGGCGACGGCATCGACACCCCCGACGAGGATGCCGACGGCGACGGCGACCCGACCAACGATGATTCGAACGGTGATGGTATACCTGACTATCTGGATCCTACTCCAAGAAATACCGATATCATTGTTATGCAAATGGTTACGCCAAACGGTGATGGTAAAAATGAGTTTTTATGGATAGAAAATGTAGATCTTGCATTGAATAATAAACTCAGAATATATAATAGGTGGGGTATAGCCGTATACGAAGGAGAGAACTATAACAATCAGAACAATGTTTTTGATGGTAGGTCTAAAGGTAGATCAACGGTCAGTGCGGGTGATTATTTACCGGCAGGGGTATATTTTTATATCTTTGAATATAATACGGTAGACCAAAATGATATAACCAATAGTGGATATATCTATATAAGCGAATAATCTATTACAACTTTTATGATAATCAAAAAGAGTTTCCTCGCTTCCCTGTTCTTACTATTGATTTTTTGGGAAACAGCCAACGCTCAGCAAGACGCTCAGTACACTCAATATATGTTCAATACAATGAGTGTTAATCCAGCATACGCAGGATCAAGGGGTCAATTCAGTGCTGCTGCTTTATACAGGTCGCAATGGGTAGGTCTCGAGGGGGGGCCGGTAACTCAAACGCTTAACCTTCATTCACCCATTAGAAATAGTAAATTGGGCTATGGTCTCTCTATCGTAAACGATAAGATTGGTGAAGGTGTTGTTCAAGAGACTTATTTTGATGCGGTTATTTCCTATACTATCGATGTATCACTTGAGGGTAAACTTTCTTTCGGCCTTAAAGCTGGCGGAAACCTTTTGAATCTTGATTTTGAAGGGCTTAGACAAAGAGAAGGTTTTGAAGAAGCAGTGAACACAGATAATATCGAAAATAGATTCTCACCCAATATCGGGCTAGGTGTCTATTATCATACAAATAAATTCTATGCTGGTTTATCGGCACCGAATTTATTGGAAACAGAACATTTTGATACAAGTGGTAACGACGCTAATTCTATCGATTTTTTGGCAAAGGAAAGAATTAACTTCTATCTGATTACAGGTTATGTCTTTGATTTGAATAATAATTTCAAGTTCAAACCAGCCTTGTTGACCAAAGTAGTAGGCGGTGCACCACTTCAAATCGATTTTTCAGGTACCTTCCTTTTCAATGATAAGTTTCATTTTGGTGCTGCTTATCGTTGGGATGCGGCGGTGAGTGCCCTGGCTGGTTTTCAGATATCCGATCAGTTGATGATTGGTTTGGCTTATGATAGAGAAACGACGGAATTAGGGGCAACACAATTTAACGACGGGTCGTTTGAGGTTTTTCTCAGATTCGAATTAGTCAAATCTTTCCAAAAATTGGTATCGCCACGATTCTTTTAAAGTCGGGAACAATGAAAAGAAAAATTATAATTTTAGTTACGCTTTTATCTTTCGGCATGTCTTATTTAGGACAGGCCCAAGAACGTTTGGTCAATAAGGGGGACCTCAACTATGAAGAGTATTCCTTTCGGCCTGCCATAGATATATATAAAAGGGTAATGGACAAAGGCTTTGTCTCCGCCGATTTGCTTAAAAAATTGAGTAACTCTTATTATTTTAATGCCGATTATGTAGAGGCCGCCGAGACATATAAGAAACTTGTTGAGAATTATTCAAATGATGTCGGACCTGAACATTATTTTAGATATGCACAATCTTTAAAATCGTTAGGTGATTATGATGGTTCTGATGCCATGATGGCGAAATTCACAGAGCTTACCGCCGATGATATTCGGGCAGTAGCATACAAGAACGATAAAGACTACATGGCCGAAATCAAAAGAAATTCGGGTCGCTACGATGTAGGGCCGTTCGAATATAATTCACCATATTCTGAATTCGCTCCCGCTTTTTATAAAGAAGGTCTAATATTCTCTTCCGATCGCGATACAGGAAATCTTGCTAAATATAGGCATACGTGGAACTCTAAAGATTTTTTAGATCTTTACAAGGTAAATGCAGACAGTGTTTCTGACAATTTGGTTACCAAACTCGGAAAATTGGTAAATACGAGGTTGCACGAATCCACCTCCGTTACTACGAAAGATGGCGGCACAATGTATTTCACTAGAAATAATTTTAAGGGCGGAAAGTACGTAAAAGATGAAAATGGTGTAATTCGATTGAAGATTTTTAAATCAACTTTGGTTGATGATGTGTGGCAGAACATAGAAGAGCTTTCATTCAATAGTGATGCTTATTCAGTTGCTCACCCGATCTTAAGTTCAGATGAGAAGACAATGTACTTCGCGTCCGATATGCCGGGAAGTTTAGGAGAATCAGATCTTTTTATGGTCGAAATCAATGATGATGGTAGTTTTGGAAAACCTATAAACTTGGGGAATACGATAAATACTGAAGCTAGGGAAACATTTCCTTTTCTTAGTAGTGAAAAGATTCTTTATTTTTCATCTGACGGACATCCGGGACTAGGAGGTCTTGACGTATTCGGTACCAAAATAGCCGATGGAAAGCTCGACGGCGCTATATTGAATTTAGGAGAACCCATAAATAGCAAGATGGATGACTTCACTTACATTATGGACGATGCCTCACGAAAAGGGTATTTCGCTTCCAACAGACCAGAAGGTCGAGGTGCTGATGATATTTATAGTTTTACGGAAAATAGGCCTCTTGTTTTTGATTGTAAACAAGAGATTACAGGAACAGTTCGTGATAAGATTTCCAACGAAGTTTTGGTGGGCGCGACCGTAATAGTTATCGACGAAAATAATCAGGAAATTTTGTCCACCATAACTGATTCTGAAGGTAAGTATGTTCTTCTTTTGGATTGTAATCAAGGTAATTTTGTTAGGGCACAAATCGAAGGATACATTCCGTCTGAAGAATATATTGGCAAGTCAGATGGCAAGCCGAAGATGATCGACTTTTATTTAGAGCGTGATACCGTTACGGCAGGCTTTGGAGATGATTTATCAAAACTTCTACAGCTGAGTACGATTTATTTTGATTTTGACAAGTACATTATTAGAAAAGATTCAGAGATCGAAGTAGAAAAAGTCATTGCTGCGATGGAAAAGTATCCGAGCTTAAGAATTAAAGTAAACTCCCATACAGATAGTAGAGGAAAAGATTCATATAACCTTTGGTTGTCCCAGAAAAGAGCCGAATCAACAGTTAACTATATGATTTCCAAAGGCATCGAATCTGAACGTCTTGAAGGTGAAGGTTACGGCGAGACCAAATTGGTGAATAAATGTTCAAACGGAGTAAAATGCTCTAAGTCTGAGCATGAGTTAAACCGAAGGTCAGAGTTTATTATTATGGAGTAGTATATCGCTCTATAGTCTCGAAAAAATAGAAAGGCGGTCACAATTTGGTCCGCTTTTTCTTTTTCCAACTTCATTTGGGTATCTCTTGATAACTGGAAGAATGCAGCATTTTTTCTAAGATTATTCGGAATTTATCCTCTTTCACATCGGGTCAATACCATTACACAACATTTATTATGTGCCTATTAGGTCTGGGGTTATCTTTGGTCATACAAGAATGTTCCCATTGCTATGCGAAGATTATCTTACTTTAATAATGTTTGTGCCCAAAGACATTTGCTACGCTTTACAGGTTTACTGATAATGCTAATTTCGGTGGCGCCTCTCCAAGCTCAGGTAGACGATGATTTTGAGGCTGGTGCAGCAGGATGGTCTAATCAAGGCACACCAACTACGGGTAACTGGACAATCGGAGACCCAAGAGGTACGAATTGGCAGTTAGAGGATGATCACACTCCAGGAGGGGTTACCGCCTTATATACTGCCGCTAACAATGGTGGGGCCGATGGCCAAGATGATGTTGATGGAGGAACATCTATCTTACAATCGCCAGTATACAATATCACGGCCAACTCTACACTCTCAGTTTGGTATTTCTTTGGTCAGCGCGACAACGGTGATGACGCTGGAGATTTTTTTCGAATGGAATATTCCCTTAATGGAGGAACAAGTTATACAACTATGGTCTTTATTGGAGATGTCACAACCAATCCAGTTTGGACCAATGCGACCGCACCTATACCCGCGGGTTCTAATGTAATTCTCAGGGTTTCGGTTGCCGATGGCAACAATGGCGGAGATATTATAGAGGGGGGTATAGACGATCTTTCTATCCTTCCGAGCATTCCTATCTTAAATGTTGAAGATGTAACGGTTGATGAGGATGATGGCACCGCTACCTTTACGGTGACACATGCGGGTTCTGATGCAGGAGGATCTTTTACCGTAAACTACACTACATCGGATGACACTGCAATTTCGGGAAGTGATTATACCACCTCCAGCGGAGTCTTGAACTTTTCGGGCACAGTAAATGACACGGAGACCATCACCGTGCCCATAGTTAATGATGCTTTATTCGAAAATACCGAAGTCTTTAACCTTGAATTTACGGCTTCTTCCGATCCTACTGTCGATATTTCGGATACCGCTATAGGCACAATTGCTGACGATGATGCAATTGTTATGACCGATGGAGTAACCGAAAATACATGTGACGATACCTTCGTAGATTCCGGAATCGGATCTAATTATGCGAATAATGAAGACATTGTGTACACTATTTGTCCCGATGTCGCCAATAATTATATCAGTCTTGATTTCAGGAATTTTGACGTAAGAGGTGGTGATTTGCTATCTATTTATAGGGGAACCACTACCGGAGGTACATTAATAGGACAATTTGACAACAGCAATGTGCCAACTAATGTTGATTCTTCCGTGGCAGATGGTGGTTGCCTAACACTAAGATTTACTTCGAACGGCAATACAACGGGTACTGGCTGGGAAGCGAGGGTATCCTGTTCCCCGGAAGGCCCGAAACTGATAATAGACGATATTCGCTTCGATGAGGATGTCGGTAATGCCGTCTTTACGGTACGGTCTACTAGGGCTGCTCACGGAATCAATACCATATTCGGATTCTTTAACCGCCCTTTTACAGTTGATTTTACGACCGTAAACGGCTCTGCACTCGCAGGAAGCGATTATACCGCGACGGCTGGAACTTTAACCTTTACCGGAGCGATAGGCAATGTACAGACCATATCGGTACCAATTTCAAATGATGGTATTCCAGAATTCGATGAGGATTTTTGGATAGAGTTTACGGGAGCAAATGCCCCAAATGGTACGGTCAATTTTTCCGATACCGGAAGGGGAACCATAAACTCTCAGATACTTGCCAATGACCCATTGACCCTGTTTCAAGAGTTTGATGGTTATTTTGATTATACAACGACGGGTGGAACCTTAAGGACAAACAGTAACGCAGTAGATGCTTGCTCAATAACAACTAGTTCGTCTAACGATTTGATATCTGAGATTCCGGCAACCGCAACCATCGAAAGAGCCTATTTGTACTGGGCCCATTCTAATACCGTGCGGGACGCGACCGTCACTTTTGAGGGGCAAACGGTCAACGCCAATTTTTTATATCAAACAACGCTTACAAATCGGAATTTTTATGGTTACGTAAGCGATGTCACGGGTATTGTTAGTGCCATTCCAAACCCATCTACAAATACTTATGATTTTAGCGATCTTGACATTGATACTACTGGTGACTATTGTTCCACGAATACAGTTCTTGGTGGGTGGACGCTTATCGTTTTCTACGAAGATGCTTCCTTACCAGCAGTAAATATCAATCTATATCAAGGCTTTGACGGTCTGAGCAATGAAGGAACATCGTTCACCTTAGATTCTTTTTATGCCATTTCGGGTGCTGGGGCAAAAGCCTCGTTTCTCTCGTGGGAAGGCGATCCCGATTTAGATGGTGCGAGTGCAGGCTCTACTAATCCAGAAGAATTATCCATAACCAATCAGTTGGGAACCAATTTCGTACTTGTTGGTGATGGTGGCCAAACCGGTAACAATTCGTATAACTCTACGATTTATGACAATACGGTAGTTCCCGCCTATAATATCAATAATTCATTTGGAGTCGATTTAGACACCTATGATATTTCGACTTTTATACAACCTGCTGATAGTCAAGTTACTGCGAATGTAGACGTGGGTCAAGATTTTGTTATTTCGGCAGCAGTCGTTTTAAAGGTACCTTCCAATCTCATTGCCGGAACTGTTTTTGAAGATGCCACATATCCGAATGGGCCAGGTCGCAATTTGGCAACGTCTGGTGGAGTCGGAGTTTCAGGCGCTGTAGTCGAACTTTTTAATTCCTTGGGCACATTTATCGATAGAAAGACCACGAATATAAATGGCGAATATTCCTTTGGGGGTATGGCTGATGGCTCGTACAGTGTGAAAGTGGTAAATCCAACGGTGAAATCGAATAGGGCAGGAGGTCTTAACTGTTCTACTTGCTATCCAATACAGACTTTTAGAAGATTTGGTTCTGAGAACTCACTAGTTGATGTAACCGATGAAATAGGTGGTGCGAATCCCGCTGCAAGACAAGATGTCGCCTTGGGGGTTTTGACCGATGCGCAAAGTGTTTCCGTTGTTTCAGTGGCCGGAAATGGAGTGATTGATGTCAACTTTGGTTTCAATTTCAATACAATCGTCAATACTAACGAAAATGGTCAGGGGTCGTTGGAACAGTTCATTATAAACTCCAACGTCTTAGACGAAACAGGTCTTGATATCGAAGCCAATGGTATATTTGATCCCGCTACAGGTGATGATACCTCAATTTTTATGATTCCACCTACTGGTGATCCATTGGGAAGAACTGCGGATGCCAATTTTGCAAGTGGATATTTTGACATAGACATATCCAATGCAAATCCATTAAGTACCATTACAGGTTCAAATACCATCATTGACGGTAGAACGCAAACCGCTTATTCTGGTAATACCAATACCGGAGCCGTAGGTTCAGGAGGAACTGGCGTTGGAACTACTGGTACGGTATTGCCAACGTATGACCGTCCAGAAATTCAGGTGTATCGCCCTGGGGGTGATCTTCTTAAAATTGCAGGAACCGATATCACAATTAGAAGCCTTTCAATCAATGCAAATAATAATGCTGGTGTGCGAATTCAAAGTGGCTCAGCAACAGTTTCGAATAATCTTATCGGTGTAAATGCTTTAGGAAATGCTACGGGCAATATTGATTCTGGTGTGGAAATTACAGGGGGCACCGCAGTAATCGACGGAAATTACATTAGTGATAATACAGATCAAGGCATCTGGGTCAATGGGGGTGCTTCTACCCTGATACAGAACAACGAAATAACGACCAATGGAAATGGCGCATGTAATGATAACATAAGAGTACAGAGTGGAACCGGAATAACCGTTTCCCAAAACCTAATAAATGATGCAGCATCATTCGGCATAGAAGTGGAGACGGGCTCTGGAGGCGTTTCGATTTCAGAGAATACGATTACCAACTCTGGTCAAAATGGTGGTAATTGTGGCGGTTCACCTGAGAACGCTGGAATTTTTTTAATCGGGGATAACTCAACAATCACAAATAATATTATCGCCTCCAATGGAGGAGCGGGGATTATTCTTGGAGGCGGAAATACAGCTGGTAATCTAATTTCTCAAAACTCCATTTACGCCAATGGTACGGACTCACCTGCATTAGGAATTGATATCGATGCATCGGGCACATCTGGCGATGGTGTTACATTAAATGACTCAGGCGATGGGGATAATGGCCCCAATGGGTCTCTCAATTTTCCGATTATTTCAGACGCTTTTATCTCCGGTTCTTCACTTCGTATCAGAGGTTGGTCTAGGCCAGGAGCCATTGTAGAATTTTTCTTTACCGATATTAATGAGGGTAGTGCGGCCGCAGGTGACAATCAGTTTGGCTTGACTTCAGACTACGGAGAAGGTCAACTTTTTATTGGTAGCGCTGCTGAAGGGTCTATTTCTGATTTGGCCACAGGTATATCATCTTATGTCGATGCAGATGGCAATGCCGATAATACCAATAGTTTTGAATTCAATTTGCCACTTCCGTCTGGGACCGTGGCAGGCGAGCTTATAACCTCAACCGCTACCGTTGCAAATTCGACCTCTGAATTTTCGCCTTTTAGTATTGTAAAAATACCTACGGTCATTACCAATAGAAGAATAACCTATAGAGTAAAGAAAAATTAATGTTTTTCTTACTTTTTTAGAAGGGAATAATTTTATTTAGAGTGCTCTAAAAGTTTGATTTTCAAGATGTCAAGTCCAAACCTCATGATTCGAACTATTTACCATGACTTCAAGTAATTACACAACATTTATTTTAAGACTCTAGGCTTTATCTTACTTTTGTAATATGGAAGTTTGCGAAAGCAAATTTTCAACCTCTCCCCATCGAAATCAACGGCTTACTCAAATGGGATATTACTTTTCAATTCGACTTTTTTTATGTTGCTGTCTGTTAGTGACATATCGTGTCTCAGCTCAAACAACATTTACCGAAAGTGCCGCTACCTATGGTTTAAATCTAAATCGAAATAAAGATGGTGGCCATGCTTGGGCTGACTTTGATCAAGACGGTGACATTGATGTTTTGGTCTTGGAAAATCACAGTTCTGCAAAAAGCTTTCTTATGCAGAATAATGGGGTAGGAACCTTTACCAATGTCCAGGGCACTTTGGTTCCCGGAATGTTAAGCGATCATGCCGAAAGACAAGCGGCTTGGGGCGATTTAAACAATGATGGACGACCGGATTTCATGATTGTTTCCCATGGAAATAATAGCTCTGTGGTTGCGATTCAAATTTTCCTTCAAAATGCTATTGGTACTTTTGGGGACGGCACAGGCGGAACAGCCCCAATAACCGTCGGCGAGAATGCAAGCGCGACCATTACTATAAACCAAATGAATGTTGAAGGTGCCGGTTTTTTTGATTTTGAAGGTGATGGCGACCTTGATATATTCTTTGATAGCCATAATTATGGAATCGAATTACTTCGAAATAACTATATAAGCCACTTAACTCATAGTGTTGTTAATCCTCCCGCTAGCGGACTATTTACTCATATTACAACAGGCAATGGCCCTGGAGTGGTAAATTTTGGACTTAATCAATTTGCGACGGACGGGGATTATGGCACCGCTGCAGACGTAGATGATGATGGTTGGGTCGATATATTTATGAGAAAGAGGGATGAGAACGATTTCTTTTTAAATCAAGGAGGAACTTTTGCAAGTGGAGCTGACTTGGCTCAAGCATCAAATAGTAACAAGGGCGGCAATGGTCTCTGGGATTTGGATAATGATGGAGATTTAGATGCTGTTTGGACAGAGAATGGCTTTACACAAATATTCAGAAATGATGGTCCAGGCATTTGGACGACCTTGGGAACTGGAGTCTTCCCTGGACTTCCACAACCTCCAAACCCTAATAATAGTACATCAGGTAATCGAATAGATGCTTTGGCCGGCGGAGATATTGATAATGATGGAGATATTGATGTTTTACTTGTAGGTACCAATCGAAGTTATCTATACATCAATCAATTGAATAGTCCGACCCCCGCCCCCGGCGTTATAGGAAGTGGAGCAGCAATGACATTCGCGTTGGACTCTCAAACATTCAATACCCGTGACGGTGAAGGTACTACCATGGTCGACATAGATGACGATGGGGATTTGGATATCTACATTAATATTAATCATAATTCAGGGAATCAATTATGGATTAATAACCTTCCTGCGGCTAATAGAAATAATCACTTGATAGTAGACGTTACCGAGGATCGAAATCCTGATGGTTCGACTGGCGGTTTTTCGGGTCGTGTGGCTACGGGTACAAACGTGCTTATCAAAGATTGCGAAGGAAATATAGTCAGTGGCTTAAGACAAGTAAACGGGGTTTTTGGTCACGGGACGCAGCAACCTGAATCGGTGCATTTTGGATTGCCTCTTGGAGAGGCTCAAACCTATTTGATTGAGGTTCACTACCCAAATTTTTACGACCCAGTTGATGGAATCAGTAGGTTGGTAGCTACAGGAATAGCCCAGCCAATTTTGATTCTTGGAACAAATCACTACACGCTTACTACAACAGATGCAGAAACACTTGAAAACGAGAATCCACCCATAGCAAACGATGATACCCAGCTAGTCTCCACTGGCACTTCGATATCTATACAATTAAATTTATTTTCTAATGATTCAGAACCTGATGGTGAGAATTTCTTTATTCAGAGCGTTACCCAGCCACCTATTGGCTCCGTCGTAATCGATAATGCCGATACCGGTTTGGTAACTTTTACATATAGTGCTGGAATACCGTTTCCGGGCACCTCATTCGACTATACCATATCCGATTCAGATACGAGCCTTTGTCCGGGTCTAGGGCTCACGGACACTGCAATCGCGACGCTCAGATTAAGTACTCTTATAACAAATAGAAGAATAACCCATCGGATAAATCCCAATTAAGAATATTTTGCTCTTCTCTTGAATTTTTTGTCGATATTTCTTACAATCGTCACTCGTTTAATACTGCTATTATTGGGATGATCGACCAAATAAACATCGGGTTTTTAAGATAAAAAACTCTTAAAACCTCAACTTTCAGCATCTATACAATGCTATTTATAGCTTACACAACAATTATTTTCCATTGGTATATCTAAGGTTAAATTTGTAAAGTGTAAGTAAACCTACTGATTAACAATTATATACATCTGTAAGTTTAATACCAACCCCAGATCATGAATAACTTGACCGATTTATTGTTGTCTATGCCTATTTTGGCCAGACTTACTTATCAGGTGGCTTTCCAAAAGGAAAAAATTCAAGCCTTTTTAGTTGGAAACGCCTTAATCCATATTCATTTACGGGGACATTGAAATATCAGCAAGGATTAAAACTTTACGGTTCTAACCTTTTTGACATGTTATTGAAGAAAAGTAAATAGCTAAAAATGTTACTAAACAAACCAACTATGGCTAAGAGGATCCTAATACTCATTTTTCTAGTTTCAGGATTTGCCTTCTCGCAAACCACTGTTACTCTTGAGGATCAGTGTAATTGCGAAGTGTTGAGTGGCCCTGACGTCACCTCCCCAGGTATGACAACACCTGCCGGAGCTGACCTCGGTGATATTTATGTCAACACCAATACAGGAACTATTTATTTCTGGGATGGTAATTCTTGGGAATTAACCTCAACAGATAGCCAACAGGTTCTTGACTTTAGCTATAATGCAGCTACAAGAGAACTAACTTTGGAATTGGAGAACGGTGGCCCACCTATTTCGGTAACTCTTCCAGCAGATACACTGACCACCTTGACCTTGAACGGCAACAGCCTCGAATATCTTGATGAGAACAATGTAACGAACACGATCCCGCTAAATGTGGGAAATTTGGCATTGGGCACGAACGGCAATTCTTTGGACTATACCGATGAGGCCGGTCTGTTGACCAATATCCCGATGAACGTGGGGTCATTAAGTTTTAATGCTGCCACTAGAGAACTAAGGTATATCGACGAGGAAGGCACGCCGACTGTGATAACCTTGCCCGCAGATACGTTGACTACTCTCACTCTTAACGGCAACAGCCTCGAATATCTTGATGAGAACAATGTAACGAACACGATCCCGCTAAATGTGGGAAATTTGGCATTGGGTGCGGACGGCAATTCTTTGGACTATACCGATGAGGCCGGTCTGTTGACCAATATCCCGATGAACGTGGGGTCATTAAGTTTTAATGCTGCCACTAGAGAACTAAGGTATATCGACGAGGAAGGCACGCCGAC
>Ga0209185_1002623_pt1 | contig 11815 bp, 13 predicted proteins | sample SidtaG_2_FD_187425 | JGI IMG/M metagenome (GOLD analysis project Ga0209185, IMG submission 187425) | Marine algal microbial communities from Sidmouth, United Kingdom - Sidmouth_Asex2 metaG (SPAdes) (version 2) | ecosystem: Host-associated > Algae > Red algae > Unclassified | place: Sidmouth... | reverse complement strand
AGTTGGAATGGCTTAAACAAAGAACTGGGAAAAATCACTTTGCAATGAAAACACAAATTTATTTAGCAGCCCAACAAGCTGCTTATAATGAACTTAAAAACTTATCAACACCTAAAGTAGCATAGCCATCCTTTCTAGAAAATTGTTTGCGTAACATGAGTAAGTAAGCAAAAATAATTCTAAATACATTAACCGAAGATTTTAGTTTAGTATCAAATTCTGGTGGTTTATTATTTGACCAATGTATAGAAAGTAAACTGCTAAATGCTGATTTAATTGAAAGAGGATTGGTTTTTTTTGCAAAAACCTCACTAGTTGAATCAAAACCCACAAAACCACTATGATCTGCTAAAATAAAAATTAAAGTCTCTTTACCTTTTTCAAGAATCATGGAAGTCATCGCTTTCAATTGTTTATGAGCTTTCTCTAATTTGAAAAGATAATATTCGCGTTCTGTTTTTCTTCCATTTGATTTGCTTGCAGTACTATGTATATGGCTAGGGCTAAAAAACTGAATAAATGTAAAGCTCAGTTTTTTTGACTTTGTCTCTATTTTTTTCTAAACCCAAAAAATCGCTTTATGTTGAAAACTATACTTTTTGAAAAAAGTAAAAAACCTGCAAATGTAGCTATTAAACCTTGAATAAGTATAGCTCCTAAACCTGGATCGAAATATAAGAAGTTTATAGTGTTGTGTTTGTGTTACACAATGAAAGGCAAAAAGATTTAGAAAAAAAATTAAACCTATAAAATCAATACTTAAGAAACCACAAAATTCAATTGCTTACGATACTCTGTAGGGGTTTTGCCTGTGTGACTTTTAAATAATTTATTAAAATGCGAAAAATTATTGAATCCACATTCATAGCAAATTGTCTGTACACTCTCTTGTTGTTCACTTAATAATTTGGTTGCATGAACTAGCCTATACTCGTTTACAAACTGTGTAAAGGTTTTGCTTGTTACTTTTTTAAAATTTCTACAAAAAGCAGGTGGAGTCATACTTACGTGTTCTGAAATTTCTTCAATACTTATTGGGGACTTAAAGTGTTCTTGCACGTAATTCATGGTCTTATTAATGCGCTGATTATCCTGTGCTTCTGTTTTCATAGCAAATCCATCTGCATTTAGGATTTCATATTCTTTACTTTCTTGTAATTTCTTTAAAATTAAAATAGAATCTAAAAGCTTTTCAAAAGAAGTTTTCTTATTCATTTTTTCTATTAAAGCACCTACTTCTTTTTTTGTGTTTCCATAAAACACAACTCCTTTTTTTGCACGAATTAACAATTCTTGTAATGGCTTCATTTCTACCACATTAAAAAAGGTATTACCCAAATAGTCTGGTAAGAACTGAATTAGTGTTTCTTTCCTTTTATTAGAAAAACTATCCGTAAAACCACAATGAGGTAAATTAGAACCGATACATATTAGATCTCCATCATTATAATAAGACACATGACTACCTATTTGTCTTTTTCCTGAACCCTCGTTCACAAAAACAATTTCAATTTCTGGATGATAATGCCATACAGGTTGATGATTTTTATTTTTAAAATCAAACCTCTTATATATCAATGTATTATCCATATCATGAGCTAAGTGCTCAAAACTTGGTTTTTGATATTGAATAGTGTCTTTCATAAGTTACCGAATTGTTAACCGTGTTTTAAATTAACACAAAATAACAACAAAAAAATTATCAAGGTTAATATAACACAAATATAGGTGAATTTTGATTATCTATTAACCTTTTAAATCCCAGTACCTTTGAAGTGTAAAAGGAAGTATAACTAATAAAATTTTACATTATGATAAAATTAGCCAAAACAGGATTGTTAAGTGTAGCTCTATTAGCAACCGTAGTAGCAAATGCATCAAAAATTGGAGTTGTTAAAAGTTCAAAAGACAAAATAGTAAATATTTCATTTACCGAAATTACTAAAGAAGAAACTATATCAGTAATTGACATACAAGGTGTAAAATTATATACAGAAAAGTTGAAAAATAAAAATTCATATATTAAGAAGTTTGATTTTTCATCATTACCTATTGGTATTTATTTTTTTGAAAGTAGAGGGGCTAAAGAAATAAATGTTACTCCTATTATTATTAAAAAAGATATAGCCACTGTACTTTCCGAGGATACTAAAACGTACAATGCTCCTGAGATAAAATTAGATACTGACACATCTATTGCTAGTGTGATGGTTAAAAACTTTGATAGTTCCACTGTAGTAATTACAATTTATGATGCATATGGAAATGAATTAGAAAACTCCATTTATAAAAACCTTTTAGTATATAAAGCTTATAATTTTTCTAAATCTAAAAAAGAAACCTATACAATCTCTGTAACTCAAGCAGGCTATACTTTTAATAAATCTATAGATTTGTAAATTTCATTAAAATTTATAAGACAAATTTAAAACCGCTATTAGAGCGGTTTTTTTATTTTCTTATTTGTCTATTTTTCAAGTAAGAAATTCTCTTCGAAGCATTTCGTAATATATTATTTTCCCTATTTGTATTTATAGCTTTTTATTTACAACTCATTTTGATCATTTATCACACTTAGTGCTCTTAACAATATTTTTTTGTAATAATTATACACTACCCCCTATAACTAACCTTGATAGTAAAAAACTAAGTGAGATCAAAGCTATATTAACTTAAAACAGATGTAATACATGGTTAAAATAACATCTAAACCTATCAATCTGAATACACATAACTAATTAATTTACAACACTATAAAAATACACAAAATTTATATTATGATTAAATTAGCCAAAACAGGATTGTAAAGTGTGGCACTTGTAGCAACTGTAATAGCAAAAGCATCAAAAATCGTAACGGCTAGTTCTAATAAAAAAAATTGTAATTATTACTTTTAATGAGATATCAAAAGGAGAAATGTTATCTATTACTAATGCTGATGGTCTTAAGTTATTTTCTGGGAAAGTAAAAAAAAAGGTTCTTCGCCAAAAGTTGTGGATTAAAGGTTTTACAAAAAAACAAAATTTTATAAAGGAGTCATTTATCTCATAAAAGCCTTAATTTAAAACTACTTAATGGGGTAGATTATATTAAATAAAATCACCTTTTTTCTTAAACCATACTTTTTGGCGAAGAACCAAAAAAAATCATCTACTGAAGTGATTTAAACTTTTTTTGCTAAATTAAAAAGGATTGAATAAATTTATTTACACCACGTAAATTATTTAAAATCAACCCTAATATGTACACAGTACTAACAGGATAGAATCTTTTTTTATAGGTTAAAATTCGATTATACATCTGATTATTAATTGTTTATGAGAATAAATATTTAGTATATTATACTGATATTAAACAATTTAACTTTTTGGAAAGATCAGGTAATTTAAAAGATACTTTTGGGCAAATAGAAGATCACAGAAACCATATAAACCAACATCACAACTTAGTAGACATCCTTCTAATTGGTATAATTGCTGTAATTTGTGGAGAAGAAACAAGGGAGCAAATGGTTCGATTTGCTAAATCAAAAGAATCTTTTCTAAAGAAATTCTTAGAATTACCAAATGGCATTTCCTCAAAAGTTACGCTCAACAGGGTCTTTTTTGCTATCGATAGCCAGCAATTTGAATCTTATTTTATGGAGTGGGTAAATTCTATTTCAGATTTAAGTAAAGGTTAAATAATAGCCATTGATTGTAAAACTATTCGTGGTGCAAAATCACCAATTCATATGGTTAGTGTTTGGGCTTGTGAAAATAATCTTGTATTGGGAACAAGTTAAAACAGCTGAAAAATCTAATGAAATTACTGCAATACCAGAATTAATAAACATGCTTAATATTGCAGGAAACACTATAACTATTGATGCTATGGGAACTCAAAAAAGAGATTGCTAAAAAAATAATAGCGCAAGATGCCGACTATATTTTAGCTATTAAAGGGAATCAATCCCAGTTATTAAAAAATATTGAAGGTGAATTTCGATTTTCAGAACAGTCCGAAATATATACCAATCATGATTTGGATCATGGAAGAATAGAAACCAGAATTTGTAGTGTAATTAAAATTTTTCGTTTTATTGAACAAAATAGTGGATGAGAAAATTTAAAAAGTATCATAAAAATAGAAAGTACTCGAGAATTTGAAAATAGCGAAAAAGTAACTAAATATTATATTTCTAACTTACAAAATAATGCGAATGATTTTTAAGATAAGATACGTTCATATTGTGCTATAGAGAACAAACTTCATTGGACTTTAGATGCTTCTTTTTCAGAAGATAATTCTAGGAAAAGAGCAGGTAGCGCTGCTCAAAATTATTCTATTTTACTTAAAATAGCATTAAACATACTCAAGAATGATTCTTCCAAAAAATTATCAATCAAAAGTAAAAGGTTGAAAGCTGGATGGAATTAAAATTATTTGCTTAAATTACAATAAACCTGATATTCAGTCGTTTATACTTATTCAATAACTAAATTATTATATTATGAACAAATTAATTTTACTTTTTTCAATCTCTTTTTTGCTTTTGTATAGTTGCGAAAGCAATAAAACGGAGGATCTTAATACGACAAAGATCACTTCATCAAAAATAATTAAAAGCAATAAAGCTATTTGTCCTGAATCCCACCCCTTTGAAGCTGGAGGTATTTGTTGGGTGGATGCCGAACAAGCTAGATCAAGTGGATTAGATGTCGAAGGTGACGACGATACAGGAACAGAAAATGAAAATGAACCTGATAACGATTCTGAAAAAGACAACACTGACACAGAAAACGATCCTAACACTGATCCTAACCAAATTTCAACTTGTGGGGAATTTACCTATAACCCCAATAATATTAAATGTATTAAAAATGTTGGAAATGATAATGCAGGCTGTTTAAATAGCGATGGATTATTTGTTAGTCAAAAAAATGTAGTAAGCAATCCTTGTAATACCAAGGAAGCGGTATTGGACATTGAGCGAAATTTAGGAATTGATATTGATGATCAATTTATTGAACTGTGTGGTTATCAAGGAACAGTGCCCTCTATAAATCCAACAATATCAAAAGGTGATTTTGTTATATATATGAAAAAACTATTTATTGGCGTTGATGAAGATGGGAAAAATGGCGATCAATATGCTATAGAATTTGCTAATTTATTAGACACTAATAATGATGGTATATTGACTAGAAACGAAGCCAGCCAAGCCAAAGGAAGTGATCCTAGGCAAATATTAAATCTAGAACCTATTTTTAGTTTAAATGGCGGACTAGCTACCGACGATCTGCTTGCATATGTAGGACTTTACCTAGGTGATGGTGCATTGGACAAATATGCAGGGGATCTTCCTCAAATGATTCAGGATAATATGGCCGCTTTTACCAGAACATGGCAACCAGGAGTAGATGCCACTTCAATGAGATATAGTCATAATCCAGATGACGAATAATATTTAGTATGTGTAAATAGAAACATCCATTGATTCTATTCTAAATATTTTCAAATTTATCGAGGGTTATTAGCGTCAGGGCTAAAGCACCCGATAGACAAATAATAGTCGAATTTGAGAAATATAAATTGAAAGATTTTATTGACTCATTAATGATTTTGTAGTTGATATTTCTTTTAACTTGAATTCGATTATTATTGTTAATTTTATTGTAAATCAAAATTTCACAATAGCCTGATTTATTTCAGCCCCCTACTAGTCATGTTAAGCCCTTACTAATTATGTAGTGTAATTTTGACACAAGTTCTGAATGATGATACCCCATAAAATCTAGCTTTAATTTACCTAGATCGAATTTTTAATAATTTTTATAATCGCCATTTTTGTGGTTAAACCTAAAATCCGCAAGTATTATATTGTAATAATTGATTTTCGCTTAATTCTAACTTTTTTTTGAATACAGACTTATCTTTTTTGACCTTAGTCACGTTTTGAGAACAAATGCATTTTGCTCTATTGGCTATCGGGCTAACCTTTAGCAATTCTCCTTTATACAATAGTTTAGTATTTCTTTTAAGGCGTATGATACAGTGTGAACACTCAGTAGTAAAAAATCTTTTAAAATATTAGTATCAGCACCTCTGTCGAAAACCCTACATCCTTTCAGGCAGAATCATACTTTTCATTTTCAATAAGAAATATTCAATATTGATATGAAATCAATATTTTTTGAAATATATTAGGAATGTATATATCATAATTTAGAACTCGTTTAAACTTTTTTGATTGAAGCGAAAAATAGAGATTTTTGCTCAATTGAAATCATTTTATGGTTGCATAGCATCGCTACGGAACAAAAAAATGACAAAAAGTGAGTGAAAAAGATCATTTTGCAGCCAATTGAAAAGAGTTTAAACGAGTTCTTAGATTAAAATTGGTCAATTTTAGATTTTAAATGTAAAAAAAATCAATTTAACAAAGTCTGATTTTGCCCCGAACATCCTTTTTCCTTAAGGTAATTGTCAACTCTCCTAACAGCAGATTTAATTTCGTTATTACTACTTAGTGCTCCCTTTTCATAGCTATAGGCTTGACTATAAAGAGGTGTAATTTCTTTATGCTTATTGATGACATTTATATTTAGTACATTATATACTAAATCAATAGTACCTGTATCTCCATTCTTTACGAACTCCAAGCCTTCCATAAATTTCGCATGCTTTTTACCATCCATTAAAATAAAACAGTCATTACTTACTCCGTGTTGAGCCTTTGAAAGGTGGTCGGTGGTAATATTTTTAGCATAATCTTCCTTTAGATACTGAGCGAACAAGCACTTGGTAGCATTCTTCAGTTTTAGGGACTCTCTTAAGGAGCTTGCTATTTGGTTAACAAATACAGATTTCGATTTTAAGATAACGATAACCATATCTTTCTTCATGCGTATTTCTGGTTTACTAAGTGAGCTATCCGTTGAAAAATAAGCACTTATTTGAATTTGAATCTTCTTTGCTAGTATCTTGTCCTTCAAACTGTTTTAGGGAATTTTGTATTCGATTGTAACTTTAAAATACAACTTTTTAAGCAGTTTTTCTGTTTTTAAATCACCTAAAACACCAGTAAAACCAATACTTTAACTGAAAATTAAAGCAATTTTTGGGGGATGGCTAACTATATTTTAAACGTATAGCCTCTTTAAATAATAGTATATAGAAACTATATTAAATTGCATTAAAAACTATTAGTTACAACCGTTTCGGTTAAAATAGTATAAGCATAGGTGAATTTTGAACACCTTATAAAATACTGAATCACAGTATCTTTGCACTATAAAATTAAAAAAAAATACAAAATTATATATTATGTTTAAATTAGCCAAATCAGGATTGTTAAGTGTAGCACTTTTAGCAACCGTAGTAGTAAAAGCATCAAAAATTGTAACCGTAAGCTCTCCAGGTGCTAAAGTTGTAAATATTACTTTATCTGACGTATCCGAAGGAGAAATTCTTTCTATAGTAGATGCTGATGGTGTAAAATTATTAGAAGAAACTTTAACACAATCGGATTCATTCACTAAAACTATAAATTTTTCCACTTTAGAATCAGGAGTTTATTTTCTTGAGACAAGGAAAGCTAAAGAAGTTAACGTTACTCCAGTAATTGTAAAATCTAAAAGTGTTAGTATAGTACCTAGTTTAACTAAAACTTATACTGCACCAAAAATTCAATTAGATGGTACTTTAGCAAAAATTTTCATAAACAATTTTGATAAATCTTTAGTTGAAGTATCAATATATGATAACACAGGAAAAGAAGTTAAGCTAGAATCAAGTAAAGATTTAATTGTATATAGATTTTTCAATTTCTCAAATCTAGGCTCTGGAACTTACTCAATATCTGTAAATCAAGGAAAACACAATTTTACTGAAGAAGTTAAATTTTAAGTCACCATTTATTATCTACAAACAAAAAAAACCGCTCTAATGAGCGGTTTTTTTTGTTAATAAACTCTTACTACTTAAAAATTGGAAACATAAAATTATCCAATTGATCATACTCTATAAGAAAAGCATCATGCCCATGTACAGACCTAATAACCTGATGATTTATATTATGTCTAATTTCTCTTAACTGCCTTACGGTTTCTTGATCCTCTTTTAAAGTGAATAATGAATCTGAATCTACCGATACAATATGTATATCTGCAGTTATAGCATAAACTGCCTCTTTAAAGTTTCCATAATTACTAGCGATATCTATAGAACTTAAAATGTAATTCAATTGCTTATAGGATTCTAAAACAAAACGTTCTTCAAGTTTTTTTCCATGATATAATAACCAACTTTCGATGTTAAACATTCCTAGGGAATCATTTTTTGTTCGATTGAACTTCATTGTAAATGATTCAGGTGTTCGGTACATTAACATTGCGTGTATACGTGCGTCATGTAATGCATTATTAGAATTTAAAAGTATTGCTTCTTGAACTTTTGCGTTTGCAATTACCCAATCACTAGCCTTCCAATCACTGGCTACTATAATAAGGTTTTTAGCCAAATTGGGTTTTAGTACTGAAAGTTCCCATGCAATTCCTCCTCCCAAAGAGCCTCCAACATTAGCAAAAATTTTATTTACTTCTAATTTTTTAAGTCCTATCAAAAATATTCGTGCAACGTCTTTAGCTGTGAAAATCTTATAATTTTCAAATAAATTTTCTTCTAAACCATCATATCCATTACCAGGTATATTAAAAGCAATTACAGTATATGTTTCAGTATCAATTACTTTTCCTTGTCCCACTAAACTATTCCACCAACCATCTACTCCACTTACTTGTGAATTCCCTGTTAATGCATGAGTAATCAATACTATTGGCGCTTTTCCAATACTAGGCCCAAAAATTTGATATGATAAATTTACCTGCACAGCTTCCCCTGTAAAAGTGATATAATTCTCAATAGGTATATATAATATTTCTTCGTTCAATCCTTACTTTTTTTAAATATAATGAAGTGTTACAAGTAAGGTCAAGATTTTTTTTAGTAAAAAATCTATTGTTATATATCCATAAAACTATAGGTAGAATTTAGCACCTTCTTTAATAAATTTAAAGGGTTGCTAAGGCATCAAAGGGTCTAATCCCTCCACCTTTCTTAATAACAAACATAATGTTAATGAAACATAATACAAATGTAGGAAATATTTATGGTTTATATAAAACACAAATTCCTAAATGCATTATAAAATAAACTATAGTAGTTTAAGACAAAAAACAATCAAGTAATAAACAGAAAACCTACACTAAACCTGATCTATTATTTCCTCATTTTTAAAAGGTCTTATAATTAGTCTTGATGCTTTGTCAAAATTTATATAACTATATACCCAATTAAAAAGTGTTACTAATTTATTACGAAAACCAACTAAAAATAATAAATGAATGAACATCCATATAAACCACGCAAAAAAACCACCAAAACTCAGTTTACCAATATCTACTACTGCTTTGTTACGTCCAATTGTGGCCATTGAACCTTTATCCTTATAAATAAAAGGCTCTGGAGTTTTCCCTTTACTTATTTTTAATAAATTTTTAGCCAAATGTTCACCTTGTTGTATAGCAGGCTGTGCTACCATTGGATGTCCACGTTCATAATCCGTAGTTTCCATTAAAGCAATATCTCCAATAGCAAATATATCTTGATATCCATTAACACGATTGTATGCATTTACTTTATAACGATTTGCTCTTGGTAAAATACTTTCAGCTTTGACTCCTCCCACTGGTGCTCCTGTTACACCTGCTGACCATACAAAAGTAGCTGTAGTAAATTTTAAGCCTGTGCTTGTTGTAACTAAGTTATTTTCATAATTGGTTACAATTGTATTTAAATGAATTTGTACTCCTAAATCACGTAAAAATTTATCGGAACTTTTGCTTGATTTTGGACTCATTGGTGGCAAAACCCGATCTGCGCCTTCGATTAAATGAATTTCCATTTGCGAAAAATCCATATCTGGATAATCTCTAGGTAATACATTAGCTCTTAATTCTGCTATTCCTCCTGCTAATTCAACCCCTGTAGGCCCAGCTCCAGCAATTACAAAATTTAGCAACTCTTTGCGCTTTATTTCATCTTCTGTAATTACAGCTTGTTCAAAGTTTTCTAGCATCAAACTTCTGAGGTTTAATGCTTGTGGTAAACTTTTCATGCGCATTGCATTTTTCTCGATAGTTTTATTCCCAAAAAAATTAGTTTTTGCCCCAGTGGCAATTACTAAATAATCGTACGAAATATTTCCTATACTGGTATCAATTTCCTTTTTATCAGGGTTAATTTGATTGACTTCCGCCATTCTAAAAAATGTATTTTTCCCTTTTTTAATTATTTTACGTAATGGGTAAGCAATAGATCCTGCTTCTAATGATGCCGTAGAAACTTGATACAATAATGGCTGAAAAGTATGGTAGTTTTGCCTATCTAATAATACGATTTGAAAGTTTTTATGTTGCACTAAATTTTTAGCAATCGCAACACCTGCAAAGCCCCCGCCTATAATTACAACTCTAGGTAATTTTGAATCTGAAATATTCATTTAAAAAAATTAAAATACAGCATAAAAGTACTTTATTCTCTTGTTTAAAAGCTTATCTGAAGTTATTCTTTTCTCTAAAAATTAATTTATTCAACTAATTATTTAGTTACATTTGAACCTACAACAAATTTACCGTTTAATAATACGCTCAAAAAAACATGAAAAAACAACTTACTAAGGCTGAAGAAGATATTATGCTACTTCTTTGGAAATTAAAAAAAGTAAATGTGGCACAAATTATTGAAGAAATACCAGAACCCAAACCTGCGTACAATACAGTTTCTACTATTATTAGAATCTTAGAAAGCAAGAATTTTGTAAGTCACCGAAAAGTTGGAAAAGGTTATATCTACTTTCCTATAGTAGAAAAAACAAACTATAGCAATCAATCTATAAACAAATTGATAAATAGTTACTTTGGTGGCTCTTTTAAAAGTATGGTTTCTTTTTTTATGAAGGAAAATGATATAAGCCTTACTGAATTAGAAGAAATTTTAAAGGATATAAACAAAAAAGAATAGCGGTTTTCATTTAAAAATTGTTTGATTAAAAAAACCCGACACTAAAACCAATTTAAAAAATTTAATTTACGATACACTATCTTGTACAAATTATATTGTTCCAAGCATTATTATTTATAATGTACGAACTACTACTAAAAAAGGAAGCTTTTTTACTATTAATCGATACTACTTACACGGCATTTTCATAAAAAAGTAATTTTCTGAAAAAAGGGTTCAGCATTGGTAGGATAGCAAGCAATTTCTTCGAGTTCAGCTTTGATATTTTTTACTTTTTTGTTTTGTAACAAGTTGTTAACTATAGATATTATAATACTTAAGGTTTTAATACGGTTATTCTCGAAACATTTGATCTTATCCTCTCTAAAAGAAGTATCTCGAAGGTAGTTATTACTTTCAATTTGCCAATGATTTCTAATAGCGTTGAAAAAATTATTGGTTTGCATTTCATATTTGGATTTATTAGAAACATAGAAACTTCGTTCTTTTGTTATTTTTCCTGTCTTTAATTGGGTACTTTCTCTATCAATGACAATTAAGGTAGATAATTTACAAGGTTTCCTTCTTTGATCAAATTCAATACCAGAAATATCATAAAAAGTACCTTTCCTTTGATCGAACCTACCATGAGATTTATCCAACAAACCAAGATGGTCAAATGGCTTTGAAATAACCAAATGATCTTCTAAATCTTCTAGTAGTTCTTTCTGATTTTTTTTGACTTGTGCTATATAAGTTCCTGAGGATTCTT